>Ga0209508_1001168_pt1 | contig 21515 bp, 10 predicted proteins | sample AD_UKC129_MetaG_FD_184427 | JGI IMG/M metagenome (GOLD analysis project Ga0209508, IMG submission 184427) | Active sludge microbial communities of municipal wastewater-treating anaerobic digesters from Canada - AD_UKC129_MetaG (SPAdes) (version 2) | ecosystem: Engineered > Bioreactor > Anaerobic... | reverse complement strand
AGCACCGGTAAAAGAGGAATCCGCGGAGCCCACGGCGCCCTCGCAAACGGAGCCTGCCGCAGAGCCGGGCCAAATGGCGCCAACGACGGAACCCGCTGCTGAAGAGAAAGCCGCTGAGAAAACAGAAGAAGACACAAAGGAAAAAGCAACCGAGGGCGCGGCCGCCCCGGAGATGCCCCAAACCACTCCCGCAGCAGAATCACAAGCGCAAGCAGTTCCGCAAGGAACACCCTTTGAGGTCAAAGTACCTTTGGGTTTGCCGCCCCTGCCCATCCCAGAGGATAACCCGATGACCGTAGAAAAGATCGAGTTGGGAAAAATGCTCTATTTCGACAAGCGAGTAAGTGCCGATGGGACGGTCTCTTGTGCGACGTGCCACGATCCCAAGATGGCTTGGGCAGAGCATTTGCCCACAAGCAAAGGGATTCATGAGCAAGTGGGTGAACGAAATGCCCCCACGGTGATTAACGCAGCCTATGCCCCGTCGCAATTCTGGGATGGCCGCGCTAAAACGCTGGAAGAACAGGCCGTTGGACCGGTGGCCAATCCCATCGAAATGGGTCACACCCTCGAGGGAATGGTCCAGAGCTTGGATAACATTCCGCAATATCAAGAGCTTTTCAAGAAGGTCTTTGGAACGGGTGTCACTGCCGAGAACTTCGCCAAGGCCGTCGCCGCCTTTGAACGGACGATTCTGAGTGGCAATTCACCTTATGATCGTTACAAAGCAGGCGACCAGAATGCGTTGACCGAGGCACAAAAGCGTGGGTTGAAGATTTTCGAGGAATCGGGCTGCGCTGATTGTCACGCCCCACCGCTGTTTAGCACCTATGAGTTTTACAACGCCGGAATTGGAATGAACAAGGAAAAGCCTGACGAGGGCCGAAAGAGCGTCACTGGCAAGGAGGAGGATATGGGAGCTTTTCGCGTGCCCAGCCTTCGTGAGGTCGCCAACACGGCGCCGTATTTCCACGACGGAAGCGTAGCAACGTTGGAGGAGGCTGTGGCCATCATGGCGAAAGGCGGTATCGATAATCCACACCGTTCGGCCGAGTTCGATACTGTTCGTGAAGCCAATATCACGGCAGAACAGCAAAAGGATCTTGTGGAGTTCTTAAAGGCACTCTCGGGCGAGTTCCCGGTGATCGAGCCCCCACAATTGCCATGAAAAGAGGGGAATTGTGAGGACTAAAGCACACGGACGGTTTGGCCTGCGACTTCCACGACGAGGCGTCCGGTGGCACATTCGAACGTGATCTTGCGTCCCGATGTGCCGCCGACGTCTTCGGCGGTAATGGCAATCCCGTGCTGCCGCAGGATGGTTCGCGTGGCCGCGATGTTGTCATCACCAATTTGAAGGGGTCCGCCCCCGCGAAACATGCAGGCACCGCCGGCAATTTTGGCGACCAAGCCAGTCCGGGGACACCCTATGTCGGCAAGCTGGCGGATGAGATAGGGTACTGCGGTGTCGGCGAATTTTCCTGGTTGACCATTTTGGCCGTGAGAGTCGGGAAGGACCACGTGGGCTATTGCGCCCATGCCCAGGTGGGGATGCCACAAGACAATCCCTATGCACGAGCCCAACACGGAGGTGAACACGGCTTCTTTATCGCCTACCGCCGTTTGGCCCATTCCCACATTGATTATTTTGCTTCCGAGCGATGAACTCGATGCTGTAACAGTCATACGTTGTTACCTATCTTAATTGGTGCGTACCAAGGGGAATGTGATCCACAGTTTGTAAGACCACCCTTCGCAAATCAGGCCTTTGACGCAGATTACCTCCGAGCGCGATCGTGTGACACTGATGCGACACTGCGTTCCAATTTCTCACGCAGGCTCTTGGATGGAATAAACAGCACGTGCCAGTTGAGGTTTTCACCTTCGCGGTGAAACCCGGTGCGGCAAAGAAGGGCCGTGTCGGACGACATGGCCTGTTCCACAAGTGCCTGCTCAAGAACACTTGCGAAATAATCCCGAACGAAATACGGCGGTGAAGGGATCAGAATCTGACCGGTTAACCGTGTGAGGGCGTTGACATAGGCGCAACCCAAAATATTCCCCGTCTCCGTCAGGGCCGAGATTTCCAGTTCGTCCCACTCAGGAGTGGTGTTTCGTTGCCGACGTGTGAGGGTGGCCGCCAATTGACGGGCATTCTCTTCATCGAATGTGAGGATTAGGACCGTTCCAGGTTCAGATTCAATCCCCAGGACGACCATGGTCATGAAGTCATCGGAAAACCCCAGTTCTGCTGTAACCTCCTCCAGTGGCAATTCGCAGATGTCATCGAGCGTTAATGAAATAACGCCGTCGGTCCATCGACACATAGCAGCCGATGCCTCATGCGTGGCAGCAGCAAACAGAGGTCGCAAGACCTCAACGCGGTGGATTGTCGTTGGATTCATAGACGCACTTCCTTCACGATCATGGTTACTGGTGAATCAATCACGTTGGTCACAATTGGCAACGTTTTGTGAGTTACTTCCTAAAAAGTCATCATTTGGCTTATGACGACATCGCGTGACTTCCCACACGGCGTGTGATCATCCCCATGATGGCAGCAACATCCAGAATAAGAGAAACGCGCCCGTCGCCGAGGATACTCGCCCCGGCAATTCCCGGTATGTTGCGATAATTTTCCGCGATGGACTTGATCACCACGTCCTCTTCTCCCAGTACCCGGTCAACCACCATGCCAATTTCGTGATCGGCATCACCGAGAATGACGAGCGTCATTTCGCGGTGCTCCTCCTGGTCAATTTGCGACCGGCTCAAAGTCCCACCAAAGATTTCCGAGAGCTCCACAACAGAGATGACCCGTTCGCGGATGCGGGCGGTCCTCAGTCCATGCACGGTGAGGAGCTGCTCAGACGGCACGGCCACAATCTCGTTGACGGCCTCGATGGGCATGGCGAAGACATCGCCATCGACCTGGACCAGCAAGCTTGGCAAGATAGCAAGCGTCAACGGCAACTTGATGGTAACAGTCGTACCCGAGCCAGGCACACTGTCGAGGTCGATCGTGCCGCTCAATTCTTCGATCTTGGCCTTAACAATATCCATGCCCATGCCGCGGCCGGAGACTTCGGTTACTTTCTCCGCCGTACTCAGGCCGGGAAGGAAAATCAGCTGGAAGATTTCCTGGCGCGACATCCTCTCGGCCTGACCGGGCGTGATCAAGTTCCGCTCCAGGGCCTTCTTGAGGATTCGCTCGGTATCCAGTCCCTTTCCGTCATCACTCACCTGAATGATGATCGAATTCCCGCGGTGGAAGGCGTTGAGTGTGATTGTGCCCTGCTCGGGCTTGCCCAATTGACGGCGGACCTCGGGCGACTCGATGCCGTGATCGGCCGCATTGCGGACAAGGTGAATCAATGGGTCGCCCAACTCGTCGATCATCCGCTTGTCGAGTTCCGTCTTTTCGCCATTGATCACCAACTGAATATTCTTGCCGTTGAGTCGGGTTACATCCCGAACGACACGCTTGAAACGATTGAACAGGGGACCGATGGGGACCATCCGGGTTTCCATGACCGCCCGCTGAATCCCATCCGTGACGCGATCCAATTGATGAACGGCTTCAGCGAGATAGTTAACGGTACTTCTCGCCTGGTCAAGGGCCTCGAGTTCGTGGGCCAAGGCTTCGAATTCCTTTTCAAGGCGATCAGCAAGCGTACTCTCGAGGCGGCTCGTCCCACCCGAGGAAGACCCCAGAGATGACATGCCCGCGATTCTCCCAACAAGGTCGCGGAGACCCCGCAGCACCTGCGACGCCCTGTTGCTTTGGAAGAATCCCTTGAGCTTGTCGTTCAACTCCGTCAGTCGTGCCCTTGTAATCACCAACTGGCCCGCAAGATTCATCAGTTGATCGAGACGCTCGATATCGACACGCAGCGTTTCGACGGCCTTGACGGCCTCACCTGACGGACGGCTCTTCTCTTGATCACCGCCGCCATCGCTAACCGTCGGCTTTTCCTTGCCTTCGGCCACCGGCTGTTTTGGAACCATTTCGGACGGTTTGGCCGAACTCCCCGCTTTGTAGTTAACCGCGCCGCTATCCTTCGATAACGGCTGGATATGAATCTGTTTGACGCCGCCGACTCGAATAGCGCGGGTGATTGATTCCTCAGGCTGGCTGGTTTCTATGATAAATTCCACGTAGTCGAGTTTCTCAATCTGGTCGAGCTGTTCCGAGGGTACCGAAAACCACACGACGTTTCCTTGATGGCAGAGCTTTTCGTAAATCAGCCGGGCTTTGAGTCCACTTAGATCCAGATTGGTCTGAAACTCGACACGTCCGACGAGGCTAGGACCGCTGGTCAAATTGCGCGCCGTTTGGAGCAATTCGGCGCTCGGCCAGACGCCAAGTGGCTGATTTGTTTCGCGAGGTGATGGCGTCGGCACTGTAAGCGACACCGCCGCGGCAGGGGGATTCTTCAGCGAGCTAGCGCAAGCCAGGAGATCGGCGGCAAGACTAACAAAATCCGCGTCGTATTGGGACTGGCCCTGTCGCAGTTGCTCCAAGAATGAGCGGAAGCCGTCGGTGCATTTGAGAAGGATGTCGGCTAATTCGCGGGTCAAGGGGCGTCCCGTTTCGCGCAGTCCCTGAAGAATATCTTCCATGAGATGGGCAAGTTTGGACGCACGATGAAAGCCTACGGATGCCGCCGACCCCTTAATTCGGTGAGCCGTACACAAGAGATTCTCGAGCTGTGTTGACGTCCCCTGGCCTTCCGCCTCCAGAAGAGTCTCAGTAAGGACGTCCAGACCTTGAGCCAATTCGTCAATAAATAAGGCGATATACCCAGAGGAAAGGTCAGCTTCGTCGTGGACGTCTTGAAATCGTGCGGCGGCCTCTTCCTGAAAACGGGCGTTATCAGTGGGCAACGGGCTTGCCTGGCTCACCGCAGAAGAATCTGGGGCCGAGTCGCTCATGGCCTCGGCCAAAGCGGTTTCCGCCTGAGAAAGCGCCTCCATAGCCCGGGTTTCAGCAACGGAAGGGCCCGGCTGGCGACCTTCCAGCATGGCTGCAATGGCCGTGACAACGTCCTGGGCGTCAATCGCATCGGAGTTCTGATTGCGAAGCAGATCCACCATGGCCCGCAAGCGGTCGGTGGCCTGGAACATCAACTCCACGGCCTCGTCATCAACGACCATTTGTCCCTTGCGAACCGCGTCAAAGAGGTTTTCCAACTTGTGGGTCAACTGATTGATATTGGAAAGATTGAGCATGGCGGACAGTCCCTTAAGACTGTGCGCCGCGCGGAACATTTCGTTCAGAATTTCAGCGTCAAACTGTTCGCGGCTCTCAGGGGCGTGGTTCTTGACCCACTCGTCCAAGGTCAGAAGATTCTCGCCGAGGCGATCCAAAAGCTGAGTCGACTCGTCGAGGAAATCCGCCAGCATTTCCTGATACATGTCGTCACTGACGTAGGCGTCCATAGGCTGGTCTCACCTAATCCATTGGGGAAAGTTACTCCGTTGGGAAGCGTCTTCACAGCTGGTGAGAATCACTCGGTGGGAATTTGGATAAAGGCGTGGGGCTCCGCTTATTTCCGTCGCCACTCAACAATAGCTCATATTTGGGGGGATGTCAGAATTACCTGCGGAAAGCACAAGGATGCGAAGACTGTCCCGATGGAGACAAGGAACGGATTTCTGGGTAATTCCGAGCGCTTTTTCGAAAAACAAGGAAATTGGGAGACTTGGGCTTTTCCTAAGCGGGCTTCGCTCGGTAAACTTAGCAAAAGATCGTGGTTGCGATTGCGCCACGCTCACATTCAATATTTTTGTTGTATATTTCTTTGTTGCCATAGAAGAATTTGACATGAGTGACTCTGAGCGTACTCAGGAAGTTCGGGGGCCCATCGAGCCAACAGAAACTGGCCAGGGATTTCGTATTCCGGTTGCCGATCGGGTTAATCGGTTGCCGCCCTATTTGTTTGCGCGAATCAATCGCCTGCTGTATCAAAAACGACGCGCTGGGGCCGATGTGATTGACCTTGGGATGGGAAACCCGAGTGATTCGCCGGAGGATATTGTTATCGAAAAGTTGGCCAGTGCCGCCCGTGACCCGGACAATCACGGTTACACGGAGTCCCGCGGGATTCTTAATCTTCGGCGGGAGGTGGCGTCAAAGTACTTCAAGCAATATGGGGTCCGGTTAGACCCGGAATCAGAGATCATCGTCTGTCTCGGTTCCAAAGACGGATTTAGCCACTTGTGCTTGGCATTATTAGGCCCAGGCGACACGGCAATCGTCCCCGCCCCTTCTTACCCGCCGCATGTGTACGCCGTGATTCTGGCCGGTGGCAACGTCATTAGTCTCGATGTCACCGACCCGGAGCGATATCTTTCGCACCTGGAGTTTACCTGCCGCAATCTATTCCCCAGACCAAAATTGGTTGTGGTCAATTTTCCTCACAACCCAACCACCACCGTCGTCGAACCGCAGTTTTACCACGACTTGGTCAAACTCGCCAAGCGTTTTGGCTTTATGATCGTCAGTGACCTGGCCTATGCGGATGTGACCTTTGATGGTTATCGCGCACCGAGCCTGCTCGCTGTTCCAGGGGCCTTTGACGTTGCCGTCGAATTGACGACAATGAGCAAGGGCTACAACATGGCTGGGTGGCGGGTCGGTTTTTGTGCCGGTAATTCGGAGATGATCCGTGCCCTAGCCACCGTCAAGACCTACTACGACTACGGGATGTTTCGCCCCATTCAGATTGCTGCGATTGTGGCTCTTCGCCATACGGATGCGGCTGTTGAGGCGCAAGCGAAAGAATATCAGCGGCGCCGCGATGTCCTGTGCGAAGGCCTGGAGCGTCTCGGCTGGCCGATCCAGAGGCCTAAGGCCACCATGTTCGTTTGGGCCAAGATCCCGGAGCCCTGGGCCAGTCAGATGAGTTCCTTCGATTTCGCCATGAAGCTTCTCAAGGAGGCCGACGTCGCCGTTAGCCCCGGTGGCGGATTCGGACCCGCCGGAGAAGGCTACTTACGGCTGGCCCTTGTCGAGAATGAACAGCGATTAAAGCAAGCGGTTCGCCAAATTGGCCGGTGCCTCGCCCGGGCAGGTGCTACTTCCACGTAGTGCCCGTACCTAGCGCGCGAAGCAATTCGACGCCGGCATTAAGCCCCGTATCCGACCGCGCTTTGATCTCATATTGCGCAAAAAAAGAACCGAAATCGGTTCTCCGCGAAAATCCAAAATGCGAAGGCCGATCCGCTTTCCCCCGCTACGCCTTCTTTTGCTCGAGTCGCGCCAGAAGAATTAAGCCTTGGCGTTTTGCATTAGCCGGGCGCGAATCTCTTCCAGCTCTTTTGAAAGCCGGTAGTGCAAAGGACTTTCGGGCCGAAGATGACGGAGCAGCGACTCCGCCCGCTCAATCGTCTTTTCGTTGATAGGCCCTTTGGCGAACAACGAGTACCAACTCTTGGCGACCTGTTGTTCTGTGAGCAAGTGTGACCTCCCGAAAAATAACTACCTGAGACGGTCCCTTATAACGGCGGTATTACCGTCGGAGACGGCGCCTTTTATAACATTGTACGATCGTCATCTCCCTTGTCCATATCCTGTCTATTACTATCGGTACGTTTGGTCCTTCGGCTTGGTTTGGAAAAAGCCTCCCATTTTCCGCCCCCTTCGCCTGGCCGAATGGGGGAGTTAGAGTCTATCCCAAAAAGTCCCCTCTCCCGCCGAACGGGAGAGAGAAGATTATGGGATAGGCTCTTAGTCGCGGGGTGGGCATGCCCTCAGGTTACCGGGGGTCGCTCACAGCGCTCAATTTCGTAGGTTACGACCGCTTGGTCTGATTCCCAAGCGTGCTTTTTTGATGTTGACCTATCAGCGGCTTTCCGCTATTTAGCGAATCCCATTGGGACGGCGTGACACCGGCGCGCACCGGTGAACGCGTCGCCTTCCTTTCTCTGGAGCGAGCTCCAATACTAGTTTGGATCAAATTTAACGGAATGCCTTATGGCAGATTGGCATAGATCACAGTTTGTAGGCGCTCAACCGCACTGTGGCCCAAATCGTCTGACCGGGCTTATCACCAAACAGCAACGGCTGACCTCTGGGACACTTTGGTCCGCCGTGCTCAGCCTGACAGTGTGTCTTCTCTCATTTGTCGGTTGTGCCGAGCGGAACGTTTACCGTGCCACACGCCTACCCTTGGAATATCAAGCCCCCATCGTGCAGGATTTGCGCGAAATCCCCTTGACTCAGTTGGTCGCTCAGCAGAGCCCAAGTGACGTGATCGCATCCGGGGATGTCCTCGAAATTACTATCAACACAAGCCTGAACACAAAGGCCTCACCGGTTACCTGTCGGGTCGATGATCAGGGTATGATCTTTGTCCCGGATATTGGTCCCGTTTCCGTGGGTGGACGACGCCTCTCAGATGCCGAAAGACTCATCGCCGAAACCGCAATTGCCAGGGATGTCTATCGGCAGCCTATCGTCAATGTCGTGCGAAAGGAGGGCCGGACGTATCGCGTAACCGTCACGGGAGCAGTGGAGAAACCCGGGGTCTATCACTTACCCGCCTCCCAAGCCGACTTACTGACGGCCCTTGTCCAGGCGGGCGGATTGACAAAGCAGGCCGAGCCTACCGTGGAGATCCGCCGTGGACAGAACATTACCGAGGTGAGTGTCCCCTTGGAAAATCCCGCCGAAAACGCGGTTGTGGAAGGCCGACTGACATCCTTCGAGGAATCAACGACTAATACAGTCCGCATCGATCTCATCTCGGTGAGCAGTTCACCGGCGTCGGATCGTCGCTATCAGTTGTTTGATGGGGACGTGATTTATGTGCCGGAGCGGAAAGTGGACCCCATTTTTGTTGATGGTCTTGTGACAAAGCCCGGTATGTACGAATGGCCCAATAATCAGGAAGTTCGCTTACTAGACGCTCTGGCCATGGCCGGGGGAAGGAACAATCCTCTGGCCGACAATGTGTGGATTCTTCGCCATGTGCCGGGTCGCGAGGAACCTATTGTGATCAAGGCCAAGCTCAATGCCATCAAAAGAAACGCCGCGGAAAACATCCGGATAGCCCCGGGCGACGTCATTACGGTTGAGGAAACTCCGGGAACGTTCCTTTACAGTCTGCTGAAGGGATTCGTGCATTTGGGCGGTTCCATCCCGCTGAATTGATATGATGGGCCCAGAGGCCAAGTCCTAACCAACGTTCGACAAATCAGTCATGACAAGACGATCTATGGCATGAACGATTTTAGCCTCGCGTCTTCTGCAGTCCCCGAGTCAACGACCCATCTCCTTCAGGTCGCCGTCCAATTTATCAGTGCGGTACGGCGGCGTTGGCACATTGTAGCCACCTCGGTCTTGGCGACGGGCATTCTCGGAGCACTCTATTACGCCACAGCCACGCGATATTACACTTCCAAGGCCGAGGTGTTGATCCTTCAAGCTGGCGACAACCCCCTTTCGCCGACGATTCAGTCTCAGAACAACCGTGAAAACAACCTGATGCCCACCTTCGTCAACCTCATGACGAGCCAGAAGGTGCTCGAAGGGGCCATCCGCCAACTTTCCCCGGAAGATTGCCTTGTCGATCTCAACCCGGATAAGCCGGAACGGTGGCCTGCCCAACTCCGTGCCGGATTGACGGTAACCTCCGTGGGACGAAGCAACATCATCGCGGTTGAGTACAAATCGCGTCATCCGGAGGTCGCGGCGCGGGTCGTCAACGCCGTTGTTCAGTCGTATTTGGACTTTATGAGGACCACCACTCAGGGCACCGCAGCGGAAATTGTGCATGTCCTCAATACGGAAAAGGATCAGATCGCCGCCCAATTGAGCGAAAAAGAGCAGGCCTTACAGCAATTGAGTCAACAGATAGGGGCCTTAGACACGGGGGTCAACTCGCAAGCAATTCATCCTTTGGTAGAAAGGGCGAGGGCCTTCAACAATGCACTGGTCGAGGCACAGAAGACTCGAGTAAACCTCGAGGCCACCATCCAGGCGGTTGAAGCCGCCCTCCGCAATGGGCAGGACATCCGCGAGTATTTGTTCAGTGGTTCGGACACGGTCGGCCAGCAACTCTTGCTTGGCCTTCTCGGTTTCGACCGAGAGGAAAGTATTGCCCGGGCAAACATGGAACGTCAACTGCTCGAAGACCGGGTGCAGTTAGCCAACGTCCAAAAATATTTGGGGAATAATCACCCCCAAGTGCAACTACTGCAACAGCGCATTGCCGCAACCGAGGATTATCTTCGCAACTATCAGCGGCGAATCGAAGCACGCTTGGCAATGCTCGGAGACTCCGAGTTGACAAGCCTTCTATTAGGGACACTCCGCCACCGCCTCCAAGAGAGTGTGCAAAAAGAACACGCTCTGCAACTTCAGTACGAGGCCGCCCGCCAGCAAGCCGCAACTTTAGCCGGCGGACTTGCCCAGATGGAAATGCTCAAGAACGACATTGCGGGCCTGCGAGAGCTTTACAGTGGGCTAGTCCGGCGTATCACCAATATGGATTTGACAGGCGATCTGCGAGCAGCCCTCGTGACGGAGCCGGTCGCCAATCCGACGCCCGTCTCACCCAATCTCTTTCGCGTGATTTCTATGGTCCTTTTGGGTGGGTTGATGTTGGGGTTCATGGCGGTCTATGTCATGGATGTCCTTGACGACCGCTTCCGAAGCATCGAGGAGATGCAGTGGCAACTTCGTGCTCCCGTTCTCTCGATTGTACGTGAAATGCCTCCTCGAAGTGGTCAGGGCCTTGAGGCTGTGGAAGTGGCGGCTGACCCGGATAGCATTGCCAGTGAGAGCTTTCGCACGCTGCGAACGGCCCTCGCCCTCAGCGACGCCCCCACGAACTCGGTTGTTATCACCAGCGTTCAGCCGGGTGACGGTAAATCCACCGTGGCCGCCAATCTGGCCGTGGCTTTTGCCCAAGCCGGTAAGCGAACACTGCTCATTGACGGCGACATGCGTCGCGCCGGCTTGAGTACGTTCCTTGGCTTCAAGGGTCAGCAGGGCTTGAGCGAGATCCTGCGGGAAACGGCGGCTATCGAGGAGAGTTTTGTCTCTCGGGTACGGGCGAGCTTGGCAGCAAACCTGGACCTGCTGCCTTGCGGAAGTCGTCCGGCCAATCCTGCCGAGCTTCTCTCTAGCCAACGGCTCACCGAACTCTTGCAATGGGCCACAAGCCGCTACGAACAGGTCATCATTGATACACCTCCCGCTTCACTGGCCAGCGATACTGCCATTTGGGGGCGGTCGGCCCACGGTGTGGTCTTTGTCCTTCAGCCCGACAAAGATAAACGCCGTGCTGTCCTTCGTGCAGTCGAGTACCTGGCCATCCTCAAGATCCCCTTGTTGGGTTTAGTGGTCAATCGAGTCAAGAGTCAAAGCGAAAAAGAATATGCCGGGTATGCCGGCGAGTACTACGGCGAGGAATCGAATCCGAGCGATGAGACCGCCGACACTCCAGAGGCCCAAACCACGGATGCCGTGCCATCCAACGAGCATCATCATAGGCGAATCGTTCCACGAAAGGTGGCCTAGGTCGCATTCTTTCCCAGGGAGACAATAAGCCTGACACGAATGGCGAGAGACCCTCTTCAACGACCCAAACGAGTCTGGACCCGGGTGTCCGACGCAGTATTTTTGGTCGGGCTTTGGGGGGCACTCTTGCTGTTCGGGGGCCGGCATCCCTGGGGTCACGCGGTGCTTATTGTGGTCAGTCTTGCCGCGGTGGCACTGACGATGACGCAACGGATGATTCTCAAAAGCTGGACCACACGCCCTCTCGGGCTGGGATGGTTGGCTCTGGCGGGTGTCAGCATTCCACTGCTCCAGCTTATTCCCTTGCCTGAAAACTGGCTATCGTTCCTTTCGCCGCAGCTTAGACGCATTCTCCCAGCGTGGAACGACCCGACAACGGCGAGCACTCTCGGCGCTTGGCGGTGTGTAAGCCTGGCACCGGCCGAGACCCAGACGGCACTGTCACTCTGGCTAGCCTATTGCCTCGTCTTCTTCTACGTCATCCAACGCATCGAGGACATTGAGGATGTGGAAAGCGTCCTTCGCTGGTTCGTGCCGATTGTCCTTGTGCTTTCCATCTTCGGATTGTTGCAGTATCTGTTTAGCAACGATAAGTTTTTCTGGTTGTACGAACATCCTTTCGCCAAGACTACCGATGCCCTCAAAGCGAGCTTCACCAATCGTAATCATTTCGCCGATTTCGTGGCCCTTACCGCTGGGCTGCTCTTGTGGTGGTCCTTGGCCGATCGACGGCCCCACGGTGGTAGCCGTCGGGGACCCACTGCCTTGTGTGAACATCAATCGTTGGAGGGCGACGATACCCACAAATACCTGAGATGCTTCTCCTTGCCGCTCGTTTTCTTGGCCTTGCTGTTGACACAGTCGCGCGGGGGAACTTTGGCGGCGGTAATTGCCCTCGTGATCGCAGGCGTTACTTTGTTTCGTACAGGTTGGTTGAAGGCCCAGTGGCTCGGGGCGTTTCTGCTAGGGCTCGTTTTCCTTATGACGGCGGTCCTGATCGTGGGAACCGATACAATCGCTGGACGTTGGGAAGGCCTCGTGAATCTTTCCTGGGAACAACTCGACCGCGGTGAAGCCCGACGAACGGTTTGGCAGAATACCTGGCGGGCAAGTCAGGATTTCTGGCCGCTTGGCAGCGGTTGTGGGAGCTTTTCGGTTGTCTATCCCTTGTATCAACCGAGCCGTTCGACCTCACTCTATTACACCCATGCTGAAAATGGCTACTTGCAGGTACTATTGGAAGCGGGGCTTCCCGGCGTGTTCCTTATCGCCCTAACATGTGCGACCTTAGTAATATGGGGCTGGCGGGCATGGCGAGCTGCACCAACGCCTCGTCACCGGGCGGCGGTAGGGGCCGTGGGAGCAGGCTTGGCGGCCTTCGCATTCCACGGACTCGTCGATTACGTTTGGTACGTCCCCGGCTTAGCCGCGGTGGTGGCGATCCTCATAGCCTGTCTGGTCCGGCTTTACCAGATGACCCAACTGGCGGCGCAACACCGCACTGCTTCCGCGACCATGTCCCTCGCCTCTCCCTCGTCCAGTCTCACCCTTCGCTGGACCAGCTTCACAGTCGCCTTCATTCTTTGTGCTGCGTGGCAAATCCCGGCTGCACAGCGAAGCTTCTTCGCCGGCATCGCTGAATTTTCATGGCATCGCTTCCTTGCTCTATACCGCACGGCCGATTGGTCTGATCTACGAGGAGCCATTCAATCAACGGTAGCAAGCAATGTTGTGTCTCCCGGCGACGAAGAACTAATGGATTCCGAAAACCCCGGTTTGTCCGCCTCCGATGCCCCAGCCGCCTCCACAGCCACAACGATGGGATTCCAAGGGGAGGGCCCAACACAACTGGCCACAGAGCGGGAGATGATCGACCTTCTCCTCAAAGCCATCCATCGAGATCCTCGCCGGGCGGAGGCCCATTTACGATTGGCCAAGGCCCATCTCCGGATGTTTCACTTAATCCAGGAACAGAACGAAAACCCCATGCCACTCTCCCAAATCCGCGATGCTGTGTTCCTTTCCCAGTTTTCCTCGCAAGAAGAATTGGATCGCTGGTTGCAGACAGCGATCGGAAACCACGTCACACTTTTGCACTCAGCAAAGCAAGAAGCGCTTTCGGCTGTCCGTTTGTGCCCCCTTTTGGGAGAGGGGTATTTTATTCTGGGGCAACTCAGTTTTTTAAACGGCGGTCGAGAGGAAGATGTAATGGCCTGGTTTCGTCAGTCCCTGGCGGTGCGACCTAATGATGGGGAATTGCTCTTTCGGGTGGGCGCCGAGCTTGCTCTCGCCGGGCAGTACCAGGAGGCCTTAGAGTTGTGGCGCCGGGCTTTTCGCTGTGGGCGGCTGTATCAGATTCGTTTACTCGAGCGACTCATGGGTTCCGTTCCGCCGGGGGAAATCGATCAGGAGATCACATTCCTCATCGAGACGTTCGAGCCAGACCTTGAAATGCTTCGCTACATGTATCGGCAATACCGCAAACGGTATCCCGTGGCTTCCCTCGATCCGCTTCGTCGGGCGTATGCCGTGGCGCTTACAAGTCAACTGCGTGACGAGAGGAACCCCCCTTCCCAGCGGGCCGAGCTATGGTTGGAATTGCATTTCCTCCATCTTGACGCCGGCGAGATCCAGGCGGCCCTACAGTGTGCCGAAGAGGCAGTGCGTTGCAACCCACTCGACTATCGGGCCCACCATTATTTATCACTTCGGCTAGAAGAAATGGGGCGGTTCGCCGAGGCCGAGGAACACGTCCGCTGGTGCCTGCAAAGGCGGCCAGGGCATCGTTCGCTTCAGAACCGGCTTCACAATCTTTATCAAAAAAGAATGAAGGCGGAGGATGAAGCCCGAACTTGGCGGATGGCAGAGGCCGTATCTCCGGGCGGTTATCCACCCAACCGATGAAGACAGCCGTTCGTGTCCTCGCTGTTCGACGGAACATCCCGTGCAATGTTACCCTTTTTGGGACGTCTGCACGCGATATCTCTCTTAATTTCAAATCCTGTGTTTGCGTAAAAGCCTACCCATAATCTCCCCTCTTCCGTTCAGCGGGAGAGCATTCGGGGGTGAGGGTGGCTCGAATCGCTGCCGGTTTTCTCAATCGACTCCGACGATTGCTTGCCCTCACCCCAGCCCTCTCCCAGAGGGAGAGAGAGACTTCTTGGGATGCACTCTTAATTTCAAATCCTGTGTTTGCCCAAGGAAGAAACGGTCTTGTCACATCCGTTACCATCGGGTATTCATTCCCTGCGGCCGAGACGCCTAAGAATGACCACCTGACATGGAGGTTGGCGTGGAGCTTAGGAGACACCCGAAATCCCCCCAATTTTCCCCATCGAGCCAGCCGGACCGACCTACTGTCGTCGGTTCACTGCCGGCGTTACGTCTTGTCCACGATGAGGCGAGCAGTCACTGTGACTTTGATCCTGTAGCCGGTGGGCCAACGAGTGGGAATGGGAAACCAATTGCGGATCAAAAGCAACTCGGTTCAAATTCACAAGACGCTGCGGTTAGCCTCCGATCCGTGATGGGGAATTACCTCGCACGGGCACTCGATCGGCTCTCGTCGATGTCGTGGATAAGGCGGCCTTTTCGCGAACAATGGCGTGGGGCCATACGCGACCTCATGGGGCTAGCCTGGTTATCCTTGGCCTTTTTGGTCAGTTATTTCGTCAGTTACTACGTTCGATTTGATGGGGACTCGTGGCTGTGGATCAACAAGTGGTTCTTGAACACGGTCGCGTATGTCTGCGCGGTTAAGTTGCTGGTTTTTTGGGGGTTTCGGCTCCATCGTAGCTGGGGCCGATTTCTCACATTTCATGATCTCGTGTTGCTTGTCGAGGCCACGACGGTCGCCCTCGCGGCTGTGGCCCTTGTTGATCGGCTTCTCTTGCCCCCTCGGATGATTCCCCGGGGCATCCTCCTTATTGATTGGGGGACAACGTTGTTAGTGTTAGGGGGATGCCGGGCAGCGATTCGGGCAGTTTGGGACGGTGGTTGGCATAATTTCTTTACGAATGCTTCGCCCGTGCTTATTGCGGGCGCCGATGAATCCGGCGAGGAACTGCTTCGGGCCATCAGTCGCTACCAGGCGACGCGGCATCGGGTGGTGGGGTTCCTGGACCGAGACAGTCGCCGGTTGGGTAACCGGATTGGAGGGATTCCCGTTGTTGGGACATTTGATCAAGCTTGCCAGGTGGCGACACGGCTTGGCGTCAAAGAGATCTTACTCGCCGGTGGTGCTTTGACCGGCAAGGAAGTCCGCCGATTGATGGAAGAAGCACGCCGTGCCTCCATCGAGGTCAAGGTCTTGCCAAGCTACGAGCAGCTATTAGCGGGTCGGATTGCCGTCCAGCCGCGGCCTATTGCGATTGAGGACCTACTTCGCCGGGAACCCGTAACACTGGAATGGAAAAATATCCACCGTTGGCTGGAAGGTCGAACACTTCTTGTGACGGGAAGTGCCGGCAGCATCGGGGCCGAAATCGCCCGGCAGTTGTTGCATTATTCGCCAAGATGCCTCGTTCTATTGGATCGGAGTGAAACGGGGCAATTTTTCTTGGAACGGGAATTGAAAGAGATCCAGCACCGGTTGTTGGCCAATCAGAAGAGCGTTCCCGAGCTAGCGGTTGTCTTGGCCGACGTGCTCGATCTTCCACGAATGCAAAGCATCTTCCATCAGTACCGGCCAGAGGTGGTATTTCATGCGGCGGCATACAAGCACGTCCCGCTTATGGAGTCCCATCCTGGCGAGGCCTTTAAGAACATTGTGCTGGCGACCAAGAATGTCGCCGACCTGGCGGCTCGGTTTGGCGCGGAGTCCTTCGTCCTCATTTCCACCGATAAGGCCGTCAATCCCACCAGCGTCATGGGAGCGTGCAAGCGCCTGGCGGAGATGTACGTCCAATCCATGACGAACACCACTTCCACCCGCTTCGTGACCGTTCGCTTTGGGAATGTCTTGGATTCGGCTGGAAGCGTGGTCCAAATTTTTCGTCAGCAGATTGCTGAAGGGGGGCCCGTCACGATCACTGATCCGCGTATGGAACGCTTCTTCATGACCATTCCAGAGGCCGCCGGTCTCGTCATTCAGGCCGGGGTGATTGGCGAAAGTGGACAAATCTTGGTGCTCGATATGGGCGATCCGGTGAAGATTATTGATTTGGCCATGGATATGATCCGCCTCTCGGGATTAGAGGTGGGACGCGATATCGAAATCCGGGTGACGGGCCTGCGACCAGGTGAAAAGCTGTTCGAGGAGCTTCGGGCGGCTGGTGAACGGACCGTTCCCACGCGGCACAAGAAGATTCGTGTGGCACTCGGTTCGCGAATGGATAGGGCGACCCTTGTGCGGGCGATTGAACAATTGCGAGACTGGGCCGATTCCGATCCTCCTCGTGTGATCGCCGAGCTGAAACGGATCGTCCCGGGTTACGGCGTCTCCCAGATGCCCGTGCCGGAACACATTCGCCGGGCTGCCTAAGGTGCCTGTTTTTCGGGAGGTGACATCGTCATCCGTCGACACGCCGCTTACGCGAAACAAAGGAAACACAAATCCGACCACCGGTCAGCACCCGCAAGAAACGTCATAGATTCTCCAAAATCTTGCATCAATGATGTGAGCACGCCCTATGAAAAGCCAGAGACATTCCTTGGATAAATCCATCCGATATCCGCGTGTTGTCTTTATCGTGGGGACGGGACGGAGCGGATCGACCGTGCTGGACCTCTTTCTGGGTCAGCATCCCACCATTCAGAGTGCCGGCGAGCTGTGCAACGTTGTCAAAAGCGGATGGGTCGGCGGCGAGTTCTGCTCCTGCGGCGAACGCGTTCCCCTGTGTCGGTTCTGGACGGAGGTTCGCAAGATCTGGGAGGAGCTCACGGGAGCCAAACCCGAGGACTACGAGAGCCTAAGGTCCTTGGTGGAAGGCAATAGACGAACGTTGTGGAAGATGTTACGTAACGATCGGCCCGAGATGTTGCTTCTTTCGGGCAAGGAACCGGGCGAGTTCTTAGCCTACGCGCAGTGGACCGCCGCCCTTTATCGTGCCATTGCCGAGGTCAGCGGAAAGACCCTGCTGATCGACTCCTCCAAGAATCCGGCACGTGCCTTGGCCTTGGTGCTGATGGATCATCGATTGGATCTTATTGACCTCTATCTGATTCATCTCGTCCGGGATATTCGGGGATTTGTCTGGTCACAGCGTAAGAGCTTTCAGCGCGATGAACGCGCCGGCGTTGCTCACGACCTTTCCCCACGACCCGTATGGAAAAGTGCCCTCGTTTGGTTGTTTGTCAACAGCATCTCGGAAAGGGTCATCGCACGGCACGATTTGGAGCGTACCCTGTTCTTGCGGTATGAAGATTTTGCCAACGACACACTCCAGACATCATTGAAGCTCGCTTCTTTCCTCAACATCGCGGCACAGCCTTGGCTGGAAATGATGACCAGCCATAAGCCACTCCAGGCCGGGCATGTCGTGGCTGGAAATCGCGTGCGGATGCAGCGACACATCAACATTAAACCGGATAACGACTGGCAGACGCACTTAACGACCTTCCAAAAGGTCTTGTGTTGGTTTTTGGCCGGATGGAAGGCACGCCAATACGGGTACACCTGGGAACCTGTTGCGGCTCGCACGACCACGACCGGCGGCCATACCTTAGCGGGACCACATTACGTTCACAGTCCACGTACCACACTCGATACTGTGGCCACTCCCAGTGAAAACCAGTATGGCTTGCACAAGCCCTGACCTCTGGTGGCCAGTAAACGTGTGATCATGGCAATATGTTTTTTAAGCCCACGCATAGAGAAAAAGCAGAGTGTCGGCAAGATGAGGAAGCGGCCCTTGGCCTGCGCTCAACGACCCTACCGCCTCTTCGCCTTTCGCTCAATTTTTGCTGGACGTTCTTTGGAAATATCACGCAGGCCCTCTCGCGGCTGCTGCTTCTGGTTGTCATCGTCAAGTGGGAAGGACTCGAAACCGTCGGCCTTTGGGTCTTGACCACATCGCTGTGTAGTTCTGTCTTCACATGCTGCGAACTTGGATTACGCCCGCTGCTGATTTGTGACGTCCGCCGGGTCCATCCGTTTCAGGACTACTATTCGCTCCGTCTTGTGCTCGCACTGGCGGGAGCCGTAGCCGTGGTGGCGTTTGGTGGCTTCTCTTACGGCCCAGGAACCGCGCTCGGACTCCTTGCGATTGTCGCGGTGGGACGGACATTCGATTCCCTTTCTGACATTTGTTACGGCCTTCTTCAGCGAGAAGAACGAATGGACCGTATTGGGGCAGGCATGGCTCTCCGTTATGCCGGCGGTATGGTCGGGATGCTGGCCGCCTTGATGTTGGGCTACGGCTTGGTGATCGCTGCCCTGGTCGATTCGTTAGTGGCGGCCCTCGTCTATTGGTTCTGGAGTCGTCGTAATGCAAAAACACTTCTTGCGGGCTTTCGACGGCCGGCAAACCCAGCGGTTGCGTTCATCGTTGAAGACCTGCGATGGAGCCCTCCCCGGCGTGTGTGGCTGTCTCTCCTTTGGTTAAGTATCCCTTTGGGAATTGTGGCCATCGAAATCAACCTCGCGACAAATTTGCCGCGGTATCTCGTCGATTCGATTCTCGGACGCGAGTCGCTGGCCATTTTTGCCACGTTGCTGCAATTTGCCGCTGCCGGGATGATCTTTGTCCAGGCCCTGGGAAATGCCCTGGCACCGCGGCTGACACGATACTACCAGTCCAACGACGCACGGCGTTTTTGGGGTTTGTTGGCGCGGTTCCTGGGCATGACAACATTGTTGGGGATGCTTCCGCTCGTCCTTCTGTGGACTGAATCGGGCCGAAACATCTTGGCCTGGATCTTTTGCCCCCAGCTTCTGGAAGACCCCGCTGCGGCCCGCTGGCTGGCGCTCTCCGTGTGCTTACTGTACGTCACCGGGCCCCTGGGGCGAGGTGTGACATCGGTCCTGCGATTTCACTCTCATGTGGTGATACGCGGCGTCACGCTGGGACTGATGCTCGCATTGATCCCACCGTTGGCCACCACATATGGACTGTCCGGCGCAGGAATGGGGCTAACGTTGGCCCTGCTGTTGACACTGCCTCTCTATGGTTGGGTGATCGTAAAGGCATGGAAAATAGGCGGGCACTCCATCGCCCTTCCGCAAAGGGATCAACGGACCACCCACCGCGCTGCCGCGTGAAAGAAGCGCTCCGCAAAGCCAAATCGCATTACGGTGCGGGAGTCAATACCACATCATCCAGGCCAAACATGTAACTTTTGATGGCCTTCTCGTTGGCACCCACGATCTCTACCCGCAGGACGTTCTCTCCTTCTTTCAGTTCGAACGTACCCAGGGGGATAGGCTCCGTGCGAATGACCTCGGGGTTATACAGATCGATGGGGTCGCCGGCCTTTTGGCCGTTAACGAAAAGCTGCACAATGCCGTAATCGCGGGCCTTGGTCAAGATCACGGCCACCTGATATTTCCCGGCCTTTGGGGCATCGAAGCCAACTTCCAGCACGTCGCCCGGCTTGGCTCCGGTCCACCAAAGATGATTGTCGTTGCTCCACTTGCCAAGGGGAAAATTCCGCATGCCTTGGGCCTCAAGATTCCCCGGTGCTTCATTGAGAATCTTGAACCCAGCGATCTTGAGGGCCCGCTTGGTGTAATAGTCGTGCCGGTTTTCGACGGGCACGGGTTCGTAAGGATCATGTCCGTTGGGATCAAGATACCAGCAAACGGTCACCGCATACTGGGTTCCGCGCTCCTCCGTACGGTAATACTTCTCGATGTAGCCGTCAAAGCTGGTATGGAAGGCGACGTTATCCGCCAAATGCCAGCGAAAGACGGACTGGTGGCCCTTGTTGTTTTGGGTCATCGTCTGGCAGTGATACGCCCTTTGAAAGAGATGGGGATCGCACCAGGCGTAACCGAAATAATCCTCGGAGCCGGTACCAAATGTGGATGGGAACTTCTCACCATCGACGAAGAACTTCTCATCACCTTCGCCCCACCAACCGCCGAGGGGATTCCAGACGTGGAGCATCACGCCCATATACCGCCCCCGTCCTTCTGTGCGAAGCAACGACCAATCGGGCCAACGGTCGGGCGGCACCTCAAAGGTATCTCGGTGCCATTTGCAATGGAAATATCCCAATCCTTCAAAGGGGCGATTCAGCGGTGCGACGGTAATTTTGTACTCGACTTCGCGCGGGACGTTGTCTTCGTTGATCACCTCAAGTTGCGCCCTCTTGGCAAATGGCATATACCAGTAAGTGTAGCCACCTTCGTCCGTGACGCCGGTCAGGAAACTCTTGTACTTGTTCCATCCCGGAGCAGTCCCAAAGAAGTCACCAACGGGACACCACACCGCTGGTTTGTTCTGATCATCCCAGGTGATTTGGACCACCACCCGCCGCAAGGCCGCCATTTCATCCGCACGATCACCGGTCTTAATCTTCCCTTGAATCGCCACGATGGCCTTAGGACCGGCGAGCTCCAGCCTTTCCTTGGCCCCAGGGGCCAGGGTCAACACACCGCCGTGCCTTTCCATTTCCTGACCCGCATAAACCGGCGGCAGGTCTCCCATGTTATTGGCAAAAAACTGATTGATCTTGCCAAGCAACTCGGCATGTTCAGCCACCAGTTGCGGGCTAAATGTAGGAAGCTTGGTCCCCTTGGGATAGGTGCGATAAACAAAGTGGTAATAACGCCCCCAACCTTTTTCAGCGACAATTTTGCAGGACTTTTGATAGGGGATAGGCATGTAGAGATTCTGCCCACGGCATCCTTGTTCTTCCAAATGGTAGGAGAGTTGTGGGTAGTTGAACGGTGGCGTATCGCCGGTGAAATACTTTTTGAAAGGAAGGTCAACCACCGGCTGCTCGGAACCGTCCAGGTAGATTTTCACCCGACCGTCCTGGGCCAAAGCCGACCAGATTCTCCAAATGCAACCAGGGCCTTCCATCTCGGCCAGGACCTGCA
>Ga0209508_1001166_pt1 | contig 21532 bp, 18 predicted proteins | sample AD_UKC129_MetaG_FD_184427 | JGI IMG/M metagenome (GOLD analysis project Ga0209508, IMG submission 184427) | Active sludge microbial communities of municipal wastewater-treating anaerobic digesters from Canada - AD_UKC129_MetaG (SPAdes) (version 2) | ecosystem: Engineered > Bioreactor > Anaerobic... | reverse complement strand
GTGTCGGTCCCGGCGACGCGGACTTGATCACCCTGCGAGCTATCGAAGCCATCAAAAAGGCCGACCTCGTTTTCTGTACCGACGGGCTTGAGAAAAAATTTGCGGATTATCTCTCAGGAAAAAAGATCATCACGGGATACTGGCGGTTGTTTGAGTTCTACGGGCAAGATATCAGTCAGCTTGAGGGGGAAGAACGTGCTCGCGCGGAGCAGCTTGCCAAGAAACGAAATGAGTTCATCCATTTAGTGCGGGAAAGCGTCGTGCAGAAGAAAACCGTGGTCATTCTCGATAGTGGGGATCCCTTGATCTACGGCCCCTGGGCATGGTGCCTTGAGGAGTTCGAGGATCTAAAGCCCGTCGTCGTCCCGGGCGTAAGCAGCTTCAATGCTGCCAATGCCGCACTCCGTCGTGGGGTCACCAATGCCTCGAAAACAAAGTCGGTGATCCTGACCGCGAATGATTGGCCGGGCAAAACGGATACCATCGAAAAGCTCTCGTCCCTCCAGGCAACTATGGTGATCTTTACCATGCGGGCTGAATTCGACTATTTCATTCGACAGCTTCGAACGCACTATCCTCCCGAGACTCCTATCGCGGTGGTCAAATACGCAGGCTACGTGGACCGCGAAGAGGTCGTCCAATCGACACTCGGTCGAGTTTATGAGCAGATCGATCCCGCAGCCCTACCGTTTGAGTATTTGATTTATGTGGGCGACTTCCTGACGTACCGCCACAAGTCGTCCCAACCCGTCACGAGCCCAGCCAGAGAGTAACCTATTCGACCGCACTCGTTGCCATTTCGCCCGGGCAGTACCGAGCGTCCATCCTTTGACACCAAATGTCCACGCATCGTGGGACCAATCTGCGACCGTAGTGTTGACAGATGCCCTTCGGAAGATGGTCACCTGTCCCCAATTTGGGGAACTTGTTGCTTTCAACGCCGCGCGCTAGATTGGTCTTCTAGAAGGAACCATGAAGTCGGGCGATTAGCTGGGTTGGTCTCAGTCGCTGGTCAATTCTCTGATCCACCCGCTGAAAAGGAGGTTATTAGCTTTGGCAGGAGACGATTCGCGGCGCACTCAAGACAACCAACTTTCCCAGCTTTCCGATCTCGTCGGTCGTGTACCTCCCCATAGTGTTGAAGCTGAGAAAGCGGTGCTGGGAAGTATCCTCCTGGATCCGCGGGTCTTGGATGACGTGGCGACCCAACTAACGGCGGACGATTTCTACGTGGACGCCCATCGGCGAATCTACGCGCGGATTCTCGAGATGCACTCGGAGAACCGCACGATCGATTTGATGCTCTTGGTGGAGGAACTTCGCCGACACAGCGAGTTCGAGGCGGTGGGTGGAGCCGCCTATCTTGCCGAAATTGCCCAGTCCGTGGCCGTGGCAAGCCATGCCGTCTATTATGCCGAGATCGTCCGCAATCACGCCTTAACCCGTTCGCTGATTCATGCGGGAACCGATATCGTTCGTGACGCCTTTGACCTCAGCCTCGAACCGAGAGAGATCATCAATCGGGCAGAAGAACGGATTTTCGCCGTTCGCGATCGCCGTTCATCCGGGGATGCCGTTCCCGTCAACGACGTCCTGTTTGAAGCGTTTCAGATGATCGATCGCAGAATGCAGGGCGAAGCGACGGGGGTGCCAACAGGGTTCACTGATCTCGACAAGTTGACGGGCGGGTTGCACGATTCGGAACTGATCATCCTAGCTGCCCGACCGAGCATGGGAAAGACGGCGCTGGCGACGAATATCGCGGAGCATGTCTCCGTGGATTCCGGCTTGACAACGCTGTTTGTCAGCCTTGAAATGTCGCGTCTTGAGCTTGTTCAACGGATGCTTTGCTCGCGGGGGAAGATCAACGGTCATAAGTTCCGCAGTGGTTTTCTCTCCGCGGAAGATCGGGAAAAACTCGTAAGAGCGGCAGGGGAACTGAGCCGTGGCCAACTATTGATTGACGATTCCCCCAGCAAGACCGTTACAGAAATTGCGGCCGTGGCACGACGTTTAAAACGCCGCGCAGGCCTCCGATTGATCGTCATTGACTACTTGCAACTCATCGAACCTGACAACCCCAAAGACCCGCGACAAGAGCAGGTCGCCAAGATTACGCGGCGGCTTAAGACACTTGCCAGGGAATTGAAAGTCCCCATTCTTTGCTTGGCCCAGTTGAATCGCCAAACAGAGGTGGCCAAGGACAACCGCCCACGGCTCAGCCACCTTCGAGAATCCGGTGCCATCGAGCAGGATGCGGACGTTGTTATGTTCGTTCACCGTGAGGAATACTACCACACGAAAGAAGAGGCACAGGCACGAGGGCTGTGTGGCCTGGCAGAGGTCATCGTGGCCAAACAGCGCAACGGGCCAATCGGCGATGTTAAATTGACCTGGCGAGAAGAATATACCCGGTTCGAAAATGCAGCGGCCGGGGACTTTGCCGAAGTCGATTACGTCCCGTACGAGGACTCACCGTTCTAGCGGCCCACCCCGCGCAAAATTACTTTCGCTTTGCTCGTATTGCAGTTGTTTGGACCGAGTTCCAAGTGCCCACATTAACCCTCAATTGATTGGAATAACCACTGCATATATGGCGGAAAGCCTTGGCATATCGGAAGGCCAATTATCTCAGGGACCTCATACGGGTGTTGTTTCCGGACGAAATCTGCTAACTTTTCGAAGGCCTCGCGAGTGGTTTTAAGGAGACACAGCCACTCCTTGGCCGACTCAATCTGCCCCTGCCATCGATAAATACTGTCGATAGGACCGAGTATTTGCACGCACGCGGCCAAGCGGTTCTCCACCAGACCTTTCGCCACACTTTCGGCACTTTCCCTGCTGGGAAACGTGACCATCACTTGAAGGGCTTCTTGCTTCATCCTCCGTTCCCCTTGCCGTGGTCAAGCTTGAAACGGCACAACTCTTGCTCTCAACCCTGAGAAATTGTCACCGAGATTCGTCCTTTTTGCCAACGGTCCCCTGCGAGCGTACGTCACGCAGCGGATTCTTTTCAACCGATGAGCTTTGCCCCTTGGCCTGTCTTGCCAACTCCAGCGCCGAAGGCCGGTAATCCACCTCCTGGGACAGTCGGTCGGGAGAGGCGGGGCTTTCTGCAGAATCCCCTTTATTGACGGGCGGATCAACCACTCGCAGGAAGTCGAGGTCAATGTCGTACCATCCGCGGTCTGCACCCGAGTCGAATTGCACGAGTGCTCGGCCGTTACAGTTCACTGTCTTCACCTGCCCTATTTTCCCTTTGAATCGCAACAGTTCCGGTCGATCCCCTTCGACGATGACAAACTGGTTCTCGTACTCAAACCGGAGACTCCGCAAGCGTTCAACATCCATGGCCAACAACTCCGCCAGCCTGTTATCTCATCGAAGCATAAGAATGATTATTGCGTCCCATCGCATTCAAGAAGCTCACCTTTCATGGGTGGTCAAAAGGGCGAACAGAGACCGAGGTCCTTAGTTCTTACTGACGCCGCCAGCAGCTTTCATCCGGGCAGTGTCTTCGGCGACTTTCCAACGAAGATAGGCATCCAAGAATCCTTGGATTTCGCCATCCATCACCGATTGGAAGCTCGTCTCCGTGTATCCCGTTCGCGCGTCTTTGATCCGCTGCTCCGGATGTTGGAAATAGCTGCGAATCTGCGAACCGAAACCCACCTTCGGGGCGGCTTCGTACTTAGCCGCCATTTCGGCCTCTCGCTTCTCTTCCTCAAGACGAGCGAGTTTCGCGCGGAGCATCCTCATCGCCATGGCCCGATTTTGATGCTGACTCCGTTCACTTTGGCAGGCCACCACGATTCCCGTGGGAAGGTGCGTCAGGCGAACGGCACTTGACGTCTTGTTGACGTGCTGTCCGCCGGGGCCGCTGGCACGAAAGACATCCTCGCGGATATCTTCTTCCCGGATTTCGATCTCAGCCTCATTTTTAATCTCCGGCGAAACATCGACCGCCGCGAAGCTGGTCTGTCGCTTGCCCTCCGCATTGAAGGGGCTAATTCGGATCAAACGATGGATGCCCGTCTCGCCTTTAAGGTAGCCGTAGGCCATCGGGCCGCGAATTGCAATCGTAGCACTGTTGATACCGGCCACATCATTGTCAATGCGGTCCAAAACCTCGACCTCATAATCGTGGGCCTTCGCCCAATTGATGTACATGCGGAGCAGCATCTCCGCCCAATCATGGGCGTCGGTCCCCCCATCGCGGGCATTGATACTAACAATGGCGTTGCAGTTGTCGTGCGGCCCGTTGAGAAGCGCCTTGATTTCGAGATCTTCGACAAGTTTTTCCAGTTTGTTCAGCGCGTCGGGAACCCCGTCTGCTAGTGAAGGCTCCTCTTCGGCAAGTTCGACCATCGCGTCGATGTCTTCGAGCTGCTTGATGGCTTCCTCAAGAGGCTTGAGAATCGCGCGAATCGACTTCAGCTCAGCCACCATCTCTTGCGACTTTTCAATGTCGTCCCAGAAGCTGGGCTGGGCCATAATTTGCTCAATCTCGGACTCCCGCGCCTTTTTGCTGGCGTAGTCAAAGGGAGTCCCTTAACTGCGTGAGGCGTTCACGAATAGATTCCGCACGATTAATGACTTCGCGTTCCACGACCATACAATCTCCTCTGTCGATCAACCCCAACTGGAGGGCAGCTTCGCGTTAATGGTCCAACTCACCTAATGTCATTTTAACGAATGGTCGGCCCCGTTTCCCAGCCCTATCTGAACGCACCCAGAAGCCGCTGACGTGACAGCCGCTCACGGGGAATAGAGCACCATCACTGGAACGACGCCGGATTTTCGGCCACGCAATCTCGTGGGCCTTTGCAAGACACATGCCGTCGCGTCCGCCGAAGTACTAATCGGCATTCCATCATCAGGTACCTCAGCCGCCCAGCGCACGGGCCTATAAGGCTAATCTGCTCCAAGACTTCGGATGACCCTCCCGAATTGTTTTCCGCCCACGGCGAAGCACGCTTCACCAAGATGAACGCACCGCCAGACCATGTCATACCCAGGGCAAAGGGAGTGGCGTAGAATCATAAGACGATACGGTCCGCCGGCGGCTTGGGTGGCAATAGTCGTGCCTAAAGCGCCCCTTTGGACAGATCTTGGTAATTGGAGGAAAGTTGTTGAGGGCACCTAGGCGGGTTAGCTTAAATTTCGTTCTCCAAATACAACATTAAAGTTATTGACAAATGCTTGACACGGATTGTTACGATTACGAGCTCCCTAAACACTTGATCGCCCAAAGTCCGCTACCTAACCGTGCCGATGCCCGGCTGATGGTGGTGAACCGCGCCACAGGCGAAATTGAGCACCGGCATGTGCGCGATCTGCCGGAACTTCTTAGGCCGGGGGATGCCCTGGTCCTAAACAATACCAAAGTGGTTCCGGCGAGGCTGGTGGGCTATCGGACGGCCACGGGCGGTCGGTGGGAGGGTCTTTTTGTCGAGGCCGATGCCAGCGGAGTGTGGCACGTCATCGGCAAGACCCGCGGCAAGCTTCAGCCAGGCGAGAGCATCACGTTGGTCAATTTACAGGGACGTGATGACATCCGACTTTTTGTGATCGGACGGATCGCCGAGGGTGGGTGGCTTGTTAGCCCTGACACCGCCGAGGACTCATGGGAGGTCCTCAACCGAGTAGGGCGCGTGCCACTTCCACCCTATATTCGCGGTGGCCAAATGCTAGAAGAGGACCGCAACCGTTATCAGACCGTTTATGCCGAGGTCCCTGGCTCAGTGGCTGCACCAACCGCCGGCCTGCATTTCACACAAGGATTGTTGCGAAAGCTAAAAGAGGCAGGAATCGAAATCTGTTATCTCACCCTTCACGTGGGGCTGGGGACCTTCGTACCGATCAAGACCTCCCGTATTGAGGAACATCGGATGCATGCTGAATGGGGGACAATTTCGGAGGAAGTGGTGGAACGGCTAAAACAAATTCGCAGCTCTGGGGGTCGGATCGTTGCCGTAGGCACAACGGTAACGCGGCTTCTGGAAACGGCGGCCCTCGATGGCGAATTAAAGGCATTTTCAGGAAGAACGGACCTATTTATCCGACCGCCGTATCAATTTCGAGCGGTTGACGTCCTAATGACCAATTTCCATCTTCCGCGGACAACCCTACTTGTCCTGGTCAGGACATTCGGGGGAGATAACCTTATCAAGCGGGCGTATGAGGAGGCAATCCGCGAAAGTTACCGATTTTACAGTTACGGAGATGCCATGCTCATCTTTTGAAGAGGGTTGTTGCATGGGAAGTCGAAACTGGATCTCCAACGATTTGGATACCGGAAAGGAAAGAGATATCTATGGCTTCACTGGACACGAACGAGAAGGTCCTCGTCATACCCACATCGCTATTCCGCAAACTTGGCTACTTCCAGGGGTTTAGCGGAGATATCGCCAACTACATTGACGACATCTCCAATCCAGCAAACACCATGTTCCGTCCGCGGGGGGAAGTTGAACCTGATCCGCAGTTCAAACAGCTTATCCCTTACGTCATCATTTGCCACAACCAGGGGCAGACCTGGCAGGTGTTCTCCTATACGCGGGGCACGGGCCAGGGGGAATCCCGACTCCATCGCAAGCGGAGTATTGGAATTGGTGGACATATCTCTGACCGAGATTTGACGGAGGGAGGGAACATCGTCTTTCAGGCCATCGAACGGGAACTGAACGAGGAGGTTGCCGTTAACAGCAGTTATCGGATGGAATGTGTCGGATTAATCAACGACGACACGACAGATGTTGGCCGCGTCCATTTGGGGATCGTTTATCGGTGTATCGTGTCCAGCCCAGCCGTGGTGCCGCGGGAAAAGGAGATCGTCAGTCACGGTTTTCTGCCCGTGTGGGAGCTGGTCAAACACTGGAATGAGTTCGAGACGTGGTCCCAAATTGCCCTCAAGGGTGTTTTTGGAGTTGAACCACCTTCGCTTGCGTGAATTCCCCGCTTCGATCCGTTGAACATGGCGACTTTACCCATCTATCTGGACAACCATGCCACAACACCATGTGATCCCGCGGTGTTTGAGGCAATGCGACCCTATTTTTTCGAGCATTTTGGCAATGCCGCATCGACACATTCCTACGGAGAGGCCGCCTCTGCCGCCGTCGAAGAAAGCCGGGCCATCATTGCCGGCCTGCTCCGTATCGACCCTGAGGAAATCATCTTCACCAGCGGTGCTACGGAAAGTAATAACCTTGCGATCTTGGGCACGGCACGGCGACTTTCCAGCGATTCGCATTTCATCACGACGGCCATCGAACACACCTCGGTGCTGGAGCCATTTCGAAAGCTCGAAAAAGAGGGACGCCACGTCACAATCCTTCCGGTACGACAACGAGGCGATGCGCTGGCAGGTTGCCTCGACGTGGAACGATTTCGCAGTGCCTTGCGGCCGAATACGCGATTCGTCTCCATAATGGCCGCCAATAATGAGATAGGCTCAATTCAGCCTATCGAAGAAATCGCTCAAATTTGTCGCGAACGGGGTATTTGGCTTCACGTCGATGCGGCGCAGGCGCTGGGCAAGATCCCGTTTGATCTTCGCAAATGGGACGTTGATCTGGTCAGCCTTTCCGCCCACAAGGTTTACGGGCCCAAGGGGATTGGGGCGCTTGTTGTACGGCGTCGCAACCCTCCCATTCGCATCGAACCCCTGGTCTATGGCGGTGGTCACGAGCGAGGCTTGCGGAGTGGCACGCTGAATGTCCCTGGCATTGTGGGCTTCGCCAAGGCCGTGCAACTGGCCTATGAACGCATGAATGAAGAAAACGAGCGCCTCTGTTATCTGCGAAATTTGATGTTTGAACTACTACAAGAGGCCTTGGGGCCTAGCATTCAGCTCAACGGTCCTGCGCTCCATCTTTTGGAACACCGCTTGGCGGGAAATCTTAATGTGCAATTTACGGGAATTGAGGCTCAAACCCTGCTGCTGCACATCCCCGAGGTCGCCCTCAGTGCGGGATCGGCCTGCGATGCGTTCGATCCTCAGCCCAGTCACGTCCTACTGGCACTCGGCCTGAGCGAGGCCGAGGCCCGATGTAGTCTCCGCGTCGGCATCGGCCGCTTCAATACAGAAGACGAGATTCGACGAGCGACGGAATTGATTTGCCGGGCCGTTAGGGAACTTTCGTCGTTCTATCGGCAATGATTTTTCGGCATTTGACGTCAAGGGGACCGAGTGATTCAACCGCGAGAAATTCCATTCACGAAACGCTACGAACCGCTATCAGCCGCCAAGCAGACGCCAAATGAGAAAGACCAATCCCACAAGCACGGCGGGGATCAGAAGAAACAGAACCAAGGGACCGAGCAAGGTATGTCCGCGAATCTCTTGAGTAAACTGTCCCATGCCGGCCAGGGGTGCGGATAGCTCCTCAGTCCGCCGAGAAGACTCGCTTAACGACGTGGGATCGTTCTCACTACCATAATCAATCAGGGGAGGGCTGAAATTGGGTTTTGTTTCCGGCAGCGACATCGCGTCCATTGGGAGGGGTCGCGCCACGTACAATTTGCGACGACTTCGATGCGTCTGAGACCGCACAAAGCATGTTTCGTCCAGAGGATAAGTTCCAATCGCCCATGGGCGCAAGCGTCGCACAACCTCGGCCGCTGAAGCAATCCTTTCTCGGGGATCCTTGGCCATCATATCGGCCATCACATCGACAAACGCTGCATCAAGTTCGGGGTTGAGGCGACGCGGGTCAAGTGGCCGCAATTCGCAATGAGCGCGGAGCTTGTCGCCCGTCGTTCCGCCTGGAAAGGGCACCTTCCCAGTGACCGCATAATAAAGCGTGCACCCCAGGGCATAAATATCCCAAGCCGGTGTCGGTTTATGTGGTTCGCGAATATGATCGGGCGACAGATAATCCACAGTTCCCACAATCCGTCCATAGCGAGGGTCGTTCACGGCTTCTTGTCCCAGGGGCCCCGCTAAGCCCAAATCTAGCAGCTTGGCATGGCCATCATTGGTGACGAGGATATTTCCCGGTTTGACATCCCGATGGATCAATCCCTGGCTGTGAGCATGCTCCAACGCTGACGCCACCTGCGAAATGATGGACGCAGCAGCGTGCATATGCAAAGGACCTCGCTGACGAATCAGCTTTCGCAGATCGGATCCGGGGACGTACTCCGTCACGAGGTAAACGACGTTTCCATCCAGGCCTGCATCATAGGCCCGAACCAGGTTGGGATGATCCAATCGCGCTAGGGCCCTAATCTCGCGCAAAAAGTTTTCCACAGCCTCCGGGCTTGACTTGTGGCGGGGTAGAACCTTGACGGCAACAATCCGTCCCAGGAGGGAGTGCTCGCCTTTGAAGACCTGCCCCATCCCCCCGCGCCCGATGGAATCAATAATCTTGTATGGACCTAACGTGAACTTTGTCCGCCCCTCGAGAAGCTGCTTCGCCTGCCAATTATTGAGATATCCCAACTCAACAAGCTGCTGAGCGAGACGTTCCTCGATGGGCACATCTTCCAATTGTGACGACGGCTTGGCGCGCAACCGCTGCCAAGCCTCGTCAAGCTGCTCTTGCGTAACCAAGCCACTGACGAGCGCGCAGTGCTCAAAACCAGTCTGCCTGGCGCGGCTCATACCATAGGAGCTCCACCCAAGTCGGACACTTGCCCTCTTCAAGATTATAGCGTCTCCCCACAGAAGAACCCCAACAGTGACACGCCAAGACGCGGCGCTGTACACACACCACCCTCAACGCTGCGCCCTATTGGGTACCCAATGTCACCCATCCTTCAGCAAGAGGAGCGCCGAATATTAGCTACCCCTGGGACGCTCAAGACACGAGACTCGCGAAGTTTCGCAACAGTTGCAAGCCCAATGATTGACTCTTTTCAGGGTGGAATTGCGTGGCAAACACGTTATCCTGTCTTATCATGGAGCAGAATCGCACACCATAGTCGGTCGTTCCCGCCACAACTTCAGGATCGGTGGGAACCACGTAGTAGGAATGGACAAAATAGAAGTAGCTTTCGTCGGGAATATCCCGCATTAGTGGGGTAGGGCATTCTTGGCGAACCTGGTTCCAGCCCATATGGGGGATAGAGAACTCGGAAGGCAACTCAAATCGCACGACGTCACCCCTTAAAAGGCCAAGCCCTTTGTGGACGCCGTTTTCGTAACTTTTCTCAAAAAGGAGTTGTAACCCTAAGCAAATCCCAAGAAACGGACGTCCCGACTCAATAAACTTCATGATGGGCTTCACTAGCCCCCTGCGCTCAAGCTCCTGGATGGCGTCACCAAAAGCCCCCACTCCCGGCACTACCAAGCGCTCCGCGATCAAGATTCGGTCCGGCACATCCGTGATCTCCGCACGCAGACCCAATCGCTCAAAAGCCTTTTGCACACTCCGCAAATTGCCCATCCCATAATCAACGATCGTTACGTCGCTTTGTTCATGAGGAGTGTTCGTCATGGCTATTCAAAGGCTTCCAACTCGTTACAAGTCGGTTGATTGTAGGTGCTCGATCATCTCGAGAAAGTGCCGCATGGAAGGACACCGCTTCTCTTTTACAGGTTCAATGCATGCGTGAATAGCCTCAGCCAGGTCGGGATGAATCTGTGGCCGAAACCGCCGGATGTCGGCCGGTGGCTTTTCATGCTGGAGGGCTGCCAAACCCGTCGTTCCCCGCTCCCAAGGCAGCTCAAAGGTCAACATCTCGTACATACTGACACCAAAAGAGAATACATCCAGTCGTTGATCCGTGGGATAACGACGCACGAGCTCGGGCGCCATGTAATTGGGTGTGCCGCTGCGATTCCCGGGCTGCATGAATGGCGGCGTGGCCGGAACGGACAGACCAAAGTCGGTCAGTTTAAGGATCGAAAAATCACGATTGAACATCAGGTTGCGAGGGCACACGTCTCGGTGAATAAATCCGCCTTCATGGACTACCGCTAGGGCCTCCGCCACCTGCCGAATGTAGGGAAGAAGCTCTTTTTTGAACAAGAAGGGACTTTTCGCCACAAGGTGGCCATTAAGACCGCCACCTTCCAAGTACTCCATGACGAGGTACGGCTCATCCCGCGTTGTCCATCCGTACTCGTAAGTCATCACAATGTAGGGATGAACAAAACGCATGGCGATCTCGCCTTCGCATGGTTTGTTTAACCCCTTGAAACGCGCTTCGTACGCTGCCGTTTTTTGGGGGTCCAGGATCTTGAGCCCGACAATTTCGCCGCGTTCACGGTCCATGGCTACATAGAACCTGGACATTGTCCCGGCTACCCCTTCCCGCAGAATCTGGAAACGCGCTGCAACATCCACCTTTTTCTTGGCCGGCCCTATCCTCGATTTCGAACCGGAGAACAGGCTTTGCAGTATTCTCAACACCATGGAGAAAGTGCCCAATCCTAGCCGTCGTACACGTCAGCCAAAGCCACACTCGTCGAAGTACGCCCTTTGGGTAAGTTTAGACGCGATAAGGGCGCCATTCAAGAAAAGCGAAACGCCCGGCCAAATTCTCACAGTTAATCGCGCATTGGCAGGCCACATCCCCGCCCGATGAAACATCCCCCAGGGTTCGCGCTGCCCACTTGCGGTCACGGCCTTATTTCCCGCAATAGTCGATGATTCGGGCAATCTCCGTCTTTAGCTCGGGCCGACGCACAATCCGGTCGATAAAACCGTGTTCCAACAGAAATTCGCTGGTTTGAAATCCTTTTGGCAACTCGATGCGAATCGTTGCCATGATCGTCCGGGGACCTGCGAAACCGATAAGGGCCTTGGGCTCCGCAAGAATCACGTCACCAAGCGAAGCAAAACTGGCGGCGACCCCTCCCATGGTGGGATTCGTCAAGACCGAGATATAAAGCCCTCCGGAGGCATGAAAGCGAGCCAACGCCGCCGAGACTTTTGCCATTTGCATCAGTGAAAACACGCCTTCCTGCATCCGCGCCCCGCCCCCAGAGCCGGAAACAATGATCAAGGGAAGCTGCTCTTTTTGGGCCCGCTCGATGAGCCGGGTCAGTTTCTCGCCAACGACCGAGCCCATGCTCCCCATCATGAAGGCTGAATCGGTCACGCCGATAGCCACCCGTCGGGCCCTAATCATGCCCGTGCCGGCGATGACCGCATCTTTCAGACCAGTACGCTCCCGTTCTCGCTTCAGCCGTTCCCGATAGGAGATTTTATCAACAAACTCCAGAGGGTCGCAGGACTCCAGATTGGCAAACCATTCTTCAAACGTGCCTTCGTCAAGGAGTTGCTTGAGCCGCTCATGCGCAGATACGTACCAATGATAGTCGCACTCCGGACATACCCCAAGGAGTTTTTCGACATCTTTGCGGAAGACGGTGGCGCCGCAGCCGGGGCACCTCAACCAGAGCCCAGCAGGCACCCCCCGTTTTGGGCGCTTGACGTAATTTTGCCAACCGTTGGTCTCTCGCGACGTCTCTGATGCAGAAGCAAGCGGATTATCAGCCATAAAGATGCTGCCTTTATGCTAGGATAGCAATGACCGTCCAAGTCATTATCTCGTTAAGGCAATCGGTTGTTCGCCGGGCTTTCTTAAAGAATCCAAGTCAGCCCTAGAAAGGGCAGTATGCCCAGGTTGCCACCGTCTTGCAACCCGTCATCCTAGTGGTATGGCATACCCCACTATCGGGCAGCCTGAGGCAATTGCATTGCCGGTATCGTTCCATTAAGCGGTTCTCTTTGTCAAGAAGGGGCACTCGGCGGGTCCCATGCAGCCTCCTTCGTCTTCTATCTCGAACTGCTAACTGTCTCGTGCCCAGTTTTGCACTCGCCACTCCTGTGCATGTGGGCGAGTGCTGCAACAGGATTTTTCCCTGAATGCGGCATATTTCTCTGGCAATGATAGCAATAACATCGACTAGGAAGGCCATATCACCAAAACAAAACAGCGCGGCTAACACCGCGCTGCAATGTTTCAACGTCACCGACAGCAGTGCCACCGGTTGGGCTTAAACGTCCCTGTATCAACTCAGAAAGACGATTGTGACCAGCACAAAAAGCGGTAACAGAATGCAGCCGCTATAAACCATGTAGCCAAAGAAACTGGGCATCTTGATGCCGCGTTTTTCCGCAATGGCCCGCACCATAAAGTTTGGACCATTACCGATGTATGTGTTAGCTCCCATGAAAACCGCTCCGAGGCTGACGGCCACCAGCAGGTCATGGGCCACGCCCGTCCCCGGCGGCACCAAGTCATGTCCCCCCAATGTCCTGGCTGTTTCAAAGAAGACGACGTATGTAGGGGCGTTATCGAGAAAGCTACCTAGTGCGCCGGTGGCCCAAAAGAATTGCCACGGCTGGGTTAGCCCTAATCGGGGCCCCTCCACATGGAGGATTTGAAGCGGCGGTTGCATCGTGATAAAGATGCCGAAAAACAGCGCAGCGACCTCCAAGATAGCCGCATAGTTAAAGCGATTGGCCACACGATTCTCATAGCTTCCAAACGTCAGCGAGAGCGCAACCATTCCCAGTTGGAAGATCTCCCGCAAGTACAAAGGTGGATGAATTTCCGTGCCGGGAAACGGCTTGCTCGGATCAAGCAGGGCTACTCCAAGTACCACCCCGATCATTAAGGGGAGATTGGGCCAAAGGCCCCGCACCCTTAGCCGTCGGACCTCCGCAGCATCGCGTCGAAGGTCTCGCTTCTGCTCATGCGGGTAGAACCAGAACGTGTCCCACAAGAAGTAGATCACAATCAGTGCAATGTTTACAAACGCCCATTCTTTCCAGAGTTGCAATGTCCAAAGAAAGGGTACCCCGCGTAGGTAACCCAGAAACAGCGGTGGGTCACCAGTGGGGAGCAGACATCCCCCACAATTGCAGACCGCGAAAATAAAGAATACCACCGTGTGGGCCACGTGCTTCCGTTCGCTATTTGTGTCCAGGAGCAACCGAATGAGCAACATGGCTGCCCCGGTCGTGCCTACGAAGCTCGCCAACACAGCACCCACAAAGATGATGATAGAGTTCACAAGGGGCGTCGCCCGCAGATCACCTTCAATGCGGATACCACCGCTAATGGTGTAGAGGCTAAACAGAAGCACAATGAAGGGGATGAACTCGCTGAAGATCGCATTGGCAAAAACAGCCCAGGCATTGCCCCAGTTAAGACCGGCAGCCGGCTGGCTAACATAATGGGCAGGCCAATGCCCTTCCACGGGGTGCTCATAAACGACCAGATAGTAAAGTAGCGTAACAGCGGCCAGTGCCGCCGCAACGTAGAAGCGATGGAGATTACTTTCCCACCAATGCTCAGTTTGCGGCAATAGAGGAAAAACGGCAATGATCAACAAAAGTGCGACGAAGGGCACAACCATCCAAAGCGGCGGATGAGTGGTCACGCTGTGGGAGGTCGCCTCTGCGCCTTCCGAATGTCCCGCGTGAGCTTCCTCAGAAGATGCCCGCCCCGTCGGGTCGGCCCCAGCTTGCTCGTCTTCCACGGCCTTTGACCGCTCCTCTTCAGCATGCCCATCCTCTGCCGGGCTCGTCGTTTCTGAGGCCGACTCCTCTGAATGAGCTGGGGCTTTGTGCTGATCAGCCCCGCTATCATGGTGAGCGGAGGCCGAGGCATGGGACTCCGCTTCCACAATCATTCGCGTCGCAGCCTGCGGCCAGCCCAACCCCAATGACAGGCCGTAGCCGAGAAAGACAACGACTAAAGCGATGACCAGTTTTCGATTGACCTCCGGAGGCGTGGGATGATCATGAGACATCGTCTTGTCCTTCCACGTTTGCTGAATCCGTTGCACGATGGGTGGTTCTAACGCACAATGTCACACTGAGGAGCAGTCTCAGCTGCCTGGTTTACTAGTGGATGGCCCCTTTTAGCAGCTAGAATCTTTTAAGTGATACAATTTTCACCGGTTTTTCAAGGGGGTGATCGCGCTGCCGCGGACACTGCCTTTGCGTGGTTATGAAAGTATAAGCTTTGAAACCTGCCGTCGCAAGGTGGCCTTAAGGAAACAAGCCCGCCCAACCGTTTGCCTTTTGAGGGGACGTTTACCCCACACCAATGGAGCACAGGCGAACTAAAGAATCTGTTCGAGAACTTCCATAAGTTCATCATCCTTGAGCTGCTTGGGGTTCCCGCTCATACTACTTCCGCGGGATTCGTTGACAATGGCCGGAATCAACTCGCGGTGAATGCCCAACTTGCTCAGCCGGTCAGGGATTTCCAGTTTTGCCTGGAGGTTCCGGACCTCACTGATCAGATAATCGATCGCCTCCTCATCGTTGGCGAACTTCTGATCAAAGGCAATTCTAGCAAGATACGCAAGTTCTGAGGGACATACACTTCGGTTAACCTGTAAGGCAACTGGCAGCATCACAGCACACGCAATTCCATGCGGAACTTCGCCCAGGGCACCCAGGGCTGCCGCAACACCGTGCGCCATTCCTAGGCCAGAATTTGCCAGGCAGATTCCCGAGATCAAGGCGGCAAAGGCCATACCTTCGCGTGCCGTTCTGTCCATTGGATTTGTAAAGGCATTGGGCAAACATTGGAAAGCAATTCGTAGCGCCTGGGGTGCCAAGATTTGGGGAATCGGTCTCCGCCGAACACTGACGTAACTTTCGATTAGTTGGGTGATGGCATCCATGCCTGCCGCCGCCGTGATCGCCCGAGAATTGCTAACGGTAAGTTCCGGGTCCACCACTGCCAGGTATGGCATGATTCGATCATCGCGCAAGCTTTTTTTGACGGGTGGATCGTGCGAGCAAATGACAGCATTTCGGGTGGCTTCCGCACCGGTGCCCGCCGTTGTGGGAACGGCCACGACCGGTAGAGCCGGCTGGATGAGCTTGAGGTTGCGGCCAATATTCTCGAGGTAGTCTCGAATAGGAGCCCTCGCATCTTGTGTGACCATCGCCGCCACGGCCTTGGCCAAATCAATGGCGGAACCACCTCCCACGGCCAGAATGATGTCGCCTTGGCGTACCCCCAAAGCCCGCACGGCATCGGACACGTGGTCCACCTCTGTGACTGTTGGCTCAGAATGGATTCGGGCAACGATTTGCCAATCGAGACCACCCTCCATTACCAGTTGCTGTAATTCATCAAAGAGACCGGCCTTTTCAAGGGTTCTAGAACCGGAAATTACTAGAACCCGTTTTCCCAGCCGTGGCAATTCCTCCCGGAGCGCTGTTCGTCGCCCCCAGCCGAACATAATCTTGCGGGGCACGACCAGGTCAAAATGAGCCAAATCGGATAGCACCATGGCTTCCATGACAAGTAGGATTTGTCACCGTCAACGGTCAATCAACCGATTTGTTTTCGCGCGGAAATCCGGAATGTCTAGAATTCCGTCACTGGGTCACCGAGTTCGCGGCGGTACTCTTCCAAACGTTGTTGCAATTGACGTTTGACTTCCAGCGCGGCGGGATCGTCGGCTAGGTTGTGCCTTTCCCATGGGTCCGATTGCATATCGAAGAGTTGCTCATGGGTTTCCTCCCTGACGCGATAGCGGATGTACTTATATCTGTCTGTTCGGACCGATCGTTGAAATTCCCGATAGGCCCCAAACACCGCCTCGCGAACACTGGTCTTCTTGCCATAGATAATAGGTACCAACGATTGCCCTTCAACTCCGTCAGGGACTGGCACATTTAGCAACTCCGACACAGTAGGATACACGTCGATCAAATAGACAAGGGCATCGCTTCGTCCGTGGGGAATGCCCGCCCCCGCTATTATCAGCGGAACCCGCTGGCTGTGCTCATAGAGGTTCTGCTTGCCCATCAGGCCATGTTGCCCTATAGCAAGTCCATTGTCACCCGCAAACACGATCAGGGTATCGTCCTGGTGTCCGGCTTCAGCAAGGGCCGCCAAAATGCGGCCGATCTGGGCATCCAGATGAGTAATCATCCCATAGTATTCGGCAATATGGCGTCGAATCTCATCAGGATGACGTGGGAAAGACGTCAATAGCTCATCGCGGACACGCAATTCACCGTTGTCAAATGGATGTTCAGGGAGAAAATTGGGCGGGACTGAGACGTCGGCCGGGTCGTACTTTTTCCGATATTCGTCGGGTGGAGTCCGCGGGTCATGGGGGGCTGTGAACGCTACATAGGCCATGAACGGCCGATCCCCTTTAAACCGTTTCAGAAACTCGATGCACGCATCGGCGAAAAGCTCACTGGAGAACTTGTTGCCAGTTTTAACGTTCGCCTGGGCATACTTTCCCGTGGGATCATAGTCAAAGATAGGCACCTGATTGTGATCGCTCATTCCGCCGAAAAAGATGGCCGCGCCCTGGGTAAAGCTGCGGGCAAACGACTCGCGACCATTGTGCCATTTTCCCGTGCCGAACGTAACAAAACCATGGTTTTTGAAGACCTCCGGCCATGTGGGAACGCCGGATAGGTTCTCCGGTACCCGCCATAATGTCCGCCCACTGAGGAACATCGCTCGACTGGGGACACACACGGCCCCTTGCATACTTCCCATGATGAAAGCATGCGTGAAGGCAAAGCCTTCGTGCACAAGCCGATCAAGATTTGGCGTTTCGATCTCTTGATTGCCCAACGCGCGAATTGTGTCGAATCGCTGATCATCGGAAAACAAAATCAGGACGTTCTTCGGCTTCTTCATGCCCCCGCCACTATTTTCCCACGAATTCGCCAGGGGCATTCCGGAGACAGCGCCTAATGAGAATATCAACAGCAATAAAATAACGAGCAACCTATTAATCTGGCGGCTTTCAGAACAAATCAAGAACATAACTCTTCTGCTGGAAAACCCTGTCATCCTCATTCCTCCCGCAAAAACCAAACCAGGACGCTGCTCACAAGTTCCCTGAGTTATCGCCGAGGACGCGATCGACTGAAGATGTGTCGAAGGTTGTCCAAACGAAAGACTCGGGGAAACGTTAGACAGTTTAGGAGAACACTACAGCGCATGTCAAATACCTACTGTCTCCGCAAATTTGAAGGCCCACCCAAAGGCGGAAAGTAAGAGGGGCAATCAAGAGACTCCTGTTCGTGCTAGGCCTTTTGTGCCGAGCGCGACTGAGCCGTACCCGAAGGCCCTCAAACCACAGAGGTGGAATCTGCATGAGAGAACACATCGTCCCTTTGAAGCCACAAGGGGATCCCATAACTCCCGCGCGAATGAGCTGAAAGTAAACGAGCCAAAAACCCATCAAGCACGTGCCAAAAGCGAAACATGTGCCGGCGTAAATGAATTGATCGGCACAGGGATATATGCTGCTAGGCCAGGGTATCTCGACTCAGCCGTGAAAAGAGATCAAAATAGCAAGTCGTTTGGGCTCGGTCGCAATTGGGTGGCAACGCGAGATGGCAGCTCTTCAGTTTTAGCAGCATGAGGTGATGTATGAATCTGAAATGGTCAAAACAGCTCCGGTGGTTGACCTTTGGTTGTTGTTTGTGCGCGTTTCTGGGATACTTGCCCATCGCGCAGGGGAACGAGGAAGGGAAAGGATCGGCGATGACTTACGGGCAAGTTCGCAAATATTTGGCACAGCATACTAAGATTTTAGAGCTTGTCAACGAGGAAGGTGGAAGGGTTTTGGTCTGTCCCGAATGGCAAGGACGTGTGATGACGTCTTCCTGCGATGGACTGCAGGGACTCAGTTTCGGATTTATCAACAAGGAGTTTATCGATGCAGGCCAGCCGAATCCCCACTTTAACAACTATGGAGGCGAAGACAGATTCTGGCTCTCGCCCGAAGGGGGGCCGTTCAGCCTCTGGTTCAAGCACGGCGTTGATCAGGTTCTCGATAATTGGTTCACCCCGCCGGCGCTCAATGAAGGCGCTTGGACCGTCATTTCTAAGCCGCGGGATCCGTTCTTCCGCATGTTCCGCAAGATGGAACTGGTCAATACGGCGGGAACCCAGTTTCGACTGGAAGTGACCCGCGATGTCCGTCTCTTGAGTGAGAACGATCTCCAACGGCTTTTCGGCGGAGATGTTGCAACGGCCGTCCGATCGCGCAAAGTTAAATCGGTCGGATATGAGACAGTCAATCGCGTGGTCAACGCCGGTGAGCCGTTCGACAAGGCAAAAGGCCTTGTGTCGATTTGGATCTTGGGAATGTTCAACGCTGGGCCGCAAACGGTCATTATTGTCCCGTACAAGCAGGGCGATGAGGCAACCTTGGGACCGGTCGTCAAGTCAGACTACTTTGGCCCAATCCCGCCGGAACGCCTGAAAATCCTGCCGGAAGCGATCCTCTTCTTGGGAGACGGGAACTATCGCTCCAAAATTGGTACGTCGCAAAAACGGGCGAAGAATGTGGCAGGATCGATGGATTTCCAGAACAACGTCCTCACGTTGGTGCAATTCACCATGCCAGAGGATCCGTCCCAGTTTCTGTATATGAACAACATGTGGGGGATCCCGCAGGCAGAACCCTACGTCGGAGACGTAGCCAACAGCTATAACGATGGTCCCGCCGGGCCCGACAAGCCGGGATTAGGGCCCTTCTACGAAATCGAGTCACTTTCTCCGGCACTTGAGCTTAAGACCGGCGAAAAATTGGAGCACGCACATCGGACGCTCCATATCCAGGGTGACTACGAAACGCTGAGATCGATCGCCCAAAAGGTTCTCGGCGTCGATCTGAACGTGGTTCGCCAGACGATGTTTGGGCAGTGAGTCTTTGTCAAGACATAAATCAGTTCGATGAGGTCCTTCCGCCGACGTGCCGCCTAAGGCCGGTGCGTCGGCGGTATCGTTGTTTGTGACGTTGCCTCGATAAAGCTCTTATTAAACGTCGGAACTAGCCACGTTTAGCAGAACCCGTAGTATCGAAGAAACAGCAATCCAAAGAACTCACCACGCATCTGCCATGTTGCCCCGTGTTTTAGAAACGGAAGTGATGGACACGCTGGAAGAGGCGCTGGAGTACGACAGCATGGATCACAGCGAGGTCAACCAGCGGTTTGTTGATGATTTTGTCCGAGCGGGCGGCCATCCCGGTGTGATCCTCGACTTAGGCTGTGGTACGGCGCTGATTCCCATATTGCTGGCCGAGAAGCTTCCCTCGTCCCGGATTATTGCCGTGGACTATTCCCAAAATATGCTGCTTATCGGACGACAGCATCTTATTGACAAGAATCTTTCATCCGCCGTGGCGCTACTCCGTGCCGATGCCAAACGCCTTCCCTTCGCCGAGGCAATGTTTTCCCAAGTTGTGTCAAATAGCCTCATCCACCATCTTGCGGATCCCAAAATTGCTTTCAGCGAAGCCTACCGAGTCACAAGGCCTGGTGGTTTGTTGTTCTTCCGCGACTTAGCACGGCCCACCGACAGGGCCACTCTGAACCGTTTGGTTCAACTTTATGCAGGCAATGCGAACGCGCATCAGCAGCAACTATTGGCCGATTCGCTCGCGGCGGCATTGACCATTGAGGAAGTGTCGGAGTTGGTTGCGGATTTCGCGCTCTTGGAGCATAGCCTTACCATGACCAGTGATCGGCACTGGACGTGGATTGCCCGAAAAAGATAATCTCAAGCGGGGTGACTAGAGGTTCCCTAGCATGTGCCTTACGAGGCCGTTTTTCACTCCACCCAGGGATTGGGCCAATCACCCCAATGATCGAGGTAGATCCGGCAGGCGCGGTCGGTAGCCGCGCGTTGTTCAAGCCACTGTTTGGCCTCGGCCACAATGCGGTGTTCCTCTTCCAGACTGATTTGCCCGACAAGCACCCGAGTTCGCAGGAAGATGAAATAGGTATCGAGCACGTCGCAACGGCAGTAGTCGTTAATCTCGTTCAACCGTCCTTCCCGGTAAAGGTCCTGGACCATGTAGCCTGCTACATCCATCTTGCCCGGTTTGCCGAGGAGGTTGGCCGCCAGGTTCAATCCGCCCGTAAACCGTGTCAGACCAAAGTTCGTGAGCAGCTCGCACAGGTCCAGATGGTACTGCGTGTTGTATCGGTTACGGGGCTGTTCATACGATTTGGTATTGACCTGAAACCACCCCGGGATGCTGATGCCGTAACGAAAGGCCGCCAGTTCGAGAAGAGGGATATCAAAAGCCCGACCATTGAAGGTCACCAGCGTGGGTTGCTTGTAGGCCTCCCAACCCCGCCAAAAGCGTTCTGTCATGATGTGGGGTCGAAAGAGAGGTTCGTCGAGCGCTACCAAATCAACCAGACGGAACTGGCTATTCACCTTGGCAACAACAATGGAAACCGGGATTTGGTACGTGTAGGGAATAAAATCAGTCTCGTATTTCTCGATAAGCTCTTGGCGATATCGTTCCACCGCCTCCTCTGGTGATAGCCTTTCGTTTGGATAACGAAGCCTCGCCACCAGATTCGGGTCGGCCACACTCTCGACATCAAACACGAGGTACCGAATTTCACCCACCATCACACCGCCTCTCCCAATGCCGAGACTGCTTTTCGCCCAGGCAGGGCGACCAAAAGTCGGAGTCCTCTCTTGGCGAAAGCCTCTTCAGTCAAATTTTGGGTTAAGTGACATGAGCCGTCGTTCGGTCTCGGCCATCAGCGCATCTTCCTCCTCCTCACTTGCCGCTAGATAGGTAACCGAGAATCTC
>Ga0209508_1001165_pt1 | contig 21542 bp, 12 predicted proteins | sample AD_UKC129_MetaG_FD_184427 | JGI IMG/M metagenome (GOLD analysis project Ga0209508, IMG submission 184427) | Active sludge microbial communities of municipal wastewater-treating anaerobic digesters from Canada - AD_UKC129_MetaG (SPAdes) (version 2) | ecosystem: Engineered > Bioreactor > Anaerobic... | reverse complement strand
ATTCTTGGTTAAACATATATGCACCATTCCTTCTATTTCATTATGTGCATATATTATATAACATTTTGTACTTCCATAAAAGTTGTATTTTTACATATCATTTACCCACACAAAATAGCGAAGCACCATAATTAGGAAATCTTCCGATGTAAGTTCTCCTCTGGTAACCTTCAACGACAAATTCTCAATCTGGTATGACATTTCTGTAACAGTATCCCTATCTGTACTACCTTGAATAACATTCGGTATGGTTACCAATATTAATAAAGGTATTGACAATAACAGATATTTGCCGAAAAATTTAAATGCATTTTCTAAATATTTCATACAGTCACCCCTTAATCAATATATTGTCAAAAACTCAATTCTATTATAGATTTTCTCATCATATTTGTCTATAAAATTAACCCATATAAACCTCAACTTTATGCTCTTTTTCATCGTTGACCAAGGGGATCCTATTATCGTCGCATTCCGCTCCGTCAACCACTACCCTTTTTATCCCTCGGTTCACACCGTCAGGGTTTTTAACTTCAATCAAATACAAAGTATCCTTATACTTGTATTTAATATCAAATCCGTACCATGTCTTAGGTATGCACGGATCAATTTCAAGGAATTCTCCACGCTTTTTGAAACCCAAAATATATTCAAATCCCACTCTATACATCCATCCTGCCGATCCGGTGTACCAGGTCCATCCGCCCCTTCCCGTATGAGGAGGCACGGAATAAACATCTGCAGCCATTACATACGGCTCAACCTTATATCTCGAGTATTCAATAGGCGTCCTTGAGTGATTGATGGGATTTAACAGGTCAAAAAGCTCAAGAGCCTTATCCCCGTCCCCCATCTTTGCAAAAGCCATAACCACCCAAGCAGCTGCATGGGTATACTGTCCTCCGTTTTCCCGCACACCCGGAACATAGCTCTTGATATATCCCGGCTCCAGATCGCTTTGATCGAAAGGAGGTGTCAAAAGCTTTATTAAGCCTTCATCACGCTTAACCAGGTAATTCTCCAGAGCATTCATTGCCTCAATTATTCTGTCCTTGTTTCCTCCTTCGGATATTACTGCCCAAGTCTGCGCCAAAGAGTCTATCTTACACTCACTGTTTTGTATTGAACCGAGAGGTATTCCGTTGTCAAAATATGCCCTTCTGTACCAGCTGCCGTCCCAAGCATTTTCTTCTATTGCCGAAGCTATTTTGTCCGCTGTCTCAAGATAGCTCTTTGCCAGCTCCTTATCCCCCATTCTTTCGCAAATCGGTGCAAAACCCTTAAGTATCGAATAAAGGAACCAGCCAAGCCATACACTTTCTCCCTTTCCTTTGTTTCCGACGGTATTCATTCCGTCATTCCAGTCTCCGGAGCCTATTAGAGGTATTCCATGCTCTCCGAACCTGAGAGACCGATTAATAGCCCTGATACAGTGGTCATACAGGGTAGAAACGGTCTCGGATACCCTGGGTATACGATAAGCTTCATCCTCAAACTCTTTTAACGGCTCATCCTCAAGGAAAGGTGTTTTTTCCTCAAGAATTGAATAGTCACCGGTAACCCTTATATATTCTTCCGTTACAAAGGGCATCCACAAAAGGTCATCGGAAAACCTTGTTCTTGTACCCTTATACTTCTCCTCATGCCACCAGTGTTGCACGTCGCCTTCTATGAACTGGTGCTTTGAATGAAGCAGTATTTGAGCCCTGGTAACTTCAGGCCACACGTGGGTAATAGCCATAGAGTCCTGAAGCTGGTCTCTGAAGCCATAAGCGCCACCGGATTGATAAAATGCCGACCGGGTCCAGAGCCTGCTGGTTATCACCTGATACATAAGCCATCCGTTTAAAAGGATATCCATTGCAGAGTTCTGGGTATAGAACTGTACTGCCCCCAGCTTCCCATCCCAGAATTTCTTCACTTCCTCCAGAGCCTTTTTGGCTTCCTCCGGCTTTCTATATTTATTTGACAAATATTCGGTTTCTTCCGCATTTTTCCCTGCGCCTAAAAGGAAAATCATCTCCTTCTCTTCACCGGGCTCAAGACTGACATTTACGCTCATAGCCGCACAAGGATCAAAGCCTGCACCAACAGTTCCGGAAAGAGATACTCTCTTTATCGCTTCCGGTTCTTTAATGCTGCCCATTCCGAAAAACTCTTTTCTGTCACAGGTTATGGACCTATCCTTTATTGAGGAGTCAATAAAAGCAACCCTTCCCGGAAACTCATCATTATAGTTGTTTCTTATTAACACCACTCCCCGGTCACTTATCTCCGTATTTATATGGGAAGCGGTAAACTGGTCACTTACACCTAAAACCGGTCGTATATAGTAAGTTATACTTAAGCTTCTCGGTTTATCTGCTTGGTTCACAAGCTTTAAAATGCTTATTTTTACACTGTCCTCAACGGGTACGAATTGTGTCATTTCCTGTATGATTCCGTGGCTTACGTGCTCAAATACCGTATAACCGAAGCCATGCCTTATTTTATAGGGCTCTGCCTCCCGAATCGGAAGAGGAGTTACGGACCATGTTTCCCCGGTTCTGTCGTCCTGGATATACAAAATTTCTCCGGGGGTGTCACTCACAGGGTCATTGGACCACGGAGTAAGTTTATTTTCCCGGCTGTTTTCAAACCATGTATAGCCGGCTCCCGATTCAGTAACAATAAAGCCGAAGTTTCGGTTGGATATAACATTTATCCATGGCAAGGGTGTATTGTTACCGTTTTCGAGATAAATTACATACTCCCTGCCGTCCTGTCTGAAACCTCCCAGTCCGTTGTAAAAGATAAGATCCGTATCTTTGTTGAGTTTTGTCTCATAATGCAAAGGCTCTTCCTTAAAGCTCTTAAACTCAGAAAAGCTTTGAGCTTTAATACTTTTGGTCTGCTCCCTCAGGTCCCCGGCATTTCCTTTCAATATAATCCTGGAAACGGCACAAATCAAATCAATGTCTTCGGGCGGCATATTGCTTCCCTTGAGGACAAATACTCCTCCTGGCTTGTTTATCATATCATGGGCATGACTTCCCGCCAAAACATCAAACAGCAAACTGTTCAGAGGGTTTGTATAGCTGTTTTCCTCTTCATTTAAAATTACCAGGTCAACCTTCATGTTTTTAATTTTCCAATACTCATGTGCCTTCAATACCTCTTGAACTATGTCAATATCCTCTGTCTTATCCAGCATAACCAACACAATGGGTATATCTCCCGATATTCCGTAAGGCCATAGGGCCGATTGTCCCTTTTTGTTGTTTTTTATACATTCCTGTTTTTTCCTTTGGTTGGGACCAATAAACAATATGTGGGAAATCAAGTCTTGATAAAGCTCGATTTCTTCAGTAACAAGGTTCAAATATTTTGCCTCCACACGGCTTCTCGTTATAGCCATACTGATTTCGTCTTTTATCACATGTGACGATGAGTATTTTGCAGCTAAGTCAACGGCATCCTCACGAGTATCGGCAACAGCTGTAATATAGGATATTTTCACCGTCTTCCCGGGCTCCATCCTTACCATCTGTCTAAAACTCACAATAGGATCCAATACAGCACCGCAGGTGTTGGTAAGAGGTCTTGCGGGCTCTAATGCTACAGGATTTGATACATCTCTTCCCCTGCCTATAAACTGCATTCGGTCCGTTTCATACTGCAGTCCTCCCACTGTCTCCCCTTCAACCAACATCTTGCTAACCAGCCAAATAGTTTTACCGTTCTCGGTTCTCGGCCTTCTGCTGGCAATAATACAATTGTGTTCCGGCAAAAACTCCGTTCTTATAAACAAATTGCTGAAAGCAGGGTGCGCAATATCGGCTCCGTGAGGGGCCAAAACCAATTCAAAGTAGCTGGTAACTTCAAGAACAGATTCCTCCGTTCCGTTATTTGTCAAAGTAAGGCTCCTTATTTCTGCATTATCCCCGGCGCAAACCACCATCTCCGTCTGCGTGCTTATATTGCCGTCCCTTCTCAAAAACCGTGCTTTTCCCGATGTAAAGATTATTTTATACTCATCGGGCTTTTTACCGAAGGGAGCATAAGCAGCCGACCAGACTTCGTTGCTTTTAACATCTCTTATATAGAAGAAATTTCCGTAGTTGTCCTGGCTGATATCTTCCCTCCACCGAATCACATCCAGATTCTTGTTTCTGCTGTAGCCCGTACCCTTATCGGTAACCATTACCGAATAACTGCCGTTGGAAAGGATGTGTACTTTGGGAAGTACAGGATCCGGAGAATTAAACTCTCTATAGAAATCAACCTCTTCATACACAATATCCTTAAACGGCAATATTTTTTCTTTATTCTCCTTGGTAAAGACAATATTGGAAGGCACTTTTTCCGCAAGGAGAAGCCGGGCAGCTTCCACCACAGGATCGGCATGGAAACGTTTTTGCATAATGTTGTCATTTAAATAATTATTTAAAGACAATATACTCATACCCTGATGGTGAGCCATGTAGCTTTTAACAATGCCCTTCTTTTCACCTATCGGTATCCTCTCGGGGGTATAGTCAATGGCTTCATACAGTCCGTAACGTCCTTCTGCACCTTCAGCAGCAAGCCTTTTTATGTTTTCCATAACGCCTTGCGGGTCTAACGGCAAGGCGAGAAGGGTTGCATAGGGAGCAACCACCATGTCCTCAATCAGTCCCCTCTTAAGACCCAGCCACGGTACCCCACACGCTTTATATTGATAATTCAGGTTTATGTCAAAAGCATAAAACCCGGATTCCGACGTTCCCCAAGGCACATTTCTTTGCCTTCCGTACTTTTTCTGTCCCCTTACCACAAAGGAATAGGTCTCGTCAAGAAGGGTATTTCTATTGCTTTTCATGATAAGCAAAGGCATGAGGTATTCAAACATGGTTCCGCTCCATGAAACCATTCCCTTGTAGCGGTCCAGTTGAGTAAGGGTTCTTCCGAGCTTGAACCAATGCTCCGGTTCCACCTCTCCCCTTGCTATAGCAATATAACTGGTCTGTCTTGCCTCGGAAGCCAACAAATCATAATAGGAATCCGTAAGAGAGTTTTCTTCGATATTGTATCCGATGGAAAACAGCTGTCTTTTCCTGTCATATAGATGGATAAACTCTGTTTCATCGAAAAGTTTCGTTATCCTCTTTATTAAGTCATTAATTCTTCCGATTAATTTTTCCGTATTTTTTGCTGCGGTTTCGAGATTTTTCTTCAATTCGTCAAACCAATTTATAAGTGAATCCGCATCCTGTTCACCCTTAGCTGCTTTCTTCAGCCTGTCAATCTTCTTAACCGCATCCCTGTACGATTCTGGCATTTCAATCAGGGTAATATCAGCGCTTAGTTTTTCCTTTATATCGTCAAACAGTTTTTTAATTTCCGGCTTCCCGTAGAGCTTTTTGAAACCTTCCGGCACGTCGCCAAGCATGGTAACCCAGGGCATGTAAGTGAATATCTCCATCCTGAGCATTTCAATCATATTATCAACCTTTAACTTCCACACATCCTTGCCGCTTCCCTGGTTTTTGTTGTTATCGACAAGCTCCGACAATGCTTTTGCCCACATCACGGCATCCCCATGACTTACTCCGCCGCCATCGGTAAAGCATTTTTCCAAACCGGAAATATCGCTGTATGAGCCATCCTTTTCCCGGTTAATCAAGCTAACGGTATCCCTTATTCCATTTACAAACGTCTTGTCGATAAGCGGCCTTTTAAGGTATTCCAACAAACCTTCTTTTAAGGTTATGAGATAGCAAACAAAATTACCGCTGTCCACCGTTGAAATATACCTGGGTCTTAGTGTTTCCAAGGTATCGGTAGTGTACCAGTTATAAAGATGTCCGTTCCATTTCTCCATCCTGTCAATGGTGTCCATGGTTCTCGTCAGTATGTCGCAAAGTTCAAGGGTACCTATATAACCCAAATCTCTTGCCGTCAATGCTGCCAGCATACCCAACCCGATATTGGTGGGAGAAGTTCTGTATGCCACACCATTTGGCGGATCCTCTTGATAATTGTCGGGAACGAGGTAGTTGTTTCTTTTATTCATAAACTCCTCGAAATATCTCCAGGTTTTTCTGGCAATTTTCCTTAGCTCCAGCTGCTCTTTTTCGCTCAAAGCCTTATTCTTATAAACGCTCTCTTTGCTTATCCAGTAAGCTATAAAGGGCGATAATGTCCAGATTACAAGCAAACAAACAGCCAACACCAGATAATCGGGCCTTAACCATACCGAAAGCCCTACAATTATCAGGGACTGAAACACTGCAGTTTTCATTTTGATTACATATCCCTTTAATGAATTCTTAAGGGACTTTTCAGTATCTAAAGCTGTTACCCACTCCAGCATATTCTTTTTTGAAATCAAAACCCTGAAAAGAGTTACAGCAATAGCATTTACCATAAGGTACGCATTATAGGGCAAGAAAACAAATTGCAATGTCATCTGAAGGAAAGACGCCTTCAGGCCACTGATTACAGGTGCATATTTCTTTAAAGCTATGGTTCTGAAGCGTTTTGAAATTATATAGTCAATGGCGCCGGTAATTAATGGCAAATACATACATAGAAGTGCAGTTAAAAACCAAAAAACGGGACTTCCCGGTAAAACACCAAATCCCAAGAATAAAAGCAGCATTAAGGAAGGTGCCACCAAGCTCCTTCTTAGATTGTCTATTATCTTCCACTTTGTCAATAAAGACAAAGGATTTTTTATTAATTTTCCCGACTTGTCTTTCACATGTCCTTTAAGCCACGGCAATAGCTGCCAATCCCCTCTTACCCACCGGTGAAGCCTCATGGCGTGGGAATTGACCTTTGAAGGATAACCGTCAACCAGCTGTACATCGGTTACAAGCCCGGTTCTGACATAGGATCCCTCTAAAAGGTCATGGCTCAGTACGGTATTGTCCGGTATGGCGTTTTTCAAAAGATCCTGGAAGACTTCCAGGTCATATATACCCTTTCCGGTAAAAATACCTTCCCCGAACAAATCCTGATAAACATCGGAAATGGCACTGGCATAGGGGTCTATCCCCTCATCTCCTGCAAATATTCTCGAAAAAAGAGATTTGTTAGTACTTTCTATATCAAAGCCTATCCTCGGCTGTAAAAGACCATATCCCTCTACCACTACCCCCCGGGTTTTATCGATTACCGGCCGGTTCAAAGGATGTGCCATTGTCCCGATCAGCTTTTTGGCTGCACCCAAAGGCAATATGGTATCGGCATCAATTGTAATAATATACTTCACCTTCGGAAGCTTCGAAAACTCCTCCGACAATATTGAATAGCTCGTGGACTTCGAACCTAACAAAAGTTCGTTAAATTCCAGAAGTGCTCCTCTTTTTCTTTCCCATCCCATCCATTTGTTTTGCTTATCGTTAAACTGTCTGTGTCTATGGAAGAAATAAAAAATATTTTTATCCTCGGAGCCGTACTTTTTATTAAGCTCTGAAATTCTATTCAGTGCAGTTTCAATTATTTTCTTATCGTTGGGCATTTCCTTTTCTGGTGCATCCTTGTAATCTCCTGCCAGAGAAAAATACAGATTTTTCTCTTTATTTGCCAAATAATATACCTCAAGATTGTCAATAAGCTCCAAAGCCCTTTTTTCATCGGGAAGCAATGCCGGAATAACCACCATTGTGGCATATTCCTCAGGAATATCCCCTTTTATTTCAATCTTGGGCAGAAAAGATGGCTTTACTGCACGGCTGATTATCCAGTTTACAGCATTGACGGCAATATCCGCTGCAGGAATAATCACCGCCAACCCGGAAATAACCATAAATAACCACCGGTACTCCAATGAGTTATTAAACGAATAGCAAACAGCTCCGGCTGTAAGCATCAGTATAATAAATCCAATGGATGTCATGTATAAAATACCGGGATGCGCCAATATTTTCTCCGAAATTCTTTCAAAAAATTTCTTTTGATATCCGATTTCTTTTTCCAGGTCTTTAATGCCTTTGCCCACAAGGTAATAGCCCACATGTCTCAAACGTACATTTTCCTGAGTTTGATGCTCTGCTGCTCTTTGAGCAAGCTCAACAGCCTTCTTGGCAACATGGGTTTCCGAGACACTGAATCTCATGGCCAGCTCTTCTATGCTTTTTCTGTAATAATTTCGTGTCGGAAGATCCAACAAAGAATAAGAACCGGTCGGATCTGAACGTAATATTTTATCGACAGCGTTAAGCCTTTCGAATATATCTACCCAGTTGGTTGTAGAGATATACTTAAGGCTCATTATGCAATTACCGATAGAGGCTTTTCTCACGGTTTGCTCGTTATGCTCCTTGTGAGTAACAATATCTACTGTTGTACCGGTTTCGCCCAGCCTTTCATCAATATAAGCAAGGACATGGGAATAGGCTTTTCCCATCTTTCTAAACCTATATGCAAGATGTTCAATAAATGCCGAACTAACCTGGTATTTCCCTTTCAGCTCACTGTCAATGGCATTTACAAGCTTATATATATTTTCATTGTTCTCATCAAAATCATCGAGGATTTCTTCCACCTTACGTATTTGACTCTGGGTCTGTGAGATTCTTTCGCAAATATACCTCGTATTTTCTATAAGGGCCAATTTTATCATAATGGGTAATGCCCACAATTCACGAATTGTAAGCACATTATTGGATTGATAAGCATTTATGTAGTTTATCAACACTTTTTCATCAATCCTGCCATCGGTATGGGAAACCAATTCCAAGGCAATAGAGTATATACGGGCATAACCCCTCAAATGCCCGCTGCTAAGCATGGGAAGCTTTGAATAATATTTTTTTGTAAGATCTCTGCGTATACTCTTTACCTGCTCTTCAATTATATAAAAGTTATCCAACAACCACTCGGCTGCCGGAGTAGTGTCAATTCCGTTCATTACATCTTCATTCAATTCTTTGTAAACAGACATAATATATCTATAGTTATCGTTCATTCGCGGTATAGGCCAAATAAAGTCACTGACATTCTTAGATATGGCGTGCTCAAAAGCAATTTCCTTTGCATAGTTCTGCAGTTCATCGCTGCTCAAAGATGCATCCCGCGTTTTTATCAACTGCCTGTCTTGCGTTTTGGAGAACATTAACCATACTAAGTACAATACTGTCAACAATAAAATGGCAATATATAAAACATTCAAGACTATTTCCATTGCAACGTCAACTCCTGTCTGTATAATTTTCGCTTTTTGGCAACACGCATTAACATAAAAAGAATTTATTTTACATAGGAGCATATTTATTATATGCCAAATAGAATAATTCAAAACATATACACTTTAAAATAAGCATAAAATAGAACTGTTCAACGATAAGTATATCACTATAGGCATGATTTAACAAGGTAATAAAAGTAAAAACGGTATCAAATTATATAATAGACAAGGTTAAGAAAATTATTCCGTAAACTTTTGATCCGCAGATTTTCTTTCATATTTTTCAAGACCTCAACAATTTTCAACGTAATCAGGGCAGAATCGTCCCAGAGCTATTTAATTTTTTTCTTAACACTTCATACATCAATATACCTGCAGCAACCGACGCATTTAACGATTCGGCCTTTCCTACCATAGGTATCTTAACTAAAATATCCGCATAATCCTTCATTTGCCGGCTTATTCCATTGGCTTCATTTCCAATTACAACGGCTATATTATCGCTAATATCCATATCAAAATAATCGCAATTGCCCTCCAGGTGTGAGGCGCAAACCTTTATTCCCCTGGACTTCATATCCTTTAAAGTTTCAAAGATATTTTCACTAAAGCAAATAGGCACATGAAAAACAGAGCCCATTGTAGACCTCAAAACCTTAGGGTTGTATATATCCACACAGCCCTTGGACAATACGACCCCCGTTGCACCCACGGCATCGGCTGTACGGATTATAGTCCCCATGTTTCCCGGGTCTTGAATTCCTTCAAGTATAATAAAAAAATTCCTATTATCATATATATCTTCAATCTTGTATTTTTGTTCCTGCAGCACCGCCAGAATCCCCTGAGGGTTTGTGGTATCCGACACTTCCATAAAAAGCTTGTGGGGCAGCAAAAAAACCTCACATCCCCTTGCATTGACCTTCTCCAAAATTTCCTTGCCGCCGTTAACATCACTGAGGCTTTCGGAAACGAGCACTTTATCAATGGAAATATCTTCTTTTAATGCTTCCTCAACAAACCGGATACCCTCAATAAAAAACATACCGGTTTCCTCACGGTATTTTTTCTGTTTTAATGCTTTAACTTCTTTAATGACAGGATTTTGAGCACTGCTTATGTATTTCATAAAATCTCCTTATATCTTATTTCATTAATTAATTTATTCCTTCCATATTTAATTAATTTGTTCTTCACTATTCTATAAAAAAGAGAGAGCTCTTTCGAGTTCCCCCCTTTTTATTGAAAAATTATTTTGCTGACTTAACTTTTTCCACTAATTGAGCAAAAGCATTTGCGTCATTAACAGCCATCTCGGCAAGCATTTTTCTGTTTAAGGTTATACCGGATTTTTTAAGTCCGTTCATAAACTTGCTGTAACTCATACCGTTCAGTCTTGCTGCAGCATTTATTCTGGTAATCCAGAGCTTTCTGAAATCTCTTTTCTTAGCCCTTCTATCCCTGTATGCATAAACCAAAGATTTCATTACAGCTTGGTTTGCAATTCTAAAGTTTGTACTTTTAGCTCCGAAATAGCCTTTTGCCAACTTTAATATTTTTTTATGTCTTGCACGGGTTCTAACCGCACCTTTAACTCTTGACATAGCCGCACTCCTCCCTTACTTGTATGGAATCAACACTTTGATCACTGAAGCATTAGCATCGGATGCAATTGTTGATTTCCTCAAGTTTCTTTTTCTTTTAGTAGTTTTCTTTGTCAATATGTGTCTTCTATAAGCTTTTGATCTTTTAACCTTACCTGTTGCTGTTAATTTAAATCTCTTTTTGGAAGAGCTGTGTGTTTTAACCTTCGGCATAAGATTTCCTCCTTAAATTCTATATTACTGCTTAGGATTAAGAATCATAAACATGTTCCTTCCTTCAAGCTTTGGTTTCCTTTCTACTACTGCAAACTCTTCAATAGCATCCGCAAATTTCTCAAGTATCTGCTGACCTAACGAGGTGTAATTCATTTCTCTGCCTCTAAACTTAATGCTTACTTTAACCTTATCCCCATCTTTTAAGAACTTGACGGCATTTTTCAACTTAAAGTTGAAATCATGCTCTTCAATTGATGAAGACAGTCTAACCTCTTTAACATTAATTACCTTCTGTTTCTTTCTGGCTTCTTTCTCCTTTTTGGCAAGGTCAAACATATACTTGCCATAGTCCATTATCCTACATACCGGAGGCACCGCTTGCGGAGCAATCTTGACCAAATCAAGATTCTTTGAGTTTGCAAGCTTCTGTGCTTCCTTTGAAGACATTATTCCAAGCATGGTACCATCAACATCAATCAGTCTTACTTCCTTGTCTCTTATTTGCTCATTGACCATTAATTCGTTTTTGTTAATAAAGAACACCTCCGGGCTTTTTGAGATTTTGCGTTATTTTTAAACTTTTTCGAGCATTAAGCTCTTTTACTTACAGCACGACCTCAATTATGAATCCGTGCATATTAATATTAAAAGGTGGACCAAGAAATGATCCACCTATCTCACAATACACAATAAATAACCTTTGTACTTAATGAGTATTAACCTTACAAAACGTGTTCGCAAGGTGAGAAGTGGATTACTTCTTCTTTGTTTTGCTTTTCAATAATATCAAATACTTCGGTATTTGTCAAGAAATTTTATAAAAAATCAATAAAAAGTTTTTATTACTTCAGTTCATACATCATTCCGCTTCAATATCGTCAAAAACAACCGGTATCAATTCTTTAAACTTATCTAATAAAGGTATTGCAATCTCCCTCATTTGAGGATGTGCTGCCGTGGAAGTCCTAAGCTTGAAAAAGTGCCTCCACTCCCTTAGATTCATCGTCATCACCAATTCCGTCTTTAAGGAATTAGGCAGTACACTCCTGGCCTCTTGAGGTGTTGCCCCCAACTCCAAAAGCTCCATATATTTTTCTTCGGAAAACTCCATTACACTCTTCCATATATCATATTTTCTTTTTCCGTCCTCTGTGTTAACATCCCAAAAGCAGGGCTGAATAAAGGTAACCTGATTTGTAAACTTGTCCTTGCTGTAGTTGCAATACCTTGTGCTTTCCTGAGAATACGATGCAAGCCTGTGCCTTACAATCTCATGGGTAACACCTCTGTCACAGATTACCTTCACCGTGACCGAAAAATGCTCAATAACCGCCTCATGACCATTTTTAATGATCCTTCTTACAAATTCAGCTGCGGAACTTTCGGTAGTTTTGTCCTCGCTCTTATAGCAAACCCTTCCCGCCTTTTCAATATGCTTCAAAATCTGCTGTCCGTCAATTTCCGTCTCAATCACAAAATACGGCTTAATAACGATCATTAATATCAACCCCACTTTGCTTTTTTATTAAACAAATCTTATGACTTCACCTAGTTTTCTTTGTTCTTTATCTCACTAATAATTTTTGCAACAAAATCATCCACTGACATAGAACCCAAGTCCCCGTCTTTTCTGGACCTTACCGCCAAGGTTTTGGTTTCCGTTTCCTTGTCGCCTATAACAAGCATGTAAGGTATCTTTGCCAATTGTGCCTCTCTGATCTTGTAGCCGATCTTTTCGTTTCTCAAATCCACTTCTACCCTGATTCCTTCTTTTTCTAATTGCTTTTTAACTTCTTCTGCATAACCGTGATGTTTGTCAACCAAGGGCAGAATTTTAACCTGAACCGGTGAGAGCCATACCGGGAATGCTCCTGCATAGTGCTCTGTCAAAATGGCAATAAATCTTTCTATACTTCCGAAAACCACCCTGTGAATCATAACCGGTCTGTGTCTCTCTCCATCCGCTCCGATATATGTCAAATCAAACCTCTCCGGCATCTGGAAATCCAACTGTATTGTACCGCACTGCCATGTACGTCCGATAGAGTCCTCGAGATGGAAATCTATCTTTGGTCCGTAAAAAGCACCGTCTCCTTCGTTTATCTTATAGCTTAGACCTTTTGCTTCAAGGGCATTTTTCAATGCATCGGTTGCTTCTTCCCACTGTTCGTCGGAACCCATCGAATTTTCCGGTCTTGTTGACAATTCGATATGATATTTGAAGCCGAACACTTTATAGAAGCTATCGATAAGGTTTATTACCCCCAATACCTCATCCTTAATCATTTCAGGAGTCATAAAAATATGGGCATCATCCTGGGTAAAGCATCTAACCCTCATCAATCCGTGCAAAGCTCCGGAAAGCTCATGTCTGTGAACCAGTCCGAGTTCTGCCAGTCTTTGGGGCAAATCCCTGTAAGAATGAAGCTTTCTTTTATAAACCAGCATTCCTCCCGGACAATTCATCGGCTTAATGGCAAAATCTCCTTCATCTATTTTTGTAAAGTACATATTTTCCTTATAGTGATCCCAATGTCCCGAACGGTGCCAGAGCTCTTCATTCAATATAATCGGAGTCCTTATTTCCTGATACCCTGCTTTTTTATGCTCTTCTCTCCAATACTCCTCCAAAATGTTTCTCAAAACCATACCTTTAGGCATGAAGAATGGGAATCCGGGTCCCTCTTCCAGGATATCAAAAAGATCCAGCTCTTTTCCAAGCTTCCTGTGATCCCTCTTTTTTGCCTCCTCCAGTCTTGTGAGATATGCATCCAGTTCGCTTTTTTTATTGAAGGAAGTTCCATAGATTCTCTGAAGCATCTTGTTTTTCTCGTTGCCTCTCCAATAAGCACCAGCTACCGATAACAGCTTAAACGCTTTAATCTTGCCTGTGGATTCCACGTGAGGGCCGGCACACAAATCCACAAAATCTCCCTGTCTGTAAAAGGATATTGTTTCACCTTCCGGCAAATCCCGAATAAGCTCTACCTTGTAGGGCTCCTGTCTTTCTTCCATATACTTGATTGCTTCATCCCTCGGCAGAGTAAATCTCTCCAGCTTATAGTCTTCCTTTATTATTTTTTTCATTTCATTCTCAATGTTTTCCAAATCCTCAACCGAAAAAGGCTTCTCCACATCAAAGTCATAGTAGAAACCGTTCTCAATAGAAGGTCCTATCGCAAGCTTTGCATCAGGGTATAACCTTTTAACCGCCTGGGCCATTATATGGGATGAAGTATGTCTGTAAGCATGCCTTCCGCCTTCATCTTCAAAGGTCAAAAGGTTTAAGGAACAATCCTCCTCAAGCTGATAACCAAGATCCTTTACTTCTCCGTTTACCTCTCCGGCAAGAGCCACCCTTGCCAAGCCTTCACTTATACTTTCTGCAACGTTCTTAATGGTGACACCTTTATTATATTCCTTAACGCTACCGTCCTTAAGTGTAACTTTAATCATAAATATACCTCCTGTTTATAATAATTCATGAAAGAACTTTCAAGCAATCAATAAAAAAACTCTCCATCCCTCGAAAGGGACGAGAGTTATCTCCCGTGGTTCCACCCTAATTATTACTCATTATGACTATAACGTAATCACCGTTTCAACTCCGAGGTGGTCTTCAACTGCTATTCTCTGAAGGTACTTCCAGCCCATGATACCTTCTCTCTTGAGAGAACGGACGCAGCCTACTCTTCTCTTCATTGTTGACAATACAATATAAAAATTCAATAAATATATATTCAATTATATATTTATATATCACTTGTGTCAACCACTATATTACTTGTATAAACCACGTTTTTTATGCGCTTCTGTATTCCCCGGAAATCCCGTCTTTAGAAGTTAGCACCTTAAATCTTTGGGATTGAATTCTATATAAAATTTGTATAAAGGTCTTAAAATAAGGCTTTTTTTATGCTAAAATGCTTGCAATAATTTTTTATTTGTGATATAATAATGGTGTTAATGGTGCTAATCCGGAGGTGTACTATGGCTTATTTCCTTAAAAAAACAAAACTAAAAAACAAAACGTATCTTGCTATTTATGAAAGTTTTTATAACCATGATAAAAAGGAAACTTCTCATAAGTGCTATAAATCTTTGGGTGCCATTGAAACTCATATTAAAAACGGTATTCAAGATCCCATTGCTCATTTTCAAAAAGAGGTTGATGCTCTTAATATAGCTAAAAAGGAAACCCGTATTAAAAAAATATCGGATAAATCCCCAGTTATTTATCTTGGCTATTTCCCTTTAAAAAGTATCGTGGATAAAATGAAAATTAAAAAATTTGTTGACTATTTTAAGCTCACTAATAACTTCAAATTCGATCTCTTCGATCTACTCTCATCTCTTTCGTATTCCAGAAGTGTCAATCCATGCAGCAAAAATAAAACTTTTCACGAGATATTGCCCAATCTTTATCATTCCTACGATTATTCCTACGATCAACTTCTTGATGGGCTATGTTTTCTTGGCAGTAACTACGAAAAATTTATAGAGATATTTACCACACAAGCAGAAAGTATATACGGCATTGATACTTCAAAAACCTATTTTGACTGTACAAACTTCTATTTCGAAATTGATAGAGAAGATGATTTCAGAAAAAAAGGACCGAGTAAAGAAAACCAAAAGACTCCCATTGTAGGACTCGGCCTCCTATTAGATAGTAATCAAATACCTATCGGAATGAAGATATATCCGGGTAATGAATCCGAAAAACCAATCCTTAGAGATGTAATCGATGATTTAAAAAAGCAAAACAATATCACCGGAAAGACAATACATGTGGCAGACAAAGGAATTAACTGTGCTCAAAATATTGCCTTTGCTAAAGCAAACGGTAACGGATATCTGTTTTCAAAATCTGTCATTGCCCTCTCTGAAAAGGAAAAAGAATGGGTTCTGCTTGATCAAGGCTTCAAAGAGGTAAAAGATAATAATGGTAAAGTTTTATATCGTTACAAATCATGTATAGATACGTTCCCATATACCATAGAACATGAGGGGAAAAAAGTTACCGTAAATCTTACAGAAAAAAGACTCCTTACTTACAATCCTACTCTTGCCGCAAAAAAAAGATATGAGATTAACAGAATGATAGAAAAAGCAAAATTACTAACCTTATCTCAGGCAAAGAAAAGCGAATACGGCGAAGCCGGAAAATACGTTAACTTTACCGATGATAACGGAAAGAAGGCCACTGTGAGTATCAATCAAGATGCCATTGATAAAGATTTAAAGTTTGCGGGCTATAATCTTCTTGTAACATCTGAAATTAAAATGAGTGATCAGGATATATACAATACTTACCATAATCTCTGGCGTATAGAAGAATCCTTTAAAATAATGAAATCCGATCTTGATGCACGTCCTGTATTTCTTCAAAAAGAAGATAGTATAAAGGGGCATTTTCTTATATGTTATATAGCTGTACTCTTGGAAAGAATCCTTCAATTCAAGGTTTTAGATAACAAATACTCTACCTCAGAAATTTTCAACTTTATCAGAAATTTCAAAGCCGTAAAGGCAGAAAATAAATATATAAATATAACAACTTACTCAGAACTTATTGATGATCTGGCAAAGAAATTCAATCTTCCGTTGACTAATTATTTTTTGACTGAGACACAAATAAAATCAATATTCAACTATAAACTATAATTTGTATTTAAGGACAATTAAAAGGCTACTGTATTCTCGCAATAGCCTTTTAAACTTTATTAGTTTACACCATTTTTTAATGTCTGATACCAAAGTCAGGTACAATATAAAAATTCAATAAATATATATTCAATTATATATTTATATATCACTTGTGTCAACCACTATATTACTTGTATAAACCACGTTTTTTATGCGCTTCTGTATTCCCCGGAAATAACAAATAAGTAATTATTGTGGTATAATGTAAGCAACAACAAATTGGACGGGGGTTACTTATGCGGACCAAAAGATTGATAAAATTCAAAAAGCAAAGGCAGCAAAAAATAAAAAAATGTATAATATTTACTTTTATCCTTCCGGCAACTTTCATATTTCTAGGCTATTTGTTTTCAGTCCTGATTATCATCCCCTCAATGTCGGGCAAACATTAAATCCTCTCAGCAAAAAAGCCGGTACAAAGACCAGCTTTATCCTTTTACTTTTTAATGATTCCCTCATCCCTTTCAATAGGTCTGTCCAATGCAGAATGAATAAACACTTCTCTAATCTCTCCTTCAATTAGAAACTGCACACTGTCTATTCCGGGAAGCTCGGTATAAGAAGCAACAATAGCATTCAAAGTCAACGTTTCCGCTATTGATCCGCCTATATGGTTATCAATAAATTCTTTTGAAAGATTTAATGTACAAATTCCGTCTTTTGTATTAACCGATAAGAGTCTTGTTCCGTCGGGAATTACAGGCTCCAATCCATCTTTCTCAGGACCCTTTTTAAGCTCCTCAAAAATAATCTCTTCAATTCCAGCCCCCTGTGCTATTTCCACAGTTCTTTCCTCCGCAACGACTTTTTCGGAATCGGCATCAATGTAATAAACAACCACAGTGGTTTCATTGTCCATTTCGGGCTTTCCCTCGGAATCTAACGGAATTCTTTCAATGTCACCGTAAGGCTGGCCGTTTTCATCGGTAAGCTCCTGCCCTACAACCATAATTCTGACCTTTTTAATACCTTCAAGTTCCGTGAGAGTATTCACCAGGGAAACCCTCAACAACAGTCCATCCTGTCCCTTTACATTTTCAAATTCTTTGGAAAAATTTATCACGGCAACATCGCCTACCGTATTTACACCAAGAAACGTTGTTCCGTTAGGAAAAGGTTTCCTAAGTTCTTCGCTTTTCGGTCCCTCCATTAAAGCCTCAATACATCTTTTAACTATTTCATCGTCATCTGCAGTTATAGTTCTTTTTTCACTCACTACCCTGCTGTTATCTTTAGTCGGAAAATAAAGAGTTACTTCCGCTTTACTTCCTTCCTGGCCGTTTCCTTGGTTCGGCTGGCCTCCGGAATCACCGGTATCAGAACCCCAAGGATCATTGCAACCCACAAGTACTAACATAGCCGTCAACAGTATTGTCGTCAACAGTATTGTCGTCAAAATCAATGTTTTTCTCATAAATGTTCTTATCAGACCGATTTGACCCATTAGAACTTAAATCACTCAACACCTAAGCCAATGGATTATGCAAAATATAAATTAAATATATTTTGCTGCAGTCTGATAAGTCACCTCCTTTGTCTTTAGCATTGAAATAAATTTGCGAACAATTATATCAAAATTATACTCCTGCCATATCCCTTTCGTCTAATACTTTTTATTCCAAAATAACGCCACTTCACTTATTTGACCGTGATATAATCCTTCATCTTATTAAATTTACCCTCTCCTATTCCCGATACATTCATTATGTCTTCTATTTTTTTAAACTCCCCGTTTTGCTCCCTATAGGATATGATTTTTTCAGCTGTAGAAGGCCCAATCCCCGGAAGAGTCATAAGTTCGTCCGCCGATGCGGTATTAATATTTATCTTGGAGCTTGTCGTACCTTTATTGTCATTATTATTTTCTTCAACCACTGCTCCTGCACTGTCCCTGATAATACTTATACCGCTGTTACCGTCATTTTTAAGAGTCCGGTTCTCCTCCTCCGTTTTATCAGGCTGATTTTCCTCCTTTGATTTTACCCTGACCATAACATTCTCTTTCAACTCATACACCATATTGATATTCTCAACATCGGCTTTTTCGGTGGGTCCCCCGGCCAGCTCAATTGCATCATATATCAACTGCCCCTTTTTAAGCGTAACTACACCCGGATTATTTACCTCTCCCACAACATAAACCTTTATCTCTTCCTCCGGTTCTTCATCCTGCCGGTTTGCATTATTATTATCATGATCTGTATTGGTTCCCATACTACTGTCTGTAAGCTGGTTTATATTGCTTCGGGTATTTGAAGCATCCTTGCTAATAATTATATCGCTGTTTCGATTTGCCAAAAGAAAACCGGTGACCGAAGTGGTTACAACCAACCCCAAAATCATTAGCGCAACCACACCTTTTTTCATGTTGATTTCCTGACTCAAAAAATCCCTTAACATAATAAATTTCCCTCCAATATTATAATAATAATTTTACACATAAATGTAAATGCATATTTCCTTAATATACCTCTATGTTTTTTTCAATTGAAACCTACATTTTTTACGACTTTTTTGTTATACTTAAAATAAAATATCAGAAGGAATCTTTTTATTATCATCATGTGAGGCTGGAGGAATCAATGAAAAAACTACTGACGATTATAACTTTAATAATTATAGTACTTTCAAATGCTGCTTATATAAATGCGGAATCGTTGGGCATTAATGCCAGAGCATATATTCTTATAGATTCAAAAACAGGCCAGGTGTTGGCAGAGCATAATCCCGATTTTAAAACCTATCCTGCAAGTACTACCAAAATAATGACAGGTATTTTAGCAATTGAGATGGGAGACCTTGACCAGTTAATGACGGTAAATCAATCCGCAATTGACGACATAGGTCCCGGCGGAATGCACATAGGTTTGCTCGCAGGAGAGCAAGTAAAGTTAAGGTATTTGCTTGATGCCCTTTTAGTTAGGTCCGCAAATGAAACGGCTTACGTAATCGCAGAAAATCTCTGCTCCACACGACAGGAGTTTTACGATTTAATGAATGAAAAAGCCAGAGAACTCGGTGCTACCAATACAAATTTCGTTAACCCTTGCGGAATTGATAACGGAAAAAAATATGAAAACCATCTTTCCACTGCAAGGGATCTTGCATTAATTGCACGCTATGGTATGTCTCTGCCCTATTTCAGGGAAGTAGTACAAAAGACCATAGTCAGAATTCCACCTACAAACAAGCACGATGAAGAAGTTGTTGTGGGTACGACCAACAAGCTTTTGCTGTATTCCAACTCAAAATACAAATCGGATTATTATACAAAAATTACAGGCATCAAGACGGGATATACGGACAGGGCATTGAACAACCTTGTTTCCTCTGCGGAAAACGATGAGGGAATTGAATTGATTTCCGTAATTCTCGGTGTTGAAAATTATGACATGGTATTTGATTACTCAAAACAGCTTTTAGAGTATGGCTTCAAAAACTATTCCATGCAGGATGTCGTGGCACCGAACTCCTATATAAAATCCGTACATGTTGCCAACGGTGCCGGGAACAATAATTTAGATATCGTTGCTTCATCGGATGGGCTCAAATGTTTATTACCCAATAATGCCAAAAAAACCGATTTTGAAATTGAAGAGCATATCAACACTGAAATCAGTGCTCCTATAAAAAAAGGTGAAGTCCTTGGGTATTTGGAAGTTAAACGAAACGGTGTTTCACTGGGCAAGATTGATGCGGTTGCTTCAAGAGATATGGAAGAATTCGTGCCTTCACCTCCTCCTCAAAGAATAATCGAACAATCAATAAAGAGCCCGATATTAAAAAAAGTCACCATTGGAACATTAATTTTCTTTATAATGTTTATGTTGCTGAGGTTTACCCTCCGCAGAATATCCAGAAGTATTAATTCAAAAAGATAAAAATATATTAGCAACAAGAAAAAATGTATTAGCAACTAAAAATTCATAATTGTAAATATCTTTAAAATTCACCGGTACATTACGGTAATTTTGTTATGTTGAGTATTTTTGTTCAATCATAATAGGTATATAAATGAAACAAATCAAAAATTCATTATTACAACAATCATATTTTGATGTATAATCTATATAGTATATAATTAGAAGCCAAAAAATATACAGGCTTAGCCCTTGAAGGAGTGTTATTATGATTTTTCCACCGATTTATGATGTAAGGCCGATAAAAAACTTGAAAGACATGATTGAACAAAGCTCAACTATGTTTGCCGAAAAAATCGCATTTAACATAAAGTGCAAGGACAACACGTATAAAGGAATCAAGTATTCTGAGTTCAAAAATGATATTGACGCTTTGGGAACCGCTTTATTGGACCTAAACCTAAAAAACAGTTTTATAGCCGTTATAGGTGAAAACCGGTATGAGTGGTGTGTTACTTACCTATCGGTAGTAAACGGAGTGGGAGTAATAGTCCCTCTGGATAAAGAACTTCCCAATTCAGATCTTGAAAACCTTTTAAACAATTCCAATGCCAATGCGATTGTTTACTCGGGAAGACTTTTTCATGATAGGCTAAAAGAGCTTTCACCCAAATTAATAAGCATTAAATATTATATAAACATGGATATTGAAGAACATGAAAATGATAGCTTCTTATCCTTTAAATGTCTTGTAAAAAAAGGCAGAGAGCTTTTAAATTCCGGCAATAAAGACTATATTGACTCCGAAATTGACGAAAATGCATTGAGTGCATTAATATATACCTCCTCTTTCGGTGTTCTTCTTCCTATTACCATCTCCATTGCTGAAATCGTAATATCCACTGTCATCCTCTCAGATATCTTCCAACCAATTACCTCTCTATTAAATAAGTCTTCTACCCCTGCAAGGTACAGCCAGCCTTCGTCTGTCCATACATA
>Ga0209508_1001164_pt1 | contig 21546 bp, 24 predicted proteins | sample AD_UKC129_MetaG_FD_184427 | JGI IMG/M metagenome (GOLD analysis project Ga0209508, IMG submission 184427) | Active sludge microbial communities of municipal wastewater-treating anaerobic digesters from Canada - AD_UKC129_MetaG (SPAdes) (version 2) | ecosystem: Engineered > Bioreactor > Anaerobic... | reverse complement strand
GCGGCAATTCTTTTATGGGCACCTGATCTCATACAGACCCCAAATCATAGATAAGCAATCACAATAATATAAAAACTACGCGCTTAATATCCAATTTAAAATTTTTATTAAACTTTATTCCAAAAAAGAAAAATTTTAATACACTAATTTATATAAATAATTTTCAAAAATATCCCAACTACAAAACAAGTTCACATACCATGGCCTAGAATTCAGTTTACAGACGCACACACTAACAGAAATCAAACCACCACTTTCATGAAAAACAGTATGTATTAAAATGTGGGGTACATTCCCATTACAAATCGAAATTTGGTGTCTGAGGTCAACATTTTGACAAGGCCCTCTCTGAAAAAATCTTATGTAACACAATTTTCATGGCAAAATACAAATGTTAAGATTGGCATGACAAAAAAGATATTTTGAAGTCATTCAAAAATAAAAAGATGTAATTGTGTGGGGGGGGTTCTTTTATGTTTGGGAAAACCTGCCCTAAATGTGAGTTCGAGAATTCAGAAGATGCTAATTTTTGTATGAAGTGTGGCAAAGATTTAAAAGAGACTATTGCATACTTTGAAGGGGATAGTGGCGGGCATGATATTGAAGTAACTCCAAATACTCTGATAGTGTATAAGAGAAGTTTGTGGTCTGGTAAAAGAACTGGGAAAGTGAAAGTGTACGAGCGGGGAAAGATGGAAAACATTGAAGTTGGAAGGACATCCTCACACTTGAGTTTTAAGTATAATGGTAAAAGAAAGGGATATCGCATTAGTTCGAGGTATTTGGATGAAGTTGAAGAGATACTTGAATTGGGCGAAATAAGAGAGCCTCCAATTTATGTTTTAAATGGTTTGAATGGTAAACTTAAATTATATGAAAATAGGGTCGAGATTAAACGCCTAGGTTTTGGAGCAAAATTAGTTTATGGAACTTTTACTGCAGGAGATAAAACGATATACTTACAAGATATTACCGGTGTTGAAGTGAAAAAACCAGGAATTACAGTTGGATACATCCAACTAACCTTACCAGGAGGTATAGAAAAAACTAGTGGAGCGTTCAAAGCAAGAATAGATGAAAACACAGTGACTTTCGCCCAAAAAAATGACTACAAAATCGCATTAAAAATAAAAGAAAAAATAGAAGAATTAAAAACTAAAATTTCCACTGGGACGGCCACTGTAAGTGTAGTCGATGAAATCAAAAAAGCCAAGGAATTATTGGATATCGGCGCGATAACAAAGGAAGAGTTCGAAAAAATAAAAAGAGAACTGTTAAAATGAACCTAGACTTCTTGAAAGACATCCAAATCGGACAACAAGAACCCTCCAGCCAAAACACTTTCTAAAGTTTCGAGTTGAACACCTTCTAAGACAAACAAATAACAAGAAAAAATCAAATAAAAACTAAAAGTCTCATTTCATGTCAAAAATGTAAATAAGACATCATTTTTTTGATTTAGAGTTTTGTAGAGGATATCTTATGTAACTATTATATATTAGAAAGATGATAATTCAAAATGCTAATTATATTTTTCCTCCATGAATTGGTTTCCACAAAGCCGCTTAAAATTCATCTCTTGACAAAAAAATAAAGGTGAATTTATGGACAAAACAACAAAAGCCCTTTTCATAGTCTGCCTTGTTTTAGTCGGAGCCCTAGGATTCACCACAGGACTCCTACTCCAAGAAAAACCAATCCTCCCATCCAAAACCACAAAAAATACAACAATCACGAGTAATCCTAACAAAACTACAAGTAATGTAAATAATGCTAACAAAACCAACCCGACCAAAAGTTCTGGTGGTTCTAGTGGTATGATCTCACCAGAAGAGGCTATTGACATTGTTTCAGCCTATGGTACTGAGAACTGCTACTATGACGTATACTATGATGGAAGGTATTATCAAGTGACAGTATATGATTCAAAGCATCCAGAATATGGTGCTATCGGAGGAGCTACTGTAGATCCTTATACTGGCGAAATCGTCAGAGCCCTTGGATGATCCTCTTATCTTCCTTTTTTTGTTTCTTTTGGGGAGTTCTTTGCCGACATAGAAACTTACAAGTTTGCCGCCCACCCTTTTGTATCCATACCAGTATAGACCATGTGGACATTTTTCACAGTTGGGTTTTCCACACCCCACCTTTTCGAGTTGGTAGGTAATTTATACCAGCCCTTTATTTCAATCCCATTTTGGCCTGATTTTAACCCATTAGACAGTATAAAGACTAATTGGTGGGGGTGATGAGAAAACCTTTACATCCTCTTTCTTCCCGTTCAAAGAAAGTCACTTATATTCTCCTAAAATTTCAGGAACGTTATTGGTCAAATTATCCAAGAAATACTAGCCTATTTATTCGGTATAAGATCCGGAGATGATATTCTACCACCAATTAGAATTTATGATCGAATAGAAACCAAATATTACAATAGAAAAATAAATGATAAAAAAAAATAAACAAACAAATAATGAATTAATTTGGAGGGATGAGTAGATGAAGGAATGACCGGGAGATTGATAGGATCATTAGATACTATTAGCTGTGTTATTAAATATCCATCTTCAGAGAACCAGTGACAGAAGATGATCTCGTAAAAGAAACATTACCATTGGCACTTGAATATAATAACCCTCAGAAATTCAACATTTAATACCTTTGGTGGTTTAATATGAAGTGTCCAAGTTGCGGATGTGAAAATGAAGAAGATGCAAAATTCTGCAAAGAGTGTGGTAGAAGATTTAGGGGATTCTTCGAGGCATTAGATGATAAGATAAACATTGCAAGCTTATTCACCGGTTTAATAGTTTCTGTTCTTGTCCTGATATTGTCCTCTCTATTCTTACTTGCCGCCGGCATCACAGTAACAGAATTTACCTGGATTCCTTTAGTAATTCTCATTTTTATAATTGTCGGATTTGCCGGCGGACTAGTCGCGGGATTAGGACGTTCAGATACCATGGATGGCTTTATCAACGGTCTATTCCTTGGCCTGAGCATATTAATTATCTTAGGATTCCTCTTTGGATTGGCACTATTATCCCTAACATTACTTGTAAACGCGATTAAAACAACAGGGGGGCTATCAGCGGCTACAGAGGCTGGAAACCCTGAATTTCCAGGTTTAATTGTTAATGGGATAATATTCGTGTTAGGCACCCTATCCAGCGGGGCTGTTGGAGGATCCCTCGGATCTTGCATAAAGAGACTCCTATGAGAGGGGTTTAGTGTTGAAATGTGACAAATGCGGATACGAGAACGACCCTGACGCAAAGTATTGCGTAAAATGTGGTAATAGATTCCAAGAGGGCGCGGACAAGAATATTATCATATTAGTCGTCGCCTTGATACTCGTAGGCATAATAGGAGTGGCCGCTGGGATCATATCAAAATCACAGATCAGAGAGGATATTCCAGTAAATATCGAGGAAGGATTCCCACTATCAGAGGTCCCAAGTCTTGCTGCTGAAATAGAAAGATCAGGATACAACTTCGATTCAGTCACATATAAAGGCGTCACACTCGATAAATGGCAATGTCTCTATATATTCTCAAGAGCCATTGTAATGATACATAATGGTGAAACTGGCAACATCCCTATAAGAGAATTCACCCCCCCAAACAACCCCTATGGATATGTCGAATCTGGAATGCTTACAAAAGCCGAATATCTTGACATGGCCCAGAGAACCTATAATTGGATGGACAACTATGCAAGTGCACCTAACTTTATCGGCATCACAACACCTGGAGTCCCTGATTTATCCCCTGAAACGGCTTTGAGGATCTATACGAAAATCTTAACATATTACAATGCCACGGGAGAACTACCAGAGACAATAAATTTTTAAAATGGGGTTGTAGTAATGTCATAGAAGGATGATAACCTTCTAACTACTGGTATAGAGGATTTTAAAAATCCATTGGGGTATATTATCCTTTTCTAGCCGATGATGGTTGTCATCGCGCGTGTCCGGGATCCGAGGAAAAGGAAGATACTATCAGGATGGATGAAATCGACCCTACAGGGCCTGAAATATCACAGACTCCTCGAACCAACTAAAGAAGGAGAAGAAGTAGAGATCCAAAGAAGAAATACTATGATGAAATGACTGAGGATAGAAGCAGAGATAGAACTCATTAAAGGAGATTATGACCAAGAAAAAAATTAGAATAGGCGGGGGAAGAATAATGGTGCTTCTATTGCTTTTCTCTTGGTCAGTTCCAGGATGATCTGTAATATGTCCCTGTTTTTTTGTAGTTTTTCAACTTCACATAGCTTCATGCAAATACCAAGTGGCCTAGCTTGTTATGGGAACGCTTAGGGGAGAACTTCATCAAAAGGTAGGAATAGGGACGAAAACATTGCCCCCATCTGCCTAAACTTCTAAAAAAGTTCACTTCTTTATTTTTAACGATTTTATAATTATCATCTGCAACCCCATCGGAAAGGAGATTACACGTGACTAAAAAGACCCTGCCACCCTTCACAAAGACATAGATATAAAGGGGGTTCATCTAAATAATATTGAGTATACTCCACATCACCAAGATTCCCCTTATCTGCTACACCAAGAGTCCAAGAAGAAACATTATATTCAACATCCTCTAATGGAACATTCTTAAAAAAACTTACCATGTGTTCTCCTTCCTTATCCTTAAGCACAACAGATTCACAAGAACTTTCAGCAAGATCAACATCGTGGATCGTGACATTCAAGTCTTTTTGGTATTCGAAGGAAATATAGTCTCCTGAAAATGTGGTTGTACCAGGATTCGAAATAGTATACAATCCATATGCGATAATGGCAAGTAAAACCAATCCTGCAATTACTTTACCTGCACCTAACACAAACCCCCTCCAAAAGAGCATCATCAAATTAGAGAAGCTTAGATGGTACCATATGTAAACCTAATATATAACTTTTAGTCTCCCAAGCTAAACCTGGGGATACATTCCTGTTACAAATCGAAATTTACTCTCACACCCCGAAAAATCAACCCACTAAATATTAAATCCTGGAAAGGTATATCATTCATTACAAATCGAAATTTAGTGTCTAAACATTCTGGTAAGGCAAGATTTAACTTTGATCGAAATCTTACAAATAATGTAAATAATAAGTGTGGACTGTTACAGGAAAATATTGTTTTATAAGGTTTGGGGATGCGCCGCCTAAAATTCATCTCTTGACAAAAAAAATAAAAGGTGAATTTATGGACAAAACAACAAAAGCCCTTTTCATAGTCTGTCTTGTTTTAGTAGGAGCCCTAGGATTCACCACAGGACTACTCCTCCAAGAAAAACCAATCCACCTATCCAAAACCACAAAAAATACAACAATCACGAATAACCCTAACAAAACTACAAGTAATCTAAACAATACTAACCAGGATAAAGAGGATCTTGTGACATTCCCATCAGGGTATCTAATTCATGTAGGTGAAGCACACCCAATATGTCCCTTCTGCGGCTCCACTGACACCTATCAGACCGGGACAGGACCAGTAGGAGACTACTGGTATTATTATTACCATTGTAATTCTTGTGGCAGGGACTTTGCAGAATACACAGAAAACGTATTCACATAACATGTCTAAAGAACATCATTACGGGCTTTTATGGCATCTATTATGAAAAATGCTGTTAAAGCTTCGGCCCAAATTATGCCTGCTAAAAGCCAGCCCATGGCAGGTGGCATAAACTGTGATCAAGGTTGCAATAAGTTGAGTAGCTACAATGGGCGATGAAAAGTTGTGGTGCTGGTCTGATCTCCCAGAAATGGCCTCTTGTCCTTGCCATGAACACTGTTAAATGGCCGGCGACAGAGAGTTTGAGATATATGAAGGATTGGAGGACTGGGAGGGATAATTGTAATATTCTAATCCCTAAATAAAGCACGAAAAAGGATTCTATAACGCCTAAAATTCCAAGGAATGTGGCTATGCTTAATATGGTTTTCAGATTCCATTTTTCTGGTTTATTTGAATATTTTACATTATCGTAGGCGATTGTCATGATGGGCGCGTCGTTTAATAGTGCTAGTAGAATTATCATCAGGGCGTTTACTGGATAAAATTGGAATATGAGAATGGATGATGTAATAAAAAAATAAAACCCTGATGGTTTCGGTTATTCGGTAAATGGAGTAATTATTCGTTTCGCATTTATTTTTTCTTTGGGGGCTCCTTGTAGTTTTTCGTGTGTTGTTTTGTCTATTTGCTGGTTGCATTCTATGCAAAATCTTGCAGCTTCAAGGTTTTTAATTCCACAGTTTGGGCAAATTTTCAACCTTTCGGAGGCTATAGATTCTTTTATAATCATTAGAAGATCTTAAACGAGATATACTGGGTTTTGCTGGTTATCGTATAACAGATGAAGGAACTCTTGGAGATGTGCAATATACTGAATTTTGGTCAGATCAAGTAGACCAGACTATTTATGTTTTCGAAAAGGATGGCAGAGTCCTCGAAATTCAATGTGACTTTGACACCGAGTGTAAAAATGTGGCGAAAGACACTATAAAATCCTTGAGAGTGAAGAACTGATCTCCCAGGGTGTAGCGCATAGTCCCATACTAAACCCGTACAAAAGGTTGTGAAAAAAAACAATGTTTTTGTAAGGAGGCCTTAAACCAGGTTTGAAAAAAAGAAGAAGATTCTACTCCTCCCTAACTCTTTCAATTACCCTAAATATATAGAATTCAAGTTTACAGACGAAATCCACACACTAACAGAAATCAAACCACCACTTTCATGAAAAATTAACCTAATATGTATTAAAATGTAGGGGTACATTCCTGTTACAAATCGAAATTTAGTGTCTAAACATTGGTAAGGGTAAGATTTAAATTTGATTGAAATCTTACAATAATGTAAATAATAAGTGTGGATTGTTACAGGAAAATATTGTTTTATAAGGTTTGGGGATGTGCCGCCTAAAATTCATCTCTTGACAAAAAAATAAAAGGTGAATTTATGGACAAAACAACAAAAGCCCTTTTTGTAGCCTGTTTTGTCCTAGCAACAGCCCTAGGATTCACCACAGGACCACTCCTCCAAGAAAAACCAATCCTCCCATCCAAAACCACAAAAAATACAACAATCACAAGTAACAAAACTACAAGTAATCCAGGCAATACCGGCACTGAACCAGGGAATGAGTGGAACGTGTCATTCTGTCCGTATTGTGGCGCTCCACTCCGCTGCGTGGACGAAGTACCTTATTTAATAGATGCAAATGGGATAATGCACGGACACATCTACCGCGTCTACGAATGCGGACACCGCGTTTATATGGGTGAAAAGACATGGCGCTTCTACAACATGAAGCCAGAATACCAAGAATACTACCGAGAATATGTAAAAGAAAGAGGTGGTGAAGTCTACTATTAAACCTGACCAGATCCAAGGCCACCAAAAAAAGTCTCCATTTAAATGGAGAATTTATCAAGGCAAATGAGCTATTACGTTTAATATTTAGGGCATCTGTTGGAAATCACAAGTTAAAAGAAGAAAGAATCGCTAAAATCTTGGAAAAGTCCTCAAAATTTTTATCATGATGCTTCTATTCTCAACAATGCCTTCCACTTTCATGCACCATACATGGATTGGAAACAAAGAACTTTAAAGTTACTTAAAAGTAGGAGTAGTTATGTCAAAGCCAGATTTTTTTCGGACAATTCTTTATCTGATTAAGTGACACATATGTAGTAGTTATGACCATTATTTCCACATTGGTATGTTGATGTTAATATAGTACAGAAAGAGGGAGGGGAATGTCTAAGGGGTTTGAAGAATTTAATATAATCAAATTGGATTTTAAAAATGAAGTGAAGAAAATAACTGGAGAAGAGAAAAAGTTCCCGAAATATACAACCCAGATTATCAATTTAGCTAATCAAAATGCTCAAGGCACGAGACCTAAGGTTGTTGGCCAGTTATCGGAACTGATACAGCAATGTCCTGATAAAAGTTATGAAGGTTGGCGAAGATGGTATTTGGAACGTTATCCTGATGCTATTGAAAAGGCAACAAAGAAAATTAGTCGGATGATAGAAAAGATGAAAGAGGCAATGGATTTAATAGATGAAAAGATGGTTAGGGAATGGGTAGAAGACTTGGTCATAACAAAAACTGCAAAGGGCCTAATAATCCAGGAGATTATTCTAAAGACTCTTGCAGATTCTGTAGGTTGCAAATGGCGTTTAGCAACACCAGAAGAAGAAAGTAAAAATATTGATGGATTTATCGGATCCACACCAATTTCTATTAAACCAATAACTTATAGATCAAAAAAGCCAACAGTAAGAGAAGAAATAGATGTTGAGATGATCTTCTATAAAGAAACTGACAGGTACCTTTATATTTACCATAACTTAGATCTCGATTAATTTGGCCTGCACCCGCTTTTTATAGGTTTTTTCTATATCTAATGCGCTTATTTCTTTATAATGGACTTCTAAAGTGTTATCATCTCTTTTTTTATAATTTTTCATTAAATATAATCGAATATTTCGCTCTTGGCCCGTTACAACCCTAAACCCATAATTCACCGATAAATATTTTCCACCTTTTTCTTTGACAAAATCCATATGCTTCCTTATACGCTCCATGACAACTTCTTTGGCAAACTTTATAGTTTCAGCTATTCTTGACTCTATCAACTCCTTGAAGTTAGGATCGATCTCATAACCTATAGAATTTCTCCCCGTACAAGCCGCTGCAGCCGTAGTGGTCCCTGTACCTAAAAAAGGATCTAAAACCCAATCTCCAATTATTGAATACATGTTTATTAACCTGTAGGCAAGTTCAAATGGATATGCCGCAGCTCTTTCCCTTAAACCCTTATGGTTTAGCTTTTGTGAAACACCGGTTAGATCTGTCCATACATCCGAGAACCACTTGTTCCGCTCTTCCCAGAAGTATGCGCTCTCTCTCCTTCTTTCCTTTTCCTCTTCTGTTTTGAATTGGCGAGGCCCATCCTTTCGGAATATTAATATGTATTCGTGTTCATGGGTTACATAAGCATTTGGTGGTAGCATCCCAGAACCCATAAATTTTGTTGGCTTATTTGACTGCTTCCTCCAAATTATAAATGGCAAAACCTGATACCCAAGACTTTCTGAAAAGAAACTGATTATCCGGCTATGGTTAGGATACAATCTGAACTCGTCTCCAACTTTCCTTGTTGCATCACCAATATTTATGCAGACAATACCCCCAGGAGCCATGACTCTATCCACTTCAATCCAGACCTTGTCTAATTCTTGGTGCATTAACTGATAAGCTTTTGGGCCATTACCCTCTTTTATCAGATCTTTGATTTTTGTGTTTAGTTTGGAGAAGAGTTTGTCCCACATTTCAATCATAGGATAAGGTGGTGATGTGACAACGAGGTTTATAGTTTCATCTGAGACTTCCCTCATGTTATTTGCATTTTTAAAATAAATTTTATGGATTGTTTTTTTCATGCTCTTGTTCCTCTTTCTTTTTTGCTATTGAAGAAATGAATGATTTTTCGGCTAACCAAGCTAAAATGATATTTCTAACGATATCGGCGTCTTTTTCTCCGAATTCGCCCCTCAATTTTTCTATTAGGTTCCATTGGCTTTTATTAAAAGTAACTTGAACTCTCTTCTTATGATCAGTCATATGAGACACACCAAGTACACATATGAAACATTTAATATATAAAAGTTTTCACATGAAATACTAATTGTAAATTATTCTTTATTTTCTTGAAAAGTCTCTTGGGGAAAATAATTCTAGGATAAAATTATTTTTTTTGCTGGACTACTTTTAGGTCAATCCTTAGGTGCTTCTATTGCTTTTCTTTTGGTTAATTTTTCTAGATGATCTCTAGTATGCTCCTGTTTTGTAGTCTTTCTACTTCGTTTTGCAGGTGGCTGACTTCCTTTTCTCTTTTTTTGAACACCTCTTGTAAGTGTTTATGTTCATTTTTTAATTTTTCATAGTCTGCCTGTAATTGGCTTAATTGATTTGTTAGTTTTCTGTTTTCTTCTATTATTTTACTGTATTTTTCCTGGTTTTCTACAAGTTTTTGGAATTGGATTTTTGGGATTATGCACACTTTCTCCTCGCATTCAAAGGCCTGCAATTCCACGTCTTCTTTTCTTAGGTTTATGGTGTATTGTTTTGTGGTGTATTGGCGATCATTGCGCTTGTATTTGCGCTCATAACATTTGATCATGGACTCTAAGAATTTCATATTGTAGTCTATTGTAGATTATGAGTAGTCTACTGTATACTATCTTAGTGGTTATTGTAGCTACTGTAATCTATTAGCATGTTACAATAGTCTATTGTAGAAAAAATAAATTAATTTGGAAGGTGAGAGTACTTTTTGTAGTGGATTTTTTAGTGTGGTGGTTGCTATGCTCTATTTAATATGTGACAAATGTAACGTTTACTATGAAATTGAAGATGGGGGTGTAAAATGATTGAAGGCATTGTAAGAAGTGAAAAAATAGGTTATCGTATTGATGCGCCAGCAACTTTTGAATACGTATGGGATCAGATGATTCTTTTACAAACTCAAGAAAACGTGAAGAGAATTCTAAAGGAGGCAATTGAAAACAAATTTTATGGTATAAATTTAGACCGAATCCGTAAAGAAAGGAAAAAATTGAAGAAAACGAAAAAAGGAATGCCTAAAAAATTTATAAATGGACGTAATATAGAAACTGCTGCTTCTAAAGTAGTTACTTTTATGAGGCAAGCCTATGAATATTACCGCTCTGCAAGAGAAGCAGGATTCTTGACAAAGCCCGTACTATTGTATTATGGTATGGTCAGTTTATCAAAAGCATTAATTGATTCGACATATATAATATCAAAGCCGGTTAAAAGTCATGGCTTGCGGATAGTTTATGATGATGGAAAGCCACTTTTGAGGGTTGAGGTGGAGAGGAATGGTGAGTTTCAAACTTTTAGAGACACTTATATCAGTGATACAACCCTCTATACTTTTAAAGAGAATAAACTAAATTTTGATTTAAAAGAATTGTTATCCGTCATTCCAGGAATCGCCAATGAATGGAGAATCACATACGAAAGCAGAGAAAATCCTAAAGAGTTTAGAACGACTGGTATTCTCGCATCTCATAAAAGAGAATTAGATGATATTACCGCCAAATATACTTTCAAAGTGTATCGAAATAAAAGAGATCTAAGAGAATTACAGGAGAAATTTAATGTTCATGTAATTGACGCCCATTTTTTGGCAATGTATATATTGTGTACTCTTGCACGGTACTACCCACAAAGATGGCAAAAAATCATAGAAAATTCAAAAGAAGCATTTTTAATAAAAGCTTTTTTAACACGCTCTGAGCGAGATTTTCCAGTATTAATATATAGCGAAATAACAGGAATGGAAACCCACTTCCTACCCTTCGCCCGTATGGTTGGATAAGTAGACTAAATTTTGGCTTCAGTGCAGAATCCAAGTCATAAAAATCAACTCTGGTTCATGGTCTAGGTCAGTTGACATACAAATTCTTTAAACTTATGTAGCAAATCATAAGGTGCAGAAAGATTAACACTTATTATTAGAACTAACAACATATTTAAAAAAATAGTGCATAAATGAAACTAAACAAATATTAGTACCAGGGTTTATCATGATCCTTCCCAGAATAGAAGAAAGAACTCTTTATCCCCCAATAATAAGTTATTTACAAGAACTTGGTTTTGAAGCAATAGGGGAAACCAGGGTCGCTAGAAAACAACCTGACATATTATTTAGTTTGGATAAAGTTTCTTTTGTAATTGAGATTAAAATAGGGAGACCTGATATTGGATTAAAAGCTGTTGCACAAGCCCATGATTATGCTAAAAAGTTAGGAACACAAAATATAATAATACTTATTTATCCAGAAGAGTACAGGGATCAGGCAATTTTTGATGAAAGCATTGTAACCAGGGTTGCATTAGAAAAAGAGATTTCGGCTTTGGTTTTAACGGATTATTGGACTGAGAGTCTTGTTATAAAACCAATTGAACTTTTTAAATCTCTAAAAGATAAAATTATTTCTAAGAAGGTTAAAGTTGAATTCAATACTGTAGTCGAGTTGATAAAAAGTTATGTTAAAGATCTTAGTGACATAATCTACCAAATAGAAATGGATGAATTGGTTTCAGAAGTTGTAAATAAATTAGACCTGTTTTCTTCAATTGGCGAAATAAAAGACGAAGAAGCAGCTAAAAGACAAGTTAAGATTCTGGCTTCTTATCTGTTGTTTAATCAGCTCCTCTTTTACCACATTTTCAAAAGGAAAACCAAAGATGAGAGGTTACCGGAACTAGAAAAAATAGAGAGTGTCAAAGAACTACAAAATTATTTCGACCAGATTACAAACATAAACTACAGATCCATTTATAAAATCAATATTTTAGGTCATGTCCCCAATAAGGAGGCTGTTATCAACACCCTAAATGAATTAATAGAAGCGATAAAATTATTGAGAGCAGAACATATAACCCATGATCTATCAGGCAGATTCTTCCATGATCTAATCCCATCAGAGGTTAGAAAAATCTTAGCAGCTTTCTATACACATCCCATCGCAGCGGAAATATTAGCCGGTTTAACTATAAATTCCTGGAATGAAAAAGTTATAGATCCAGCCTGTGGATCAGGCACACTGCTAGTCTCTGCCTATAAAAGAAAACAAAAACTCTACCAAGAATTATATGGTTATACAGATTTTAATGAAATGCATAGGAGATTTATTGAAGAAGATCTCACAGGAATCGACATAATGCCATTTGCCGCACATCTTACCACAATAAATCTATCAACCCAAAATATAGAACAGGAGACCAATGTCGTTAGAATTTCGACGAAAGATTCTTTAAAATTAATTGAAGGACTAATAAGGAAAGAATTTAAAGATAAAGGCATAAAAGTTTCCCCTTATACAGCTACCATACAAGAGACTTTTCTTGGAGCTTCTAGCCAGAAAGAGAGTGAAGGTGCGATATCTCCAGAGGGAAGAGGAGAAGAATTTTATTTAGAACCTGTTGATGTTGTGATAATGAATCCACCCTTTACTGATAGAGAAAAAATGCCAGAAGACATGAGAAAAGAACTGGAAAATAATAGGTTGGGGAAGACTTGTGGACACCAGGTTAACCTCTGGGGTTATTTCCTGGCGCTTTGTGACTACCTCCTTAAACCGGGCGGACGCATCGGTGTTGTAATCCCAATAAATATATTCCGAGGTGGAGCTACGGAAAAAATAAGAAAACATTTAGTTGAAAATTATAAGATTGAATATGTTGTCAAAGCCGGAAAAAATGTTGCCTTTTCGGAAAATGCGAAGTTTAGGGATGTATTATTAATCGCGAAGAAGAAAAGGCCGTCCGATAAGGGTAAAGTTCGATTCGTTATTTTAAATGAGGATATTCATGAATTAGCATATCAAGAGGTTGGAAAAATTGTTAAACACATAAAGGGAGAGCCAGTTATTCCAGATAAAGACTTGGATATTATCGACTATGAGTACAATTCCCTCAAAGAAAACATAGATAACCTGATGCTACTCTTTGGCCCCGCAAGCACCAAATCAGCGCAAATTTTAAGTAATTTCCTTTCAACCACCCAAAAATATGCCGGGCAATTGTTAAGAAAGCTAAATGGATCAGAGATCGTAGAAGGTTTCCATTCTTCTCCTCGTGGTCTTTCTCAAATGGCGTTCATAACTAACCCTTTAAAGGAGAATAGAATAAGAAATGCTTTTTTAATACTAAAAAGAGAGGATGATGACTTTGCAGAATTTTATATAAAAGATTATCCTGATAAGACATTTAAGATTGAAAAATCAAAATTAGCCCCTGCTTTAAGAACGGTAACTGATATTAACAAATTTGATATATTAAATGTGGATTACATAATCACTGACAAATTTAAAGGGTGGAAAACTGTCCTAAAATTTTCTAAATTCAAAGACAAAGAAAACTTCACTTACGATATCATCAAGAGGAAGATGAAAAAGGCATGTATGGTTATCGCTCGTAGATTCAGGCCAAATTCCAAAAATACATATTTTTTTGCATTTTGTTCAGACAAAAAATTTATAGGTTCCGATGCATTCAAGTATATTTTATTAAAAGATTTTGTCGCCAAAATTAACACTCTATTTTTGAATTCAGTTTTAGGGATAATTAATTTGACTTTGTTACGAGGACAAACTACGGAAGGTTACACAGACATGAGGGAGTCAGATTTAATTCTTTTCGATATAATTGATGTAGAACTTTTGAGTGAAGAGCAGAAAAAAGAGTTGCTTAAATTATATGATGAATTAAAGGATTGTGAATTCCCCTCATTATTAGAACAGTTCAAAGAAAGATTTTGGGCACGAGTTGAATTAGATAAGAGATTGTTGCAAATTCTTGGAGTGCCAAAAAGAGAAATTAATATTTGGCTCCCAAAAGTTTACGATACGATAGTAGCTGAACTATCACAGAATTAATCAGCTTTACTTTTTATCTTTGGATCCTTCTATTGCCTTTCTTTTAGTCAATTTTTCCAGATGATTTCGAATATGCTTCTGTTTTGTAATCTTTCTACTTCATTTTCTAAGTGGCTGATTCGTTTTTCCCTTTTTTTGAACACTTCCTGTAAATGTCTGTGTTCATTTTTTAATTTTTCATAGTCTGCCTGTAATTGGCTTAATTGATTTGTTAGTTTTCTGTTTTCTTCTATTATTTTCCTGTATTTTTCATGGTTTTCTACAAGTTTTTGGGATTATGCAAACTTTCTCCTCGCATTCAAAGGCCTGCGATTCCACGTCTTCTTTTCTTAGGTTTATGGTGTATTGTTTTGTGGTGTATTGGCGATCATTGCGCTTGTATTTGCGCTCATAACATTTAATCATAGACTCTAAAAATTTCATATTGTAGTCTATTGTAGATTACTGGTAGTCTATTGTAGTCTATTGTAGTCTATTGGCATGTTACAATAATCTATTGTAGAAAAAATAAATTAATTTGGAAGGCGAGAATATTTTTTTGTAGTTGATTTTTTAGTGTGGTGGGGGGTTGTTATGCCCTATTTAATATGTGACAAATGTAACGTTTACTATGAAATTGAAGATGAGGAGGAGATATTCGAATTTTGTGAATGTGGAAACAGACTCAAGTATTATGAGAGCCTAGAGGAGTACTATGAAGAAATAGAATCTGAAGAGCCGATAAGAGAGACTATAAGGTTGCGAAGAAGTTACACTGAAATAAGAAGCCGTGAATATACATTAATAGAAATTTTAGGGGCTGTTATGAGCATAATAGGCATCATTGGACTAATAATGGGATCTGCAATAGGCATGCTCTTTTTGATAGGAATTCTAACATTCACATATGCTAAGAGCAAGGGATACAGTTGGAAGAAAGGATTAGAAGGAGAAAAGATAGTAAGCCATTACCTAGAAACATTACCGCAAAGCTATGTCGTTTTTAATGATGTGAAATTGCCTGGGAGCAGAGGAAACATTGATCATGTAGTTATCGGGCCTACCGGGATACTCGTAATCGAGACCAAAAATTATGAAGGCGAATACATAATAAAAGGAGACGAATGGTACTTGAAAAAGGGCCCTACACTAAATCCTAAAAAAGAAAAAAGAATAACTAAAAAACCGGGCAAACAAGCAAAAGCTAATGCATTAATCCTAAGAGACTTCCTATCAGATAATATTGATATGAGGCCATGGGTACATGCCATCGTTGCACTAACAAGCCAAAAGCCCCACAAGGTACTAACAGAACACTATTCGGTTTTACAACCTGAAGAAATACCAGAATTTATCATGAGCAAAAAAGGAAGATTTACAGAAGACTCCATAGAAAAAGCCACCGAATTACTTAGCCAATACAGCGCAGAAGTCTCGTTCATGTAAAAACAAGCTTTTTTTAATGTTTTCTACGAATCTTATGTAACAAATTTACATCTATAGATTGTTACATAAGAGATAATGGCATCCCCCCTAAAGAAGGGGGGCATTCTCTTTCTTTAAGGTCCAGGAAAAAATAAATTAGATTGTGAGTCTTTCTTGCAACTGCTCTGATACTATTGTGTCGAATGAGAACATTAGGCCCTTGGATTTTTCCGTGTCTAAAATGAAGTGTTTTCCTGCGTCTTCTAATGCGTGCAATGGGTATATCGTTGTCATTATATTGTATGTTACAAGGTATGGTTTTGCTTTGAATTTGTAGGCAAGTGTCTTGAACCTCCAAATGTGCCTTTTGAGTATTTTGAACTCTTCCTTGTACGGTAATAGTATCATGAATATGTATAGTGCTTCGCCATCACCTGCTACTGCAAGGTACGATTCAGCATCCTTCAACAATTTCATTTCAAAGTCATATTCCTTTAACTCATTTTTAATTTCCGTAATCTTGGTTACCCTTTGAAAATTTTCAAAACCTGACAATAACATTCACCTCCCAAGATTGTGTTAAAAAAATAATAATACCCGCGCCCGAGCGAAGCGAGGGCGCGGCTAATCATCGGGTGGGTGGGCGGGTATAGTGGTTTTATGTGTAGACTATTTGGAATTGGTTGTTTATCGTGGCCCTGGTGATTCTTTTGACTGCTTGTCGTTGTCGGCCTCTTATGTTTTGTACTGTTGTGGTTTTGCTGTTTTCGTGTGCTACGCCTTTCAGTTTCTGTGTGTATTGTATGGTTTTTGCTGTGCGTTCGGCGTTGTAGGTGTATTCTGTGATTTTAATCTGTGCGCCGCGATGTAGGTTTCCTAATGTTATGGTTCTGGTTCCACCTGATCCTAGGTAGAAGTTGTAGGTTCTTTTTATCGTTTGTTGGCCGTCTGTTATTGTTACATAGATTACGTGGCGCTGTCTTACACCTGTGGGGTTGGATATTATTAGTTGTATTTTGTTAGTGTCTGATATTCTGAGTGCGGTGGTGGGGCTAGCTTGGAATACTGATAGTAGTGATAAATCGCAGCTTGTTTGTGTTGTGATGTTGTATGTGCCTGCTCCAGAGTCTGGTTTAACCTTTAAGGTTAGGATTAGTGTGGCGTTTTCACCGAGTGGATCATCGCTTTCTTCGTCATTGTCCTCGTATGCTAGTGTTCCGATTATCCATATTCCTGTCTGGGGGTTGAATGTTCCCTTTGTGGCCGTGTAAGATTGGTATTCAACGTTGCTGGGCAGATTTATCTGCATTTTTGTGTTGGTTGCATTTTCAACTCCCATATTCACAACAGTGACAGTATAGTTGAATATTTGGCCTGGTGATAAGCTGCTAGGTACTCTTGCCGTACTTTTTAAGTCTGTAAATGGCACATCAATGTCTATTCTAGCGTAGTTGTTTGTCCAGTTTTCATCATTATTTGCTTTGAAATAGAAGTGTCCTGTTAGTGTTCCGGTTCCGTTTACAAGGCAGTGTAATGTCAATGTTGCCATACCATAATAACCGTCTCCAAGATACCATGTTCCATTGTCATATGTTCCATAATCGACTGTTGCTTCTTCTATTTTGAGTCTTGGCGTGATATAAGATCGTACTGTGACATTGTCAAGACTATAGCCTTGGTCTGATGGTGTGGTGTCCACTGTAACCTCTATTTCGACATGGTCACCCACTTTCGCGGTTGTTTGGTTTGCACTTACTTCATAGAAGTAGCCATCTGCTGCCGAGGCCGAGCCTGCCATGACAAACAAAACAAGGCCTAAGAGCAGCGCAAAAAAATATTTTTTGGATATGTTACCACCTCCTTTTTTCTACGATAATATATTTTATAAAATTAGTATTATAAGATTTTAGGCCCAAAAAACGGCCCATATCATGAAAAGAGCATTCATTTATATTTTATATTAATATCTACATGTCCCTAAATATATTTAAAAAAATAAGATTTTAATCTGTCTTATTTACAAAAATAAATGGAAATAGAGCGCAATTAGAATCGTTTGAGGGCATTCGGACATCAAAACTTGTATTTTGCACTTTTTAGTAATCCGCTGAATATCATAAATACTGAAATTAATGCAGGTAACAGTGGAATTCCAGTGGGTTGCATTGGTATAGATCCTGCAGCCGCTTCTTGACTTTGACTTCCATTTTCTTCATGGTCGATGGCTTGGTCAGAATTATAGGGGTAGTAATCATCGAAATAGTCGAGGGCCTGGTCAAAATCTGTGACTTCCATTTCATCATCTTCAAGGCCTTCATCGATTTCGTCGAGATCTATTATTTGTATATCATCGTTTTCTTGTGCTGATACTGTCCCTACACCAATCGTCGCGCCAAGAATTGCTAATAGAAGCAATGTAATTACTGCATTTTTCCTATTCAATTATATCACCTCCATAATTCCATGTTAATATAATATACAGAAATAGTATTATGATATTTTGGGTCCAAAAAGAAAGTAAAAGATGAAAGAAGTTTTGTTAATACTTTTTTATCTTGTTTAATAGGCTACCATTTTTGGATTCATATGCGTTTATGAATGACCTTATTGCTTTTCTAGAAATTTCACTTTTTGACCTGGATTCTAAATAGCTTATTATTTCAAGTTTGCAAGCCGTCCGTGCATCCATATACACCTTCTGGGTGTAAATCTTATTGCTAGTGTATATTCTCTCAATCCTTTCAAGCATTCTTCTGACCTTATTTATATCAGGCTTTCTTCTTGCCATTCCTTTTATTCCCCCACTCCTTGTGTTGCGTTCGTGTTGGTTTGAATATTCCCAGAAGATTGAGTTTGTGAGTGAGATTTTGGGTAAACTGGATAATACACAGGATAATAACTTACTTGGTTGTCTAATACGTCGATGAATATGCTTCCGTTTGGTAATGGATGAATCCAAATGTCTTTGGTAGGATTGTTAATGTTGAGACGCAGGTCGATTCTTGTATCGTTTGTTTTGTTACGGTTTGTTGAATTTGATGTCCAGGTTGAAATCGCTGACATAAATGGTCCTTGTGGTAATAAAACTAGTATAGTGAGTAAGGCAAGGAGCACGACACTTGAGAATACTCTTTTCTCTCTTGCTTTGCTATTTTTATGTTTCCAGTCTACATTGTATTTACCTTGGTATATTGGCCAAAAAAGTGGACAACCTACTGGTGTCAAACAGTCTAGGAGTATATGGGATAATATACCTGCAGTTAGAGCTGTTCCAATTGTCATATCATAAAACAAATAAACTAGAATACATGGAACCAGCATAAACATGTTATGCAACTGTCTTTTATGGTTATCAAAGATCGCTTTTTCAGCGAAATCAATTAGAAGGCTTGAAATGACTGTGATGATTAAAAATCGTATTGTGAATTCTGTATTCATTAGATATCCTAGTATGGCCCCCATCACAATGGCAAAGAATGCATGTGTGTACCATTTCATCCTTGATCACTTTTGGTTATTGGTATGTTGCTGCATAAAACCAGAAAAAATAATAAAGTACTCCTATGACAAATACGGCAATAAAATGTAAAATGAATAAATGTGTTATCCCATTCATAGGGGGTCACCTTGCAATCCATAGTAATGTTCTGGCCATTATGGTTGCGAACCATATTGATGCGAGTGTTATGTAAGCTACTAGACCTTGTAGGCTCATTGCAATTTTGAGATATATGAGAAAAGCGAGCGTTCCAGCGAAGATTATTATGGGAATTTTAATGTCAGTGATTTCATCGGCAGGATCGCTTATAATCATCATTTTCTTTAAAAGTTGGTTTTGCTCTTTTCGTAGTTTTCCCCTTATGCTACAGAAAAATTGTATATCATCTATTAAGTTGATGAAAATTTTTACTGAGGTCTTTGAAAGTTCTTGAAAATCATTGAATACTATTAGAACTCTTTTATCTTTCACTTTCATTTTTATTTTTTCTATGATTTCATTTGTGGTGTGTTTGTTGTATATTGTCGTTTTTTCTGTTTCGCTCAATTCCGATAATATTTCAGCGGCTATTTCCTTGGCAGGATTCACATGACCGAGAAAAATTACTTCATGTCCAGTTTTCAAATTTGCATACTTTTTAACGTCTCTATATTTTATCGCAACACTTTCACCTTCAATTAATGCTTTAAGGATTTTTTCTTTCAACTCAACCACCCATAAAAGATAATATAATATTAAAAATAATTAATATAGTATTAAAATTTTACGGTTACTAACCATCTTCACAATATCACCTCAAAAGCTAAATTTTTTAAAAAGCGACATGAAAAAGCCGATAGAGGCCCCAATATTACAGAAGTTTCCATATTAACATGGATAGACCTCTTGTAACATTTCTTCATCCCACATTTATTACTTAGCAGATCCCCAAGAATTTTTCCGCATAATTTTGGAGTAAAATAATTAAAACAAAAAAATAATCTATACTATCATAAATAATAACTAGGAGATGGAGATTACCCCCATACTATGGACAACTACACTAATTCTAATATTCCTAATCTCCCTTTTTAACCGTGGCATGTCCTTCACAGCGAAAAGATATCCCATTCCCATTCAAATTTCAGATGAACCTGGTTATGAGATGATCACTGAAAGTTATGGTGAGGGTAGTCGGAAGTATTGGATTTTTAAACCAGCCGCACCAGGCAAATATCCTGTGGTGGTTTTTCTTCATGGGTGGGCTGCTACCGAACCTTTGTTTTTATATGGCTTGGATTCGACATCTTGTAAGGAAAGGTAATATTGTAGTATATCCAAGGTATCAGAATCTCTTGGATCTTAGTTCTGAAAAGTTCACTGATAATGCCGCAGGTGCCGTTAAAGATGCTCTTGGGAAACTCGAAGATGAATATGATGGTAGGTTTTATATTGTGGGTCAATTCTGCTGGTGGGCTCATAGCAGTGAATCTTGCAACTAGAAATGATATCCCCAAGCCTGATGCTGTTCTTGCGATTCAACCAGGTGTCTCGGAAAATGGGAGTAAACTTCAGAATCTTTCAAGAATTCCAAGTAACGTCTTATTGGTTGTAATGGCCGGAGACTCTGATAATATTACGGGTACGGCTGATTCTTATCTTATAATGGATGAAACTCCGCAGGTGCCTTCTGAGAGGAAGATTTTTCTTCTTGTGCAATCAGATGGGAATTTAAGAGCGGATCATTTATCGCCACTTGCCATCTCAGACGAATATAGTATCCTGGTAGATAACATGGATTATAGTGGTTATTGGAAAGTCCTAGATTATGGGGTTATCAGAGAATAATACTATTAGTGATGCTGATATGGATGAACTTTTAGGTATGGGTAATTGGAGTGATGGCACACCCATTAAAAAAATGAAGATCATGAAATAGTAGAATTTCAACCACAACTTTTGGCATCTTCTTAAAAAAAGATTATTTTTCATAAACTCATATATTAGATTAAGTTGGTGGAAAGTCAATTACTAGGGGGTAGGTTAGCCCACAGCTGGTTGGGGAAATCGCTAAGATGTGCTTTATGGTATCTTTTAGGAGAATTAAAGTTAATTTGAAGAAGAGTATGGAATTAGCAAAGGCTTTGAAGGAGGATGAGC
>Ga0209508_1001160_pt1 | contig 21584 bp, 24 predicted proteins | sample AD_UKC129_MetaG_FD_184427 | JGI IMG/M metagenome (GOLD analysis project Ga0209508, IMG submission 184427) | Active sludge microbial communities of municipal wastewater-treating anaerobic digesters from Canada - AD_UKC129_MetaG (SPAdes) (version 2) | ecosystem: Engineered > Bioreactor > Anaerobic... | reverse complement strand
ATTGCTGTGTTGCGGTATCTGGTGGAGCAAAAAGGATTACCGCCTGAGCGATTAATAGCAGTAGGTTATGGAGAATACCGACCTCTGGTTCCCAACCTGGATGAGGAACACCGCCAGAAGAATCGGCGAGTAGAAATAGTTATCTTACGAGATTGAAAGGAGAAAAGATTATGCCGGAAAAAACTGAAAATTCAGAAGAAAAGAAAGAAAAGGGTTTTTCTTTTCAGATGATAATACTGGTTGTTACCTTAGTTCTCTTGGCTTTCATGGTTTTTGTTTATCTCCAGCAGAGCGGGATATGGAGTAAGCTATTTGCTTCTTCTCCCCAAGAAGTAAACTCAGCTCCTTCTTTCATTTATATTTTTGAGCAAAATTTTCTAGTTAACTTGAGTGATAAAGATGTGTTGCGTTATCTCAAAATAACCCTGGGAGTGGAAGTTCCTAACCAGCGAGTGGTGGATGAGATTAAAAATAAGATAGTGGAAATTCGGGATGCTATAATTACCATCCTCAGCGCTCAAAGCTCCGAAGACCTCTCTACTACCGAAGGTAAAGAAAAATTGAAAACACTCATAGCTGATAGCATTAATAAGTTTTTAACCTCGGGGAAAGTAACAGCAATTTATTTTGTGGATTTCGTTATGCAGTAGGAGCAGAAAATGAGTGATATACTATCTCAAGAAGAAATTGATGCTCTGCTTAAAGCTTTAAACTCAGGAAACCTGGAAGCAGAAGCCATTAGAGAAGAGAGAAAAGAGGGCGGGCGTTTCAAGGTTTATGACTTTCGACGTCCGGAGAAATTTTCTAAAGACCAGATACGCACTTTTCATATGATTTTTTCAGCTCTGGCACGTTTAGCCTCTACCAGTTTAGCTGCTTATCTGCGTAGCCGTTGTCAGGTAGAATTAGTTTCAGTAGACCAGCTGACTTATGATGAATTTATTCGTTCAGTTCCCAATCCTACTTTTGTATGTATTTTCTCTCTTCCCCCTTTAGAGGGACGGTGTGTTTTGCAGATGAATCTGGATATGGTTTTTCCCATGTTAGATCGCTTATTGGGAGGTTCAGGAAGTACCGTTTTTCATCCTCGTCCTTTAACTGAAATTGAGAATCGAATTATGCTGGAAGTGACAGAAAGGATTATGAGTGCTTTAAAAGAAGCCTGGGCAAATATCCAGCAGGTGGAACCACAGATAGAAGCTTTAGAATCAAGTTTAGAGTTTGTCCAGGTAGTTTCTGGTAATGATATGATAATTCTTTTTACTTTTTCGGTAGAAGTGGGAGAACGGGAGGGGATGATGACCATTTGTATTCCCTACCTGGTAGTAGAACCCATCACCCAGAGATTGAGTGCCTCTTTATGGTTTGCCAGCCGTAAATCTAATGACCCCCAGATTCAGGAGAAGGTGAAAAAGAAAATTAACCAGGTTCGCTTGCCGGTGGTGGTAGAACTGGGTAGGACAAATATAAGCTTGAGAGAACTTGTGAGTTTAGAAATAGGGGATGTAGTGGTGTTAGATAAAAGGGCGGGAGAGCCTTTAAATATTCTGGTAGGAAAAAAAACGAAGATGAAAGGAATGCCAGGAAAGTCAGGTCGAAGGCTGGCTATTAAAATTATGGAATTAGAGGAGGAAGAGTGAATGCCAGAAGATACTTTGACTCTGGAGGAGAAAGATGTTATTGGAGAATTGGGAAATATTTCTATGGGTGCAGCAGCTACTGCTCTATCCACTATTTTAGGACGGAAAGTGGAAATTACTGTTCCTCGGGTGGAAGTGATAAACAAGGAAGAAGTAACGAGCCTTTTTCCAGAGGAACATATTGCGGTTAAAGTTCAATATCGAGAGGGACTTCAAGGAAGTAATCTTCTTTTGGTGAAGGAAGAAGATGCTCGGACACTGATAAGTTTAATGATGGGTGGTGCAGAAGCAGAAGAGGCCCTGGGAGAAATGGAGATCAGCGCTTTAGGAGAGGCTATGAACCAGATGATGGGCTCAGCAGCTACTGCTATGTCAGAATTTTTGAAAAGGAAGATCAGCATTTCTCCCCCTGAGGTTATTGGACAGGAGGTGCAGAGTACTGAAGAGGAATGGTTAGAAGAACAAGAAGAAGAGCATTTAGTGGAGGTTTTTTTCCACTTGGTAGTGGATGGTGCTATAGATAGTAATATGATTCAACTTTTACCTTTTTCTTTTTCTCGAGCTATAGTTTCTTCTTTAACTGTTAAGCAGAAAGAGGCTGTTCTTCCAGATGAGGAAGCCTCCATGACTGAGACCCCTCCTAGAAAAGAAGGACAAGAAGTTAGGGCTCAGTCAGTGGAGTTTGCTGAATTTAAAAAGAAAGAAGAGGCTCCTTCCCGGATTAATATGCAACTCATAATGGATGTTAACCTGCCACTTGTGGTAGAACTGGGTAGGACTCAGCTTTCTATTCGGGAGATTTTAGATTTAGGTCCGGGTTCGATAGTAGAGTTAGATAAGCTGGCTGGAGAACCAGCTGACCTTTACATTAATGATGTATTATTTGCTCGGGGAGAGGTAGTGGTGATAGAAGAAAATTTTGGAGTTAGAATAACTGAAATTGTGAGCCCGGAGGAAAGGATTAAAACTTTGAAGGAAGCTCGAGCTTAGGATGAGAAGATTTTGTAAAATTCTGTTTTTTCTCGGTTTTATAGTGATAACAAGAGGAATAGTTTTTGCTCAGGAAGAAGAATTGAATTTACCAGAGATTCAGCCTCCCGTTTCTTCTAGTGATGGAGGTAGCGCTTTACGTTTTATAGGAGCCTTTCTTGTTGTTGTAGCTATTCTCTGGGGGTTTTTTTATCTGATGAAAAGATTGACTGGTCAAAATCTCCGTCTTTCTTCTTCTCGATATATGAATCTGGTAGACTTTCTGAATATCAAACCTAATTTATCTCTTTATTTAGTGGAAGTAGGAGACCGGGTGATTGTGATTGCCCAGAGTGGCAATACAATACAGGAGATTACCGAATTAAGTAAAGATGAACTAGAAGAAAATGCATCTTTTGATGGCTTTTCCGGCTATCTGGATAGCTGGTTTGGGAGGAAAAAAGACAAGAGAGATGGCTAAAAAAGCAATCGTTTTAGTTTTAGCATCTTTAATTCTTCTTTTTCTTTCTTCTTCAGCTTTTTCTCAAGAAATTCCTCTTGTTTTTCCGAAAATCACTGTAGAAGCTGGAGAAGTAAACGAGCCTCAGGAGTTGGTTTTATCTTTACAGATATTACTTCTTCTTACTATCTTAAGCTTAGCTCCTGCTATTTTAATCATGGTTACTTCTTTCACCCGTATTATAGTAGTTTTGGGTTTTGTGCGTAATGCTTTAGGTTCTCCTCAAATTCCTCCCACTATGGTGTTGATAGGTTTGTCCTTGTTTCTAACTTTCTTCATTATGGCTCCTACTTTCAGTGAAATTCAGGAAAATGCTTTGTCTCCTTATCTTGCGGGTAACATTACTCAAAAAGAAGCTCTGGATCGGGGGGTGGACAGTTTGCGAAACTTTATGTTTCGCCAGACTCAGGAAAAAGATCTGGCTCTTTTAGTTTCCTTTACTGACCTTCCTCGTCCTAAGACCAGAAGTGATATTCCTACCCATGTTCTCATTCCCGCTTTTATTTTAAGCGAGTTGAAAGCTGCTTTTACTTTGGGTTTTTTAGTTTATATTCCTTTTTTGGTCATCGATATGGTAGTAGCCAGTATTTTGATGTCTATGGGAATGATGATGCTTCCACCGGTGATGATTTCTTTGCCTTTTAAGCTGCTCCTTTTTGTTTTAGTAGATGGCTGGGATCTGATCGCCCGGGGGTTGACACTCAGTTTTCGATGAGGGGAGGAGATAAATTTGAGTGAAGAATTATTGTTAGAGATAGGTAGAGAGACATTACTTATTGTTTTGAAATTAGCTTTGCCTATTCTGGGTGTGACCCTTATAGTAGGAATTCTCGTGAGTATTTTTCAGGCAGTAACTCAAATTCACGAGCTCACCCTGACTTTTGTTCCTAAGATTCTGGCTACTATTCTCGTAGTGGCATTTTTAGGTTCTTGGATGTTGCGCAGTCTTCTGGATTTTACCAATAATCTTTTCTGGAACTTGCCTCTTTTTTTGCGCTAACCCATGGATTTTACTTTTTTCCTTTCTCATTTTCTTACTCTTTTGCTGGTCTGGATGAGGCTTTTAGGTCTTTTCCTTCTTGCTCCGGTGTTTAATAGCCCCCTTATTCCGGTTCTCGCTAAGGTTGGTCTTTCTTTTCTTTTGACAGTAACCTTGCTTCCCTCCCTTACCTCGCAAGATTCTTTTACTTCACTGGATGGTTATTACCTTTTAGCTCTGGTTTCTGAAATTTTAGTAGGACTGGTATTGGGGTTATTGTCAGGATTGGTTTTTTCCTGTATTCAGATTGCTGGGGAGGTAATAGATTTTCAAATGGGTTTCAGTTATGCTAACGTGGTAGACCCTCTTTCCAATTTAGGATTTTCGGTAATGGGACAATTTTATTTCTTGCTGACTATAATCTATTACTTGGGTATAGGGGGATATCGTCTTACTTTGCAGGGTTTAGTCCGTTCTTTCTCCCTCATCCCTCTGGGCAGCTTTAAACTTGGTTTAAACGCTACTACCTCATTTGTGGGCCTAGTAGGAGAAGTAATGGTTATTGCTCTGCAGTTGGGGGCACCGGTAATTGCCACTCTTTTTTTGTCTAATTTGACTCTGGCTATTATTTCCCGGGCGGTTCCCCAAATGAATGTTTTTATTGTAGGGTTGCCCCTTAATATCGGTCTGGGTTTGTTTATGAGTTTAATGATTCTTCCTTACTTTTTACCTTATGTCGATGAAGTGGTAAGCCTTTTTTTGCGCAGTTTTTTTCAGATATTTGCTCCTTAAGTTGAGAGGTCATTTTGGCAAAGAATTTTATCCTGAAATTAAAGAATTGTAATTATTGAAGTATAAAAAGAGGTGAAAGTATGCCTCCCCAGCAGGATAAGACTGAGGAACCTACGCCTCGTCGTCGAGAAGAGCTACGCCAGAAAGGAAAAGTTCCTATTAGTGTAGATTTTACCAGCGGCTTTAGCTTTATTGTGCTCTTTCTTCTGGCCACCTTTATTTTTCCCTCCTTGAGCAGGGAGATGATGAGTTTGATAGAAGAAATATGGGCGGGAAACTACTACTCAAGAGAGGTAGATTCTCAGTGGGTTTTCCATTTAGCTCAGATTGGAGTAGGATATTTCGCTCGAGGAGTGCTTCCTTTTGTAGTGGTAGCCGCTGGTTTAGCTTTATTTTTAGGTTTTTTGCAAACTGGCTTTGTAATATCAGGAGAAAAGCTTAAACCCAATTTTGATTATGTTAACCCAGTGCGGGGGTTAGAGAGACTTTTTTCTTTGCGTCTTTTAGTAGAAGCTTTGAAAATATCTATCAAAGTTTTTCTGGGGATAGTGTTGGCCTATGTGGTAGTAAAGGATGCTCTGCCTCGCCTCACTGACCTTATTTATATGGAGCTTCTTGCTGGAATAGAAACGGTGGAAGAGATAGCAGAAAGATTGGGGCTTTATCTAGGGGGCTTGTTTCTGGGAGTGGGTTTTTTTGATTTTTTTTATCAACGTTTCGAATACGAGAGAAATATAAAGATGACCAAAGAAGAACTAAAGGAAGAATACCGGAGAACTGAAGGAGACCCGATAATAAAGTCTCATATTCGACGGCGTCAGCGTGAAATAGCCCGGCGGAGGATGATGCAAGAAATTCCTAAAGCTCAAGTGGTGGTAACTAACCCCACTCATATTGCCTGTGCTCTTCGCTATGAACGAGGTAAAATGAGGGCGCCGGTACTGGTAGCTAAGGGGCAGAGATTGATAGCAGAAAAGATTAAAAAAATAGCTCAGGAAAATGGAGTTCCAATAGTGGAGAATAAAAAAGTAGCCTGGGAGCTCTATAAAAGCTGTGAGATAGGGCAGGAAATCCCCAGTTTCTTATACCGGGCAGTAGCAGAAATTTTAGCTTTCGTTTATAGATTGAAGGCTACTTATGGAGGAAGAAGAAATGAATGAAGCTCTAACTAAAACCTTAGAAAAGAGTCTCAAAAATAGCGATTTCCTCTTTGCTTTTCTCTTCATTCTCATCATCTTGATGATGGTTATACCTCTACCTCCCACAGTAGTAGATTTTCTTTTAAGTTGCAACATTACTCTATCGGTTATGATTCTTCTCACCACCACCTATATCACCAACCCTTTACAATTTTCAGTTTTTCCCTCACTGTTGCTTTTTGCTACTCTATTTCGCCTGGCCTTAAATGTTTCCACCACTCGTTTAATCCTTCTGCAGGGGTATGCGGGAAAATTGATTGCTACCTTTGGTAGCTTTGTGGTGGGAGGAAACTATGTAGTGGGCTTTATCATTTTCTTAATTCTGGTGATAATTCAATTTGTAGTTATTACTAATGGAGCAGGCCGTATAGCTGAGGTAGCAGCTCGTTTTACTCTGGATGCTATGCCAGGAAAACAGATGAGTATTGATGCTGACTTAAATGCCGGACTCATAGACGAGGTAGAAGCACGTCGGAGAAGGCGAGAAATAGAGCGACAGGCTGACTTCTATGGAGCTATGGATGGAGCCAGCAAGTTTGTTAGGGGAGATGCCATTGCTGGCTTGATTATTACCCTGGTGAATTTTTTAGGAGGCATTATAGTAGGGAGTTTACAGCGAGGATTGAGCATTCAGGATGCTCTCTCCGCGTATGCTTTATTAACCGTAGGGGATGGATTAGTAGCTCAAATTCCTGCTCTTTTGATTTCTACCGCCAGTGGCTTAATTGTCACCCGTGCTGCTTCAGAAGATAATTTAGGTCAGGAGGTAACCCGGGAATTAATTCAAGTTCCCCGGGTGATACTCCTTTCTGCTATTTTACTTTTAGTTCTGGGATTAATCCCTGGTTTACCCAAATTACCTTTTTTCCTTTTAGCCTCGGCGGCTTTTGTTTTTTATTATTTGCAGGGGAAAGAAGAAAAAAAAGGAGAAGAACCTGCTGTTACTCTATCGGAGAAGAAAGAAGAACTACCTCGTAGCCCGGAAGAAATATTGAAGCTTATAGAAGTAGACCCTATAGAGCTGGAAATAGGTTATGGATTGGTGCCTCTGGTGGATGCTTCAGCCGGGGGTACACTTTTAGAACGAATAACTCAGATGAGAATTAATATGGCTCGGGAAAAGGGGTTTGTAGTTCCTCCTATCCGGGTAAGAGATGATTTACGCCTTCGCCCTAATGAGTATGTGATAAAAATTCGGGGAGTAGAAGTAGGAAGAGGAGATATAATGCCTCATTATTATCTGGCCATTAGTCCCCGAGGAGAAGCGGCCACTATTCAGGGAATCCCCACTAAAGAACCGGCTTTTAATCTTCCAGCCTACTGGGTGAATGAGGTTAATAAAGAGGAAGCAGAAATTGCTGGATTTACTTTAGTAGATTCAGAATCAGTTCTCATCACTCACCTTTCAGAAGTAATTAAAGCTCATGCTCCCTCTCTATTAACCCGCCAGGATGTGCAAATGCTAATTGATCAGGTAAAAAAGGTAAATCAGGCAGTAGTGGACGAATTGATTCCTCAGGCTATGTCAATAGGAGAAGTACAAAAAGTTTTACAGAATCTTCTGGATGAAGGGATACCTATTCGAGATCTTTCTCTTATTCTTGAGACCTTAGCTGATTATGCTCCTCAGGCAAAAAATATAGAAGGTTTAACTGAGATGGTGAGGAGAAAGCTGGGTAGAAGCATAGTAAAACAGTATCTGGAAGAAGATGGAAAGCTTCATATCCTTACTTTAGATACTAACCTGGAGAATTTGTTGCAACGGGCTTTACAGGGAGAGGAAACTTTAGAGCCTGATTTCTTCCGTTCTTTTTTAGACCGTTTGAGTGAGAGTGTAGAACGAATAGTTGGTTTAGGGCATTTCCCAATTCTGGCCACAACTGGTAAAATTAGAAGAGGTCTTCGTGACCTGGTTAGTGGTTATTTACCTCAGGTGGTAGTACTAGCTTTTGAGGAAATTCCCAAAGATGTGGAGGTTAAAGTAGAGGGAATGATAAGGATGTGAAGTTCAGGAAACATGAAAATTTCTCAGGTTTTTCGACCTAATCGGAGAATAAGTTTAGGGATGAATAGGAAAAATGAAAAAGGAGAAGAAGTAGTTTTCTATTATCCTAGCCGTATTGAGTTAGTTGGAGAAGAAGAATTATGGGTGGCTGCTCCTCAAGAAAAAGGTGTTTTAGTTCCGATAGGAGTGGGAGAAAAATTATTTGTTTATGTTATAGGAGAAAATGAGATCTTTCATTTTGAGGGAGAAGTCAAAAATCGGCTGAGGAAAGAGAATATGGCATTCCTCATTTTGAGTTTGCCTCAGGAGGTAAAAAGGGAGCAGAGAAGAAATTATGTAAGAATAGATGTTGCGATCCCGCTCTTAATTAGAAAAGATGACAGGACTTTTCTTGGTTATACCAGAAACCTGAGTGGGGGAGGAATGCAAGCCTCGTTTAGCGGGGAGAGAAACTTCCTGGGGATTGGAGACGAAGTAGTATTTTCTCTTTCTCTTGAGGATAAAAGTATTATTGGTAGAGCTAAAGTAGTAAGAAAAGATGACCCCTCCTGTTATGCTTTCCAGTTTGTGGAAATAACTGACCAGGATAAGGAAGAAATCATCCATTATATTTTTAAGCAACAGATAGAAATAAGAAAGAAAGGACTTTTAATTTGATGAAGAAAATCAAAGTTATGATAGTAGATGACTCGAGTTTTATGCGCAAGATAGTTAGTGATTTATTGAATTCTGACCCGGAAATTGAGGTAATAGCTACCGCCCGGGATGGATTGGATGCCTGGGATAAACTGAGAAGTTTAGACCCTGATGTTATTCTTCTGGACGTAGAAATGCCCCGTTTGGATGGTTTAGGACTGCTCGAAAAAATTTTTGAGGAGCGTCCCCGTCGGGTGGTAATGCTCAGTGCTTTGACTCAGGAGGGAAGTGAAATCACTATTCAAGCTTTAGATAAGGGGGCACTGGACTTTATTCCTAAACCTTCAGGGAGTATATCCTTAGATATTGAAAAGAAAAAGGAAGAAATAATTGCCAAGGTTAAATCAGCAAGCACTATTCCTCTTTCTCAGGTAGGGAAATTTGTCACTCAAGGCAGGGAAAGGAAGAAAATCTCTGTTCGGGAAAAGGAAGGAAGGGAATGTCCTCGTTTGGTGTTTATAGCTGCTTCTACCGGTGGTCCTAAGGTTTTACACACTCTTGTTAATAATCTTTCCCCTTTAAAAAAAAGTGGAATGTTGATAGTTCAGCATATGCCCAGTGGTTTTACCAAGAGCCTGGCGGAAAGGCTGAATAACTCTGCTCCTTTTCCCATTAAAGAAGCGAGCAACGAAGATAAGTTAGTTACGAATTGTGCTCTCCTCGCTCCAGGGGGAAAGCATCTTATAATAGAAGAGAGTAAAGAAGTTCGCCTTAGTGATGATCCTCCGGTGAAAGGTTTAAAACCCTGTGCTGATATTACTCTTCTTTCGGCGGTAAAAGTCTTTGGAGGAGAGAATATTTTAGCTGTAGTTCTTACTGGAATGGGGAAGGACGCCTTAGAAGGTTGCCGAGCTCTCAAAAAAAATGGAGGGACAGTTATTGCTCAGGATGAGTCAACTTCTCTCATATTTGGTATGCCCAGAGCAGTAATAGAGGAGAAGCTATCTGACAGAGTCTTACCTTTACAAGATATTCCCTCAGCAATTCTAGAATGGGATTCCCGGGGAGATGGCAGCTAAAATGTTAAAGAGAGAAGATATCCAGTATTTGCGTGATAAAGTGTTAGAAAAGACAGGAATTGACCTTGCTTACTATAAGGAAAATCAGCTGCAAAGGCGTCTTCCTTTTATTATAAGTAGAGCCGGTGCTCAGAGTGTGGAGGAATACGTTGAACTTTTAGATAAAAATCCTCAGGTTTTAGAAGATTTTAAAAATCGTTTTGCCATTAATGTTTCAGAGTTTTTCCGTAATCCTGAGCGCTATGAAGACTTAAAAAATAAAGTATTACCAAAACTTATGAAAGAGGCAGGTTTAATTTTAAAAATATGGAGTGCGGGGTGCTCCGTGGGAAGTGAACCCTATTCTTTAGCTATGGTATTAGAGGAGATGCCTCATCGTAAACCCTATCGTATCTGGGCTACTGATATAGACGAAGATGCTTTAGAGAAAGCTAAGGAAGGCGTGTATTCTGAAGATTTTATAAGCAATGTTCCCTCTGTTTATTTAGAGAAATATTTTCAGTTTCAAGGAGAAGGAAAATATGCTGTTGTACATCAACTGAAAAAAAGAATTACGTTTGAAAAACATGATCTTTTGCAGGATGAGGTAAAAGAAACTTTTGCTCTTGTGGTATGTCGTAATGTGATTATTTACTTTGAAGATGAGGCTAAAAAAATTGCGTTTAAAAAAATGAGTGACGCTTTGCAAAAAGGGGGATATTTGTGGGTGGGAAGTACCGAACGAATTACCGATCCTTCTTCTTTAGGGTTACGTTATGTTTTGCCCTTTTTTTATCAGAAAGGTGGGTGAGTGAGTATGGAAATTTCTTTTGAAAAATTGAATGAAATACAGCTGGACGCTCTTCGAGAAGTAGGTAACATTGGAGCAGGTAACGCTGCTACTGCTTTATCTAAAGTGGTAGGAAAAAGGGTAAAGATGGAAGTACCCCTGGTTAAGATTTTACCTCTTAAAGACGTTCCTGATTGGCTGGGAGGGCCGGAAAAAGAGGTTTTAGGAGTTTATTTAACCATGTCTGGAGCTGCAACTGGCCACATTCTCTTTGTTATGACTATTGAAGATGCCTTGAAAATCATGCATATTCTTTTAGGAGACCTTACTCCTTCTCGGGAACAGGTATTAGAGATGGATGAGATAGCCCGGTCAGCAATGGAGGAGATAGGAAATATCCTTTCTTCTTCTTATTTATCTGCTTTGGCTGATTTTACCGGTCTGCGACTGAATCATTCGGTTCCTGCTCTGGCTATTGATATGGCTGGTGCTATTGTAGATGTGATATTGATTGAGATTTCTAAGAAAGGCGATTATGCCCTGCTTATAGAAACGGAATTTGTGGAAGAAGAAAACAGAATAAAAGGTTATTTTATGCTTATACCGGATACGAGGTCTCTGGAAATAATTCTGCGGTCTATAGGAGTAATCTAAAATGTACAATCGAGTGGTAATAGGAATGGCAGAGTATTGGGTGAGTAGTAATCCCGAGGATGTTTTATGTATACTGGGACTTGGTTCTTGTGTAGGTTTGTGTCTTTATGACCCTGTTAAGAAAATTGGCGGTATGGTTCATATTCTTCTTCCTGAAAGTATTCCAGGGCAGAGTAATCCTTTTAAATTTGCTGATGCTGCAGTTCCTGCACTGTGGGGGAAGCTTAAAAACGGAGGTGCTTCACCAAAAAATGTTTTTGCCAAGATTGCAGGAGGATCGAAGATGTTTTCAGGAACGGATTCTCTTTTTGACATTGGTAAAAGAAATGTTGAGGTGGTTAAGGCAGAGCTTCAAAAATTAAATATCCCTTTACGAGCAGATGATACAGGAGGAAATCGGGGGAGGAGTATTATGTTTTACCTTGAAGATGGAAGACTGGAAATAAAAACTATTGGACAGAAACCTGTGGTAGTTTAGAAATGGAAGTCAGACAGGCCAAAAACCTGGCGCGCCTTCTTGCTCTTTTTTTATCCTGGATTTTGTTGGTATTATATTTTATTTGGGGCTTCTGGCGTAATTTAAGTTTTTTAACTTTGGTATGGAGGGGGCTTTTACTTTTTTCTGTGGCTTATCTAATTATGTTTTATTATTTTTTATGGATTATTTCTTCTGGTGGAAATAAGGAAACGGAAGTAAAAGATGAATCTAACTCCGGAGATTGAAAATATAGACAAAGTCTGGGAGAGCTATCTTAAGACTAGGGATTCTGCAGAAAGAGAAAAACTGGCAGAACATTATCTCTATCTGGTTAAAATAGCTCTGGGAAGGTTACTTTATATTCTTCCTTCTTATGTAGACAGGGAAGATTTGGAAAGTTATGGAGTGATTGGTTTACTCCAGGCTTTAGATAGGTACCGACCGGATAAAGGTTTGCGATTTGAGACTTTTGCCCTGTCTCGAATTAGAGGAGCGGTGCTGGATTATTTGCGAAGTTTAGACCCCTTAACTCGCCGGGAGCGTCGGGGTTGGAAAGAAGTTATGGCTACTTACCAGGAGCTAGAGAAAAGAAAAGGGCGAGAGCCAACATTATCAGAAATAGCAAAGGAGTTAGATATTTCTGTTGGGGAGGTAACCTGGATAATAGAGCGGGGTAAATCTGCCTTTTTCTTTTCTTTAGAAGAAGAAAAAGAGGAGGGGAAAAAACTTCTTGATGGAGTAAAAGAAGAGCGCTTAATGTTTAATCCTGAAGCTCTTCTGGAGAATGAAGAGCTGTTAGACTATTTAGGAAAAGCTATTGAAGAATTGCCAGAGAGGGAAAGATTGAGCATTACTCTCTATTATTTTGAAGGTTTGACTCTCAAAGAGATTGGTGCTATTTTGGAAGTTAAAGAGTCACGAGTTTCTCAGATTATTTCTCGTGCTCTTCTAAAACTAAAGACAAAACTTTCCGATTGGAAGTAGAGGGAGGTATAGTTGCTCAAGTCTCTTAAGCTTTTGGAAGAGGATAATCGGATTCAGCTTTTTATTTCTGGTGATGGTTTACGATCGGAATTGGTGGTCAAAAAACCTCTTAGCGAGGAAGAACTTTCCTCTTATGAGGAGTTAAAAGACTTTTTGAATAGTAGAGGAATAACTGTGGGAATAAAAGAAGAGGTATTGGAGAGGGGGAAAAAACTTTTACAAGAAGAAGGCCGTCATCTTGTTGCTGAAGGGAAAAGGCCACAAAGAGGGAAGGATGGGGAGGTAAAAATTTTATTTACCCAAGAATTGGAAAAAAAGTTAGAAGAAGATGAGAGTGGAAGGGTGGACTTATTTGATTTTGTGAAAATACCAGAAGTGAAGGAAGGAGACTTACTTGCGGAGCTTATTCCTCCGGGAGAAGGTGTACCGGGTCAGGACATTTTCGGAAAAGAAATTCCCGCTCTCCTTGGAAGACCGGCCAAAATAAGAGTGGGGAAGAACGTAGAGTTAGTAGAAGAGGGTACCAAGGCTGTTGCTAAGGTAGCAGGAAGACCGGTTTTGATAGGCAAAACTATATCAGTTTTGCCCCTTTTTGAAGTAGATGGGGATGTTAATACTTCAACGGGCAATATCTCTTTTATTGGTTCTATAGTGATTCGAGGGACGATACGTAGTGGTTTTAAGGTGGAGGCGGAAGGAGATATAGAGGTTTGGGGTAATGTGGAAGCAGCAATTGTGCAGTCTCAGGGAAACATTATGATAAGGGGGGGGATATTTGGGCGAGAAAAAGGCTTGGTGAGAGCAAGAGGAGATGTAAAAGCAAAAGTAATAGAAAATGCTACAGTAGAAGCGGGTCAAGATGTTATAGTAGGAGAAGCGATATTTCATAGTCAGATTTCGGCAGGTAGAAAAGTGGTAGTAGGAGGACGGGGTTTGGCAGTGGGAGGAAAGATAAAAGCAGGGAATTTGGTATGGGTAAAAACCTTAGGATCATCTATGGGCACTATCACAGAAGTAATGGTAGGAATAGACCCTACTCTCCGGGAAGAGTATAATTTTCTTATGGGGGAGTTAGAAAGAGTGAAAAAGCAGATTGAAGAAGGGGAAAAAGTTTTTAGAACTATTAGTGAGAGACAAAAGGTGGGGAAAGGTCTTGATCCTGGTATGATAAAAGTTTTAGAAAAATTAGAAAAAACTTGTCGATTAGCCAGAGAAAAAAAAGAATTTTGCGAGGCAAGATTGGAAGAATTGGAAGAAATAATTTCTGGAGGAGAAGGGAAAGTCTTGGTGGAAGAAAAAGTTTATCCTCAGGTAAGAATCACGGTGGGTAATCTTACCTATCCCGTGAGGGATGAAATTCCTTACGCTTCCTTTTACAAGAAAGACCAGGAAGTAGTCTTGGGGAGTTTTGAAAAACCTCGAAGCTGAGGAGGGTGGTTTTTGTGGTAGACCCAGTAAGTATGCAGAATGTAGTGATTCGTTCCCCAGAGGTAGCCCGTATTCAGAAAGTGGAAGATAATGCTTCTACTTTATCATCTTATGCTTTAGCTCAAGAAGCACAAGATGAGTCTCAAAAGGTGGAGAGAGAAGTAATTCCTTCTCCGGAAACTGACCGTTATCCAAAGGAAGAGAAGAAGAAAGAAGAAAGAGACATGATAGATACCGAGAAGAAGGAGAAGAAGGAGAAAAAGGAGAAAAAGGAGAAGAAACAACTGGATGTAAAAGGAGATAAGGGGAATATTGTTGATGTTCGAGTGTAACAATCGAGAACTGGTTATTTTATTCTTGAGACTTTCTTCAATTCGTTGTGGTGTTGAATATCGCTGGTTGAGTTGTGATAAATAATACTGTAATATTTCCTCTTCAGGGGTTAGAAGATGAGTTATTTTATAATTCTAACAATTCATCCTGACTCTTCTTCTCTATCTTTGTAGATTCCTCTTTTTGCCTGATGTGGCAATTTCTTCCCGGGCTGCATTTGTAAGGGTTATTTTCCGTTTCTTTTCCAGTATTAAAAGATGATGGAGGAGTTTTACTTTCCAGTGGAGCTGGTATATAGAGTGCTGAATAGAGGAACATTGCTGTGGATTTTGTGCTTAAAACCGCAACTATTATTTATGAGGTATAATTTTAATGTTCTGACAGAGGAAGGAGAAAAAATTATTGTGACAATAGATAAAAAGGAACTTTCTTTATTGATAGAGGAACTTCTGGAAAAACTTCCTCCTCTATTTAAAAATAATATAAGTAACGTAGAATTTGTAGTTGAGGATTATCCGGATAGCGAGATTCAAGGACGGTTTGGCTCTCGTTTTTTACTGGGACTTTATCAGGGTATTCCCCTTCCTCGGAGAAGTGGCAATTACAACCTGGTGATGCCTGACCGGATAGTAATCTATAGGGAAAATCTGGAAAGAATAGCCGGTAAGAATTGGCCAGAAGAATTAGAGAAAGTTTTATGGCACGAAATCGGACATTACTTTGGATTAAGTGACGAGGAGCTCTGGAAATTATCAAAGCAGAAAGAGAAATAGATAAACTTAAAGTTTTCGTGTTGCGTACTCGAGTTAGCTGATATCATAACCTACCGGTTCATTTTTTGTTTAATCCAGATATTTTTTAAGTTCTTTCTGGAGCTTTTTACGAGCACGGTGAAGATAAGTTTTTACTGTGCCCGCCGGCAAATTAGTAATTTCAGAAATATCACTATAAGATAAACCTTCTAAATGGCGCAAAACTATTACTTCTTTGAACTTAAGAGGAAGATGGTCAATGGCTTTTTCTAATTCTCTTCGTAGTTCCCGATTATCCAGCTCTCCATCTGGGTCTGGAAAAGAATTCTGCTCTATTAATTCTCCCCACTCTGTTTCTTCTTCTTCCCCTACTGGAGTATTTAGAGAGAAAAAGGCAATCTTTCTTCTTCGAAAATAATCTCGACAAACATTAAGGGCAATTCGAAAAAGCCAGGTAGAAAACTCGTAAGTATGATCATATTGGCGAAGGGCAAAAAAAGCTTTGGTGAAAGTTTCCTGAGCTAAGTCCTCTGCTTCCTCTCTCTGTTTTACTAAACGATAGATATAATTTAAAATTTGCTTCTCATAACGGCGTACTAAAAAATAAAACAGGTCCTCATTACCATTTAATACCTCAGTAATAAGTTCCCGATCGCTTTTTTCTTCGTGCATGTTGGTTGGTTTTACAAGACATTATTTTCAAGCCATTCAATACGAAATTGAACATTTTTAATTAAAGAGCTACCGTCAGCCCACTTTGCCCCGGGATACTCCCGGATAATCTGGAGATAAATGTTATAAGCCTCTCGGTATCTACCCAGCTTTTCTAAACAAAGACCTTGGTTCAAAAGGGCTGCTGGAGCGATGAGAATCCCATTGTACCAGGTTCCCTGGGGATAGTTATTAACGCAATGTTGAAAAGCGACTAAAGCTTGACTGTATTCCTCGGCTTTATACCAGGCAGCACCGGCAAAATATTGAGCATCATCCGATATATCGGTCTGAGGATAACGTTCTACATATTCAGAAAAAAGAAGCGCCGCCTGGGGATAAAGTTCCAGCTTATAAAGACAATGAGCGGAAGAATAGAGAGCCCCCTTCTCTACTTCCCCACCATAAGTTTGAGCTTTCTGGTAACTGAGGTAGGCTTCAGAGTAAGAGCCTAAGATGTAATAACAATCTCCCATTTCATAATAAGCTATGCCTAAAAATTCACTATCTGGATAACTATCTATCAATCGCTGGTATTCTACAATAGCATTTTCGTAGTTTTTTAACCCTTCGCCGAAACTTTTAGCCAGCAGATACTGCGCATCATCAGAAAATTCGTTATCCGGATAATTGTCCCTGATATGAGACAAAAGAGAAATAGCATCTTGAAAATTTTTCAAGTGATATAAAGAAGCTCCCTTGATAAAAAGGACCTGGGGTAATGAATTTCCTTCCGGATAATCAGTAAGAAACAAGTCTACCTGAGAGATAGCTCGCTCATAAAAACCCAGACTATAGAGCTCAAAAATATAATCCTTAAGGCTTTCTTCATCCTGAGGAACCAGATATATTCTACCTTCTTGATTAATCTTTCCCGTTTCTCCAGCTTTCACTTCTACTTTTATCGCTTTACCTGTGTACCCGAGACAGGAAAAGAAAAGATAAGTTTCTCCGGATGGTAATCCTTCTATAAGGAATTTTCCTTCTTCGTTAGTGATAGATGTACTTCCTCCCCCCTCCACCACCGCTCCTGCAAGGGGCCCGCTTTCTCCCCATACCTCTCCTTCTAAAGAACCCTTTTGTGTCACCGAAAAACAGCCAGAAAAAACACCTACTACCAGGATTAAACTTATTAAGAAGATAACTTTAGTCTTCATTGATTTTCCCCCTCTAATTCTTCCCATTTTTTTTCTGCCCAACTATATAACTCATCCTCCTTAGGACATTTTTCTAAAATAAAAGCCAATTCTTCTTTAGCTTCTTTTTTTCTTCCTTCCTCAATTAATGCATCAATTAAAAAACGGCGAGCCTGAAAATCTTCAGGATTTTTATCCAGTATCTTTCTAAAGATACTTTCAGCTTTTTCATTGTCCCCCTCTTGATAATAAATCCAACCTAAGTAGAGAAGATAAAAGGAATTAGAAGGAGAAAGTTCTACTGCTTTTTCTAAAGCCTCTTGAGCTTCTTTCCACTCATCAGAGTAATTATAATTACTTCTAGTACCATAAATATCGCCTAATTCCCACCAGGCATTGTGGTCTTCTGGGTGATTTTTCAAATGTTCTTTGTAAGCTTCTATAGCTTTTTCGGAAACAATAATAGCTCGCCGATATTTTTTCTGGTCCAGAAGTATCTTCCCCATTTCATAGTAAGCTTGATGCACCTCTATCCCTTCTTCTACACACCGCTCGAAAATTTTCAGCGCTTCTTCATCTTCCCCTTTTCCTCGAGCTTCCATGGCTTGGTCAAAAAGATTTTCTTCCGCTCTTAACCATCCTCCACCCCAGGAGATGACCAGCACTGATATTATAAGATAAAAAAGGATTTTTTTCATTTTATACCTCACTTTCTATCCACCGTCAAATAGAGTATGAAACCAGGCAGGCCAAAAATAATATTGGGCATCCAGGCTGCTATTATGGGTTCCATTATCCCTCCTCTTCCCAGAGAGCGAAAAATGGAAAGCAACATATAATAAGCAAAAGCTAATATAACAGTAACAATAACTCCTATGGTTCTCGTGTCTTTAGTACGTTGAATACCTAAAGGTATTCCCATCAAAATAAAAACCAGAGCGGAAAAGGGGATAGAATACTTGAGATGATAAGCTACTTCGAAGGTTTCGGTTTTGGCTCCTGCTTCTTTCAGAATATCAATCTGCTTTTTTAATTCTCGAGAAGCCATCTCTTCTGGGCTTCTCTGTTCGGTAAAAAAACTTTTTAGCTCTTCTTTCATATCTATAACCATCTCAGAAAATTCAATTTCCTGAATAAGTAAACCGTTCTCATTGTAGCGATGTACTACTCCTTCTTTCAACAACCAGCGATCCTCTAACCATAAAGCACTTTTAGCTAAAATAACATCAGGGAAGGAACGATTTTTACCTATTTCATAAACAATGACATCTTTCATCTCCCAGGTTTTATTATCCAGTTCGTTAACATAAAAATAACGGTTCTGAGAATCTCGGAAAAACACATTTTTTTCAATCTGGGGAGGACCTTCTTTATAGACATATTCCCGGATCAAAACCTGGGCTCGGTGATTGGTCTCAGGAACTACTAAATCGTTGAGAGTAAAAGACCCCACGCTCACCAAAATAGAGAAAATGATATAAGGCAGTATAACTCTTCTTAAGCTCACTCCGCTGGCTTCTAAAGCTATTAACTCACTATCCCGGGAAAGACGTCCTAAGTTGAGTTCTGACGCTAATAAACCAGAAATGGGGAAGGTCATCACCATATGAGCAGGAATGTAAAGGAGAAGAATTTCCAAAACGATGAGGAGGGGGACTTTTTTGTTAACAAAGAAGTCAGCTAGCTCAAAAAGAGTCTGTACAAGCATTATAACAGTTACTGCTCCTACCCAGGTGAACATGCCACTAGTACTATCTTTAATTAAATAGCGGTCCATTATCTTAAGCAGCAATATTTTTCACCTTCCTTATTTACTCTCCAACACATCAATTCTCACCCAGGCGTCTTCTTCTTCCCCATTTTATTCTTTATTATTAATATCTTCCAAAATTAATAAATACTCCAAACTACCCGAAAAGAATATGAAGACGTTTCCTTTTTCAAGCGAATCGCTCCTGTAAAATCTTTGCTACTTTCTTTTCGATCTCTTCTAGATATTTAAGCCTTTCAGCATACTTTCCTCCAGCAAAAGAAGTGGAAAGAAAAATATCTACTAACTCGAGAGCCTCAGGTAGAGTTATAGTACGAGACCCCAGAACTAAAATATTGGCATTATTATGGCTGCGAGCCATCCGGGCGGTAAAGGGATTAAAACAGAGTACTGCCCGGATACCAGGATAGCGATTAGCTGTAACTGACATTCCTCCACCTGTTCCACAAATGAGAATACCTCGTTCAAATTCACCATTTAATAAACCTTCAGCTATTGCTTGAGCATAAGGAGCAGTTGCTACCGGCTGCTCATCCTGAGCACCTGCATCAATCACTTCATGTCCTTCTTTTGATAAATTCTCCTTTATTGCTTCTTTGAACGCAAACCCAGCATGGTCGGAACCGATTCCTATTTTCAAGTCTTTCACCTTTTTTTCTCGGTTTCTGTAAGAATAAACCTTCTTACCTTTGTTATTTTACCACAAAAGGTTTATCGTTTTTCTTTACCTATGTGATGACAATAATTTGGAAATTACTAACTTCTTACAGTGGTAATAAAATCTGTGCTATCTCTAAATATATGAGAACCCCTATAATATCCGCTATCGTGGTAATTACTGGTGTAGCGGCAATAGCGGGGTCGAGTTTCATTTTCTTGAAAAGCACCGGTAAAAACACACCGACAAGGTTGGAAACAAAAACAATTATCTATACTGAAAGCGCTAGTACAAGGCCAAGAAGTAGTGATTCTCTGAGAAAGACGACCCGTGCAACAGTAACAATTCCTAGAAGAACCCCTAAAGTTACACCGATAATAGCTTCAGAGAGAATCATTTTCCAGAGAAAATGACCTTCCAGTTTTCCCAGAGCTAACTCTCTTACCACCACAGTGGTAGACTGGCTCCCCAAATTTCCCCCAGTATCGGTGAGCATGGGAATAAAAAAGGAGAGTGCTACGGCAGCTCGAAGAATGCCCTCAAAGCTTTGCATTACAAAACTGGTGAAAGTTCCCATAATGAGAAGAATAGCGAGCCAAAAGAAGCGGCTTTTAATTTTCTGTCCCAGGGGAGCGCGAAGATGCTCATCTTCGGTAATTACGATAGCAGCCAGCCGGTGTAAATCTTCCGTAGCTTCTGCTTCAATAATATCAATGACATCATCGATGGTTACTGCTCCTACCAGTCGACCTTCCCGGTCAACAACCGGTATAGCAAGAAGGTCATATTTTTGAACGATTCGAGCTACCTTTTCCTGGTCGTCATCAGTGGAAACAAAAACAAAATCCCGGCTCATAATTTCCCCTACTCGCTTTTCTAGTGAAGCAAGAACAAGGTTTCGGAGAGTCACTATTCCTAGAAGGTGATGCTCTGCATCAATAATATAAGCAGTGCAAGCAAGTTCTTATGGGGGCTTAAGCGCCGGGATTTAGTGCTTGTTCTACCGTATAAAATTCTTTAAGGTCAATGATATGGGTGCTCATAATCCTGCCAGCGCTATTTTCTGGATACCCCAGCATCCTGGCAGCAATGCTGCGCTCTTCAGGTTCCAGAAGATCCAAGAATTTCTTGACCACTTTAGTAGGGAGTTCGTCAAAAAGTTCCGTTCGGTCGTCGGGAGACATCTGGTTTAAAATTCGAGCTACTCCCTCATCAGTGAAATGGCGGAGAAGATTTTCTGTTGCTCAAAATCGAGTTGTTCAAACACTGTAATAGCCTGATTTTTATTGAGAAGACGGAAGAGAAGTGCCTGTTTTCGGAAATCGAGAGAAGCCATAATCTCAGCAACATCCACGGGATGAAGAAGATTGATCCGTCTTTTTGCTTTGCTATATTGTCCCTCTTCAAGAAGATTAGAAATCTCCTCGGTGAGTACATAAATTAACTATGATATCTCTCTTAAACTTATATGATTGGGCTTACAGGGTTTAGAGGATATAGCTTAATCTCCCAGGTAGTTAGCAGTTATTCCTTTCTATCCATTTATCTGTTTTGAAAACCTTCTATGGTGTCCAGAAAAAACTTATGGGTAATGATGAGATTATAACCCCCCAAAAGACAAAGAACAAAGAAACAAACACAAAACACAAAAGACAAGAACCACAGAGAAAGACAAAGTCTTTCTCTGTGTGTAACAACCTAAAGTTTTTAACCAGTTTTACGGGATACTATAGTAGTTCGAAGATGTTACGAATGTAAGCTGAAGCCTTGTAGAAGGTGAGAAATATTTCCTGGTTTTTGAGAGATTCAACCGCTTTAGATACCTATATTGGTGTTTCTGGAAGAAAAGAATAAAAATTTCCCGGTTTTCTCTTTGAGAATTGTCATCCTCATCTAGCGGAGTTCGTTTTCGAGCCTCCTTTCTTGTTTTAAGTACTGGTCAGAATGCCAGAATAAATAGTTATCTTATTTCTCTCTCCCCATTGACAAATCCCTTGCTCCTGTGGTAAATTACTCCTTGCCTCTTCTCCGGAAGAGGGAGCACCCTGAAAGATGAATATTCCGCCTATTTCCTGAAGAGTGTATATACAA
>Ga0209508_1001159_pt1 | contig 21596 bp, 16 predicted proteins | sample AD_UKC129_MetaG_FD_184427 | JGI IMG/M metagenome (GOLD analysis project Ga0209508, IMG submission 184427) | Active sludge microbial communities of municipal wastewater-treating anaerobic digesters from Canada - AD_UKC129_MetaG (SPAdes) (version 2) | ecosystem: Engineered > Bioreactor > Anaerobic... | reverse complement strand
TGCCTGTATGATAGGAGCTTTTGTGGATGAGGCAATGAACCACTGTCTGGGCTTAGATGGGAAAGAAGAATTTGTAATATACATTGCAACGGTAGGAAAAAAATAGCTGTAACGATGTCCTTATCGTTTCAAGTTCCGCAGGAGCTTTCATTTATAAGTGATGTGTAAGACAGACTTTATAGTTATATTTATTTTTTAAGAAAACAATAATCTGACGGCTTTGCAAGATGGGAACTAATGGTGGAACGATGTCCTCATCGTTTCAAGCTCTGCAGGAGCTTTCATTTATAAGTGATGTGTAAGACAGATTTTATAGTTATATTTACTTTTTAAGAAAACAAAAACCTGACGGCTTTGCAAGATGAGGACATCTTGCAACCAATGGTAGAACGATGTCCTCATCGTTTCAAGCTCCGAAGGAGCTTTCATTAACTGAACCAGTATTCGTTATCTACCAATATATGTGACACTTTCTAAAAAAGTCATAGATGTCTTCATCTATGAAGCTTTGAAGAGCATTTTATTTTAAAGTATGGTGTGATATAAGATTTATTGTTTTCCCTATCTTATAAAGAAAACAAAGCTTATTGGCTTATGGGATTATGTAGTTTAAAATCTCTTGTTTTCCACCAGGATAACGGATAAAAATAACCTTTGTTGTTTTCATTTATCGCTCATCTTAAACTCTACATAGCACGGCATTGGGTATAATATTCTCAGTATAAAAGAAGTTTTTGCGCGATCAAAAATTGGTGTGAGCAATAGCGAACTTTTTATGCTTTGTTATATGATGTTCCGTCTCCTTTCTTTTTCCATTTGATATGTAACATACATATTGAAAATCGGGAGTGCGATTAATTGTACCACTCCAAAAATTATGATTATTATTATTGCAAGACGGGAACTAATAAAGATACTTATCAAGAATAAGAAATAGAAAACTGATGCACTAAATAAAGTAATCGCAGTAAACCCATTCTCAAGTTCTTTTGATGCAAAAAATTGCCAAGGTACTAATGCCATACCCCACGACCATAATAGATAAGGTATATAGCCCATCCCAATATCACCGGTATAAAATTTTGAGCATACGAAAAATGCAAAAATAAAAGTAGCAACAATTAATAAGTTTGTATAAAGCTGAGAGATGAATACAAACAGGTATGCTAGAAAATTCTTCTTTTCGTAAAAGTGCATAGCAATTCCCATGAATAGTAAACTAGGCATCATTAGTATGGCAAGTATCCAATGTGAAGTAAACATAAGTAGAATACCAATGCCAATTAATCCCCATTCTCCTAAAATTGCTAACCAAATACCTCCAATGATACCACCAACCATATTTAGAATCATAATCGGTAAACTTAAGATTTCTATAATTCTGTTAAACATAATGGATTCCTTTCAATTCAATATTCATTGATGCATTCTGGCCTATTATTAGACAGTATGTCGTATAACGTTATCGGGCTTTGCGAAGTGCGAAGCATTTAAGAGAACTAAGTGAGCCGCAAAGCCTGTGTTAGGCAAGGGTGTAAACTCCGAATGAACAAAGCGAATGAGAGTTCGGCTCGGTAACATATTAATAACTTACTTTCCTCCTTTTTTTAAATTTAATTCTAACTGTACTGTAGTATTTAGAGTCGACTTTTCTAAAAATTCGATTAAGTTCTGCTCGGTTAAAGTTCTTTCAATTCTTTTTTGTGCGATTTCAAAATATTCATCATCAATTTCAATACCTATAAAATTTCTATTAAAGCGTTTAGCTACAACTCCTGTTGTGCCAGAACCCATAAATGGATCAAGAATAGTATCCCCTTCTTTACTTCCAATTAAGATTATTCTCTCCAACAATTTTTCAGGTTTCTCTGTGGGGTGTGGTGTTTTATGTCTTTCTGCAGGTATCTCCCACAAATTTCGCATTTGTTTACCATTACTTAACTTTGTTGCCGTTTCATAGTTAAAAAAATATCTTTTTGATTTACTTGCTACCCATATCAATTCAGTAGAAGGCACAAAGCGATTTTTTTGAATTAGCGGTGGAGCATTGGGTTTAAACCAGATAATGTCATTTATTATCCAAAGATTTAATTTCTTCAAAACTACACCAATAGATGGATGGTTATGCAAAGTCCCTGAGATCCATATTGTTCCATCATCTTTTAGAACCCGCACACATTCTTCAACCCATTTTCTATTAAATTCATGTATATTTTCTATTTGATCCCATGAACCTTTATTACATTTAGCCACTTTCCCACTTTTACAAGTAAGGTAATTTTCACCTGAAAGATTATATGGAGGGTCTGCAAAGATTAAATCTACAGATTTAGAGTCTAATTGGTTAAGTGTTTGTAAGACATCGCCTTTTAACAGTTTGATCTCAGGCATCTTTAATGACCTCTTTTTCAAATATTCTCTGATAAGCAATTTTAAAATATTCTTGATTTATTTCAATACCAATCCAGTTTCTTCTCAGTCGAGAAGCAACAACACCTGTAGTACCTGTTCCAAAAAATGGATCAAAAACCAAATCATTTTCATCTGATGATGCCAATATGATTAATTCAATCAACTTTTCAGGTTTTTGCGTAGGGTGTATCGCCCTACCATTCTGCCCTTTTATCCTTTCTTTACCTTGAACTATAGGCAATTCAATAAAATCTACAAAGTCTCTTAACTGCTTCGGGTTCCCGTCCTTTGTCTTATGAGGATTATATTCTTTAACTCTCTCATAATTGAACTTCCAATTATTACCTTTCACAAACCAGCAAACATATTCTGTGGAATGAGTAAAAGTTCGTTTCGTTATATTTGGCATAGCATTAGTTTTATACCAAGTTATTATGTTATTTAATTTAAATCCCTGCTTTTTTGCTATAAAGATTATCTCTGCTATATTATGATATGTACAGGAAATATATAGGCTACCATTAGATTTTAAAATATTCCACACATTACCAATCCAATTTTCGGTAAAAACAAGATAATCTTCGTACTCCCAAGTATCCCATTCTTCATTCATTTTATAAAACGGACCACCTGTTTTATTATTAATTAAAGCTAAACTTTTACCGGATAGATTATAAGGAGGGTCAGCATAAACTAAATCTACACTATTTTTTTCAATTTCTCTTTTCATTATTATTGTACAATCACCTAAATATATATGGTTAATTTTCATAATGTAATTGCCCTTTGACACCAATCTTTTAAAGCCTTTTGAATAAACACTGCCCAATCAGAAAAACTCGTCAGCCTTTTAGATTCTTGGGTCACCATTGAATATAACTCATACAACTCTCTATGGTTAAATCTTCTGCCTTGTTTTAAAAGCTTTAATAGAATTTCTAATAGCAACGCGAATTGTTCTGTCGTTAGAGGTACTATTTTTTGAGGCAACCCGTTATACTCATACTTTACAGAAATCCAGAATTGGGAGTATGTATCATTGTGAATTCGTGGTGCAATAAAAACACAAAATATTTCATCACCGCGATGCTGAACCTCAAAATCTCTTAAATGTCTCATTATCGGTTGCCCTTCTTGTACCCATTGTAATTTTGAAGTATTTAATGTTACTTCACAAATTGCTTTGAACGTTTGATAATAACATTCTATATCAGGTTTGTTTCCAGGAGAATAATTCACAGGTTCTCCATCGTCATCTACCGGATAGTTTGGTTTTATTATAATTTCGTCATTGATTATTTTTAATGCTTCGGTTATCAACTTCTCAAATTGCTCTGGCGCGTACTTCTTTAATTTTTTAGAATCTCTCAAGGTTTCTATTATTTCTTCAATCCTATCTAAGTCGCTCATTAATTTTACTTTCTTTATTTGCTCTTTCAATTCCAGATTAAGATTCCTTAGACGAGAAATATAATTTTCAAGTTGAGTTTTTCTCAAAATTTTAACATCTGTAAAGAGAAATTCTTGTTCGTTTTGGGGAATCTGCAAATTTTCTTTCTTGATAAGCTCAATGGTTATATTTTTTAGTGATTGGGCTACTTTTTGTAGATTTTCTTTTCTTCCCCAGGGTAAGGTAGGTTTTGTAATATCAGAAAGATAATTCAAATAATCCTTTAATGTTTTGAATTTAATAGATTCTCCACTATACATATTCAAAAGTTGTTCTATTTCTACTTTTCTTGAAGGCTCAATATCAATATTCCAGTAGTAACCCAAAGGGTCCGTTGAAACCTTAAAATATCTTGTAAGTCTAAAATATCTCATTATGTTATCCCCATAATCAAATAGGTTATTTATCTTTTTTTCAGATACATTTTTTGTTTCATAGAATTCTCCAACGAAATTCAGAACATATTTATCTTTATTTTTTTCTTTTCTAAATTCTAAAATATTTTCAACATATTCATCTATTTGATTGAAACTTATAAGGGTTGGGACAAAAATACCGAATTCTGTTTTTTCTAAACCTCTTTTTTCTGAGTTTTTATTAAGTCTATGAATGAGATGCATTACGCCAATAAATGGCATTATATTAAAGCCCTCTTTTTCTGAAAAATCAGTGCTCCAGGGATTTGGAAACTGAAGTTTAAGTAAGCTCTTAAAGAATATATACCCTATATCATAATCTCCTTCTAAAAATTTATTTCCTAATTCAGTAATTATTATCGGTCCAGAACCTTCTCTTGCTATTGAAAATCCCAGTTTATTCAAAGGATTTACTGATTGCCTTCCTCTCATAGGTGGGTCCACGTAATTTTGAGAATAGAAAATCCCTTCGGCTACATCATATGGAATCTCTGTCCTTGATTCTTCGTAATATTTTCTAAACTTTAAAGGAATATTTAGAGGTTTATAAAGGCGCTCTTGGATTAATAACACTTGATATTTTACCTGGTTATCTTTATCAAAAGGTTGACCTTCTAATTTTCTTAATATTCTTAAGAAATCCCGCAATCTTTCCGGATTTCTTACTGTTGTCGAGATTGACCATGGTTTTTTCATAACTCTCTACCTCAATAAGTTAATTTTTGCCGCCGTTTCGCCTAACACGTTTTGCAGGTAAGAAGCCCAGCACCTTTGAATTTCCAGTACTACTATTTTAGAGTTCATAAATTCCTAATAAATTATTTTATGAGTTTTGTCAATCCTTCCTTCCTCTTACATTTCAAAAAGTTTCTGAAATACAAGGGGTGAGGAATCTGAGTACCTTTCACATAGCTTTTATCGTTGATAATGTCACTGCTATCAACTGTGCGTATTGTTCATATGTAAAGATATGTTTATTCCTAAGTTCCTTTATTAAATTTGGTACATTCTTATTTTTCGTAGCATCACCTCTTTATAGAACTTCCATATTATATTTTATGTTATATATACAAAAAAAATTTAGGGGAAAAGTCAAGTTTTATTTATATTCATTAAGAACTAATGCAGAATTTACAGTAAGTGCAGTATAGATGGTGATATATTTAAGGTTAAAAATTGATGGAAGTGGGACAACAAAACAGAAGATACTGTCTATCTAATTTGTTATAATTTTACCCAAAAAAAATGAAAGAGAATATGAAGTAGCTAAAAAAGGGATTGTCAAACCTGATTTTGAATAAAATAATTCTTATTATAAACCTTTAGAAAAGGAATCTACCTTTAATATGTTTAAAATCTCTGAGGATTCTTATGGCTATACTATACAAATAGAACAAGATAACCAAAATAAGAGTAAGGATATTATTAAAAAAATAAATAAACTCATAGACAATTTACAAAACCTTCCCTACTTAAATAATGAAAGCATTCAACCTTTGCTCTATTTTGATAGACATCTCTATGTTCCACTTTTACTTAATGACCCAAAGATTAAAAAGATTTCTCCTGAAGGATTAGTTGAAAGTGAAAAGAAATTTGTCCTGGGATTAAAAGATTTCTTAAATTCACCTGATTGCCCTTTGAAAAACAGAAATATAGAGATATATCTTTTAAGAAATTACCCTAAAAGCGGGGTTGGATTTTTTAATCTGCATTCCTTCTATCCAGATTTTATAATGTGGATTAAAGAAGGTGAAAAACAAACTATAGTTTTTGTAGACCCTAAGGGTTTGGAACATCATAAAGAGATTTCTGACGAAAAGATACAATTATGTAAGGAAATTAAGAATATAGAAAAGCGCTGGGGGAATTATAATATCACTCTGGAATCATTCATTCTTTCCATCACAACTTATAATGACCTTATTAAAGAAAGTACAAATCCATCCACCAAAGAGGAGTATTTAGATAATCATATCCTTTTCCTTGAAGATAAATGGCAAAGTCAATTGTTTGAATTACTGGGATTTAAGGCATAAAAATACAAACATATAAAATTTTATGAATTTTGATAGGTGCAAGCTAAATTATTATTATATGTAAAGGAGTTAAAAATGAGTAAAAGTAATAATCGCCCCATCAATGTTATTTTTTCAGATAAAGAGTGGAAAGTCAAGAGAGAAAATTCAGAAAAATCTATTAAGAATTTCAGTGCAAAAAAGGAAGCCGTAGATTTTGCGAGAAAATTATCTAAGAAAGATAATACAGAATTAATAATACATAAGAAAGATGGTAGGATTCAACAAAAGGATTCCCATGGTCATGATCCTTATCCTCCCAAGGGTTAAAAATACTTATAATTATTTTCAATTTTTTAAAGGAGTATAAAATGGATATTAATAATAATTCTAATAAATTTTTGTATCCAAGAGGTTCAGAATGGAGAAAATGGGATTTACACATACATACTAAATCTGATGATAATTATACTTATGATCCAGACCTTCAAATATCACAAAAAGAAAGAAATGACCAAGAGTATCCTAAAATATTTATAGAACATATTTATGGGATAGATAATTTAGGAGCTATTGCTATTACAGATCATAATACATCCGAATGGGTAGATAAATTTATATTACAAAATAATAATTATAACCCGTCAGAAAATAGAGATAAAATAACTATTTTTCCTGGAGTAGAGATTGAATCAGGTGAGGGGATTCACCTATTAGTAATATTTAATCCGGACACTAAAAAAGATAATATAAAAAGAAATTGTAGAAAAGTTACTTGGAAAGAAACTATAGAACATTTTATTACTTATATAAAGTCTTCAAATGAAAATAATAAGAATGGACTAACTGAAGATATTTTAAAAAAAGCCGAAGAGTGGGATGCTATTTGCATTTATGCACATGTAACTAACGATAAAGGATTTTTTAAACTCCCTAGTGGAGATAATAAAATTAAATTATATAATAATCCATTAACTCAAATATTTCAGATTCCATATCATATAAATGATCTTGGTTGTTCAAATATAATGAATGGCAAGGATCCTAATTATAAAAATAAAAAAATTTGTCAAATTACTTGTAGTGATGCTAAGAGATTAAAAGCTATAGGTACTAATAATTGTTGGATTAAAGCTGATTCTACTTTTGAAGGTTTAAAGCTGGCTATTTATGAACCTGAAGAGAGGGTCAATATTAGAGATGAGCCAGATATTATTAAAAATGTTCGTGAAAATAAGACTAAATTCATCAAAGAGATAAAAATAAATCAGATTGATAATTATAACGAAGAATATGGAATATGGTTTAAAGATATTAATATTCCTATAAATCCTGGTTTTGTTGCCATTATAGGTAATAAAGGTAGTGGTAAAAGCGCATTAACTGATATAATTAGTTTATGTGGGAACTCTCATTTATATAATGAATTTTCATTTTTAAATAAAGAAAAATTCCTAAAAGATGATTTAGCTAAAAATTTCAAAGCGACTTTAACTTGGGAGAGTGAGGAATCTGTAGAACTCAATTTAAGTGATAACTGCAATTTACTTGAACCTGAAAGAGTTAGATATTTACCACAGAATTATTTTGAACGACTATCCAATAACTTAAATCCTAAAGAATTTGGAGAAACATTAGAAAAAGTAATATTTTTATATATTCCTGAGGCGAAAAGATTAGAGAAAAATACTTTTGATGATCTTATTCAATATGAGAAAAATTTATTTAAGCAAGACATAAATAATTTTAAAAGTGAGATAGAAAAGTTAAATAAAGAGATTATAAATTTAGAAAAAAAATCACATCCAGATTATAAAAAGGAAATTGAAGGTAAATTAAAATTAAAAAATCGTGAATTAGAAGAACATATAAAAATTAAACCACAAGAAGCCAAAAATCCTAAGGAAGATCCAAATTTATCACAAGAAAATTCAGAAAAACAAAAAGAATTAGATTTATTAAATCAAGAGTTAGGACAAATCAATGAAACAATAAAAGAGAAAGAGAATGAACTTAAAAAAACTTATCAAAGCATAAAAGAAATTGAGGGAATAAAAAATTATGCTAATAATATTAAAGAAATATACAATAAATTCATTGAAGATTATAGGGATAAATTAATCATTTATCAACTTGATATATTTGATATTATAAAATTTGAATTTAAGTTTGATTTACTAGATAATAAAATTAAAGAACTTCAAGCATCACAAAAAGACCTCGAAAAACTTTTATATACAGAGGATGATATAAAAACTAGATGTATAGAAGATCAAGAAAAATTAAGGGAAGGAAGTTTAATAATTAAGAAAAATAATATAGTTCAAAAAGTTAATGATATCAAGGGCAAATTAGATGAAAAACAGAGATTATATCAAGAATATCTTGAAAATTTAAAAAGATGGGAAGAAAGAAAAAAAGAAATAGAAGGTGATGAAGATTCCATAGATTCTCTTAAGTGGTTAGATAAAGAGATTCAATTTATAGATAATGAGTTACAAGACAAAATTAATGAATTAAGAAATAAAAGATTATCTATTACTGATAATATAATTAAAAAGAAAAATGAAGTTTTAGAAATATATAAAGATTTCCAATCTGCAATAAATACCAGAATTAAGGAAATCCAGGCTATTTTAAATGACTATAAGATTAATATAGATGTTAATTTTGTAATTAACACTAATTTTAATAATATATTTTTATCATACATTAATCAGAAAATCAAAGGAAGTTTTAATGGGATAGATGAGGGCAATATAATGCTTAATAATATAATTAAAAGCCATAATTTCAATGACAATAATGGAATAAAAGATTTTCTAAATGAAATTATAGAATATTTAGAATATGATAAAAGAGACGAAGTTAAAAAGAATTATATTCAAAATCAGATATTAGATAAAAATAAATGGCTTGATTTTTATAATTATTTATTTTCTTTAGATTATATTGAACCTGCTTATAAGCTACAACTAAATGGAAAAGATTTATCAATTTTATCACCGGGAGAAAGAGGAGCTTTATTAATAGTATTTTATTTGTTATTAGATAAAGAATATATTCCCTTAATTATAGATCAGCCTGAAGAAAATCTTGATAATGAAAGTGTCTTTAAGATATTAAAAAATATTATTAAATATGTAAAAAAGAAAAGACAAGTTATTGCAGTTACTCATAATCCTAATCTTGCTATAGCTGGTGATGCAGAACAAATAATATTTGTTAATATAGACAAAGAAAATAATAATAAATTTAGTTTTGAGTCAGGTTCAATTGAGAATCCTATTATAAATAAACATGCTTCTGATATTTTAGAAGGCACATTAGATGCTTTTAATATAAGAAAATTAAAATATCTTATAAGAGATTAATAAAAGTTAATAAAGATTTTAGATAAATAAATTTAATATTGTAATTTATTTTTTAATGATATGGTGAAAAGAAGTAGCTTCTTATTTCAAGTTTAGATTCCAAATTAAAATATAAATTATCTTATTCTAAGTTAAGCCTCAAACTTAAAATATAAATTAACGTATGCTATTTTTACATAGTTCAAAGTTAAAGAATGAATATGTATTCTACTTTGCTATAGAGTAGAGGTAGGAAGATTGATAAAATATAAAGTTAAAATCTAGTCTCTTTATCTCGAGCTTATGTCCAGCTTATGTCCAACTGATGTCCAACTGATGTCCGAAAGTGGACATAAATTATTTATCAGGTGAGTATTATCTATTCATTTTGGGATGATATGGAATAAAATATGGATATAGAGATACAATTTTTGGTGTATTGCAATAAATGTAGTTGCTAAAAAGTGGGGTATACATAAGAATGACATAGAGTTAAATGCACATTTTTATTTTGGAGGATAAAAGTGAACAAAAAACGATGCTCCAAATGCCATTCCAGGAGAGTAAAAAAAACGGGTGTTTTAGAGGATTGCAACGATACAAGTGTTTAGATTGTAACCACATCTTCAACAACAAAAGAAGAGACCGCGAAACTAACATCAGTAGAAAGATTTGGCAGGACTATATAGATCATAAGCAAACTGTCTATGAATTCTGCCAGCAGCATTCAGTCAGTCATCCGACTATGGAAAAATAATTGAATAACTATTAAAAAACAAAGGATATAGTTTATCCTCCACAATCCGTAGTGGTAATGGATACTACCTACTTTGGTAGAGGTTTTGGAGTCATCATCTTCAGGGACCCTAAACGGAGGATCAATCTCCATTGATAATATGTGAATAACGAGACGGTAGATGCATATCGGCAGGGAATAGATCATATTATTTCTCAAGGATGTTCTATCTCTGGTATCGTCTGCGACGGTAAAAAAGGTTTGTTTTCTGCGTTTCCCTGCATTCCTATCCAAATGTGTCAGTTTCATCAAAAACAGATTATCACCCGATACCTAACCGGTAGCCCGAAACTGCAAGCCGGGATTGAACTGCAAAAGATTGTAGATAACTTGACTTCATCCAGGGAAGAAGTGTTTTTTATGATGATTGAGGTGTGGATGTTGAAATGGAATCAATTCTTGAAGGAAAAGACCTACTCCAATACCGGAAAATGGTTCTATACTCACAGGAAGCTTAGAAGCGCTATTCGTAGTATAAAGTCAAATCTTCGCTATTTGTTCACCTTCCAGAACTACCTGGAACTTCATATCCCCAACACAACTAACTCCCTGGAAGGAGTTAACAGTGCTCTCAAGTTTAAAATCAAAGCCCACCCGGGAATAAACTCTGTTAGAAGAAAGAAAATCATCTACTATTTACTCTCCAATTAGCAACTATATTTTTTTCAATACACAAAAATTATTATTAACAACATCGATTTCTACCTTTGCGATTATTGCATCTTTTAAAGATAACCGTCATTTTCATTTTCACATTGTTAAAATTTGAACACTTGACTGTAGTAAAAGTGATATTAAGTAGGTTCCACTTTTTTTCTTTCGTAAAATACTCAAGTTCAACACTACATTTGGGGTTATTATTAAAAAAGAATTCTACTGAAGGAATCCTTTTCGCAAAGGTGTTTGTCATATTAATATCCAAAAAGTTAATTAATCAATTGAAAGGATTCTTGATAAGTTCATTTCTCTTCATCCAAAAAATGCTACAATTTCGTTTAATGTCCCGAGCGTATCTAAAGTTCCCTAAAGGAAAATTTGAGCGAAGTGCCAAAAACACTAAGTCAAATACACTCTCTTAGGCAATGTTGCCTTACTCTTCTTCATAGAGTCGTATTATGAATATCTGTTAAACTTATTTTCTTTGTATATCTCACATAGTTATATTCATCAATCAATTTTGCCAGAGTGTGATTATCAGCCATCGTTGAAATCTGAAGGGTAGCGGACTCATAATTGCCTCCATTCTCTTTTACATAGTCATCCAGATATTCTTTTGCTGCTTCTTGCATCTTTGGTAAAAACTCAAATGCGTAGCATCTACCTTTATCTTCCTCATTTCCTATAATTGCCTTCCGGATGCGTCTATCCCACATTACGAAAAGATTTGGGATTATTGCGTGTAGTATTTTACTTGCATCAGTGGATTCAAATCGTCGTCTTTTGGAACACCTAGCAATTTTATCGAATATTTCGGATATAGAGTTTTTGACTTCGTTACTAAGATCAATATTTATAATCGTTGAGTGTTCAAACTTTTTAATAATTGAGAAAATATCCTTGTATATATTAAAAAAATTGACCAAATCCCCTTGAAAATACGGATCCCAGCTATGTACAAAACCAAATAGAAGCAATCCCTCTATAATGGGAATATTTGCTGATTTGAACCACGCATCAGGATCTTTGTTCTTCATATATGTATCATAGAACCCCCAGCGTTTCCCTATGAGCCTCAAGATGTTATGAGCATTGATCAAATCTGTATAATGTCGGTCTTCTTTCATAGTATTACTCCCTTTTATTTTTCAGTAATGTCACCTAATATTTTGAGCGTATCTTAAGTTCCCCGAAGGGAAATTTGGGTAAAAGAATAGCGAAGCCAGATACGCTCTGCTATATGAAGTGGCGGTCATTTATCTTCACCACATATTGAAAATAAGTCGCTCTGAATACTCTCCGTCATTCGGTACTTTACTCTCTTTCCATTTTTATGAAGCAAGTAGATTTCTCTTTTTTCCAATTCTAGCGGATCCCGTGGGATAAAAAATGCCTCTTTAATTTTATCCCAGTCCTTATCTCTGACGGTAATTACATTATCGAGGAAATTACTTACATAACATCCATTAATTAATGTCGGTTGCACATCTTCTAATTTTTTGTTCGTAATTTCAACATACTTGGAATCAATATCAATCCCTATAAATTTTCTTCCCAATTTTTTTGCTGCAATAGCGGTTGTTCCAGTTCCCATAAACGGGTCGAGCACAATATCTCCCTCATCACTGCTAAAAAGCAATAATCTTTCCAGTAAATGTATAGGCAATTGACAAGGGTGTTCGTCCCTCCTTTTTTTGTGCCTAATTCTGTGAATGTCCGTCCATACATCTGAAACAAGAGGGCCAAATTGATGCATCTGGCTTTTTTTACCACCATAGTCTTGTAAAATATAATGGCAGTTTCTACAGCGTTTGTGCAACATTCTAATGTCATAGAACTTAAAATCCTCAGACTTCACATAATATAAAATTCCGTAGTGATTGGGTAAAAGAGTTTTCCCAAGAGGAGAACCCATTGCATCCCAAGCGATCCAGTGACGAAAGATAGCAATTTCATTTAGATAAGAGCCAAGGTAGATTAGCCATTTTGGAATATTATGAACCAAGATAGAACCTGTAGGCTTGGTAACACGAACCATCTCATAAAGCCATTTTTTACACCAAAAGAGATATTCTTCAAACTCATGTTTATCATAATAGCTATTGTATTTCTTTTTTAGATTGAATGGGGGATCTGCAAAAGTAACATCAACACTATTATTTGGTATTTTTTTCATAACTTCTAGACAATCTCCTTGAATAACCTTATTTACTATCGACTCAAAAAAATCTTTATTTTCCATAGAAGGTCTCTTTCAGTAGATTTTCAAAATTCTCAAGTTCGTCATTGTGAAATGTAAAGACAAAATCATAAGCATCTACCATTCGCTTCAGGTCGCCTCTTCTTACATACCAACCAATTCCATCCACAAATCCAACAAAAATTACATTTGGATAGTTTTTCTTCAAATAATCAGCAACAGTCTTTTCCGTCTTTGCTTTGTCTCCCATTCCTGAAGCTGTAGTAACAGCATACGAACATTCAATTATTATCTTCGGCGAAGTCTTGTTTGGAACTATAAAATCCATTGTTCTTGGGATGTTCCCTGCCTTTGGAATTCTGAACTTGCCTTTCTCAAAGGTTAGTTTATGGAATGTTAAAACTTGTTCGATTACAACTTCAGGATTTCCTTCTCTGGAGGCTTTATAGGAGCCCTTTGTCTTGTATCTTATAATTGTATCTATCAGAGATTCTATTGAAAAACTAAACTTCTTTATATCAAGCTTCTTAAACTCAAAAAGTGGAAGAACCTTTTTTATTACAGGAACTGTAGGTCCCCTGAAGAATAGATTTACAATACCCTCGGCAAACTTTCTGTTTGTTTTGACAATAGATTTTATCTTATCCAGACTCCATTCTGTTTTAAAATCTTCACATGGCCAAGAATCTTTATTAACAAGGCTGGATAAAGTCTCATCATCCGTGGCTCTGATGAAAGTTACCAATCTTTGCAGACTTTCTTTTGAAAAACCTGTTACAGTCAAAATTGCATCTAAGCCATCTTCAATTTCTGTGATATGTTCAAGCAAGACGGATTCTTTTAGACCATTTCTTTCTATCCTGTTTTTTAGGAGAAAAATATTCTGAGCAATTGAAGAAATATGCCCTTCATAGTATTCTTCAAACTCTTTGTTATAGAAATAGAAGGTGTTCTTTGAAATTACGGTATTGAACTTTTGGTCCGATGATGGAAACATTAATCCCATATTATTCACCTACTGCTGATAAAAGATATTGGATGTCTATTGGCTGATCAATAAGTTTTTTCCCTTCTATTTCGCCCATCTCCAAAAACCTTTTGAAAAACTCAAGTTTTGTCTGTCCGAATGCATTAGATATGGTTTCACCATGATCTATCCAAATCTTGTGTTTTATCATTTTATCTATCATTTTGCTTATTGCATTCCAGTCTTTGTCGTCTAACTCCGTCCAAAAGATTCTTGTTCCCTTCCCTTTCTTTCTCTCCGTCTTCATATCATTCGTAATTTTGCTGTTCAATATTAGATAAGTTGCTATTGCTTCTTTCAGTAGTTCACACCAAACAACAAAGGCTGCTGGTCTATATAATCTAAATGCCCTTAAGTGATCATCAGGGATATTTTTTCCTTTTCTAATTTGTTCCTCGATTTTAAAGGCGCCTATATTCCTATCAAATTTGCCTTCTAATGTTTTCTCAGCAAACAAATTCATCAGTTTAACAAGATTCTTTGCTTCTATGTCTCTTTTATAAGAGTTGTCTTCGCTCTCTAGTGTTTCTATTTCACAGGGTGTGGCATCTATAAACCATCTAAAAAATGTTTTTTCTACAGAATCATAAGATATAGGCAATATTCTAGATCTAGCCTTCTCCATTTCTACAAAAGTGAAGAATTTATTTATAGGATCTTTGAAATCTCTAATTCTTGTTTTAAGATAATGATACAAATTCTTTTCCATATCAGGTCTTTTTTCGGCTTCAATCCAATCTATGAACCCTTTTTCAGATTTGGGTTTAGTTTCTGGGCTTTCCAGGTACTCTTTAAATTTAACACTGAAAATATCTTGACCGAGCGTATCCAAAACCGATCTAAAAAACTCTATTTGTCTTAGCTCTTTATGGGCTCTACGGTTAACCTCTTTCAAATGGTCTTTGTCTGGATTTATGAAAACCCTACAAAATATTTGTTTTCTATCCAATACTACTTGAGCTGCCGTTTTATGTTGTCCATCAAAAAGAAGCACTTTACTCTTTCCGCCACTTTCTTCAAAATGAATGCGACACAAAGCAACATGAAGTTGTGGATTTTTCATAAAAAATTCGTCTATCAACTTATCTATATCAATAATCTTTCGTGGATTTAATTCTGAATCATGATAAAGTATTTCTATAGGAAGTAGTCCAAAGAAAGACTTGTAAGAATCATTACTTGGATCGGTAAGGATAGAGAACATCCTATCTTCATTGCCGAAACGTATTTTAATTTCATTTTTTTCAATTTTTGCGAAAACTTCTTCTTTACTCCCTTTAAATTCTTCTAAAAATTGGGCAGTAGTAACAGCACCGCCGTATTTCTCTTTTATTTTGTCAAATCTCATCTTGGCTTTCGCAAGTTGAAGGTTTTGTGCCCTCTTTTTATTGTTACACTCAGCATGCATTAGGGCCCAATTTGCCTCTTCGTCTGGTCCATTATCTGCTAATGGTATAATATGATCCAATTCCACATTGTCTGCCTGCAAGTTAATTTCCTTTTCGCAAAGAAAACAAATCTTTCCCTGCAGTTCCCAAATTCGTTGGATCAAATTCTTTTTTTCTACTTCCGACATTTGGTCTATTTTGGATTTAGGTCGTGGCATATCACACCTTCCTTAAAAATAATATATACTCGTCTTTCATTTTATTTTGTATCCCTTTTATTGGTTTTACAATTTTCTGATCAAGGACAAACCCATGTTTTAATGCCATATCTTCAACTTTGGTCTCCAATCGTATCCCTCCCGTTTGAATATCATTTGACCCTATTATGACTACTGCATATTTACTGATTTTCAAAACCCGATGCATTTCGGCTAAAACTTTATTCATATCATCAAAATAATTAGCAAGTTTTTCTTTTCTAGTCCTGCCTTTAAGCCCTATCATTTCATCTTTGAGGTCAGATATATTGTATCCTAAATACTCTAATTGGGGACGGTCATTCTCAGCATAATCAATTGCAAAAGAGTAAGGCGGGGAAGTGATAATAGCGTCTATTGAATTGTCTGCTAAAGTAAGATTTCTCGCATCGCCGATTTCAAAACTTGCATTACTAATTTTAAGATTAAGTTTGTCTCTTGCTTGAATAAAAGAATTTATTTGCCCAACATATCTTTTGAGTACAGATGGGAAAAGAACATCTATACTTTTTGAGCATCTTCTTGCATAGCCCATGGCATCTAAGAAGGCAAGCAGGGTTATTGCCTTTTCTGGTTGGAATCCATTATGATAAGAGAACTCTGCAAGCAACTTCTTACTATTTATCAGAGCTTTATAATTTTTGTCCATGTCTCCAATTATTAATGATAATGTAGCGCTATCAGTTTTCAATGCTTCATACTTTACCTTGCTCATCAATACACAAAATGGACTTTTCTCAATTCCAATAGAATCAATCCCTATAATGCTTGCTTCTACATTCAACGTTCCACTCCCGCACATAGGGTCAAGAACCACATCTCCAGGTTGAACCCCTAAGATATTCAATATCCCTTTTATTAATTGTGGATGAAACTTTCCTCTGTAGGGGAAAAGTCCATGCGTGGCATAACCTGTAGAAAAGTTACCTTCTTTGAAGTATGACTTAGTTATTTCTGACCTCCCTTCCCATATAAGAGAACTATTATTTGAGCAAATGATATAATGGTAGGTAGGAATTTCATCAACGCTTTTAAAAAATGCCCCTTTACGAATGATTTCGTCTTTCGTAAGGAATTTATATTCATAGAAGGCAAATTCTAATTCAAAGACTTCCGATGTGTTAGGTAGCAGTTCAAATTCTTTTGGTAATACAAGTGAAGTTATTTTTGGCAAATCCGATATGGAATTAATCTTTTTAGTTGATTCAATTTGCATATTTAGACTAAAAGCTCCTTTCGTATTTATATTTGCCTCGGTTATGTGTATTTCTCCTTAAACCGCCATTTTATATAACCTTTCCGGGCTCTGCGAAGTGCGAAGCATTTAAGCGAATTCAGTGAGCCGCAAAGCCTGTGTTAGGCGAGGGTGTAAACCCCGAATGAACGATGCGAATGAGAGTTCGGCTCGGCAACATATTAATAACCTACTTTTCCCCTTTTTTTAAATTTAATTCTAATTGTACTGTAGTATTTCGAGTCGACTTTTCTAAAAATTCAATTAAGTTCTGCTCGGTTAAAGTTCTTTCAATTCTTTTTTGTACGATTTCAAAATATTCATCATCAATTTCAATACCTATAAAATTTCTATTAAAGCGTTTAGCTACAACTCCTGTTGTGCCAGAACCCATAAATGGATCAATAACAGTATCCCCTTCTTTACTTCCAATTAAGATTAATCTCTTATTTTTCATCACATAACCTCATTATAGAACCTCCATATGATATTCTATAATATACTCAAAAAAAATTTAGGGGAAAAGTCAAGTTTTATTTATATTCATTCAGAGCTGATGTGAGAATTTACAGTAAGTGCAGTAATAGATGGAGATACTTTTAAAGTTAAAAATGGATGGAAGTGGAACAACAAAACAGGAGATACTGTCTATCTGATTTGTTATAACATTACCCCAAAAATGAAAGAGAATATGAAGAAGCAAAAAAGGGGATTGTCAAACCTGATTTTAAATAAAATGGATGATATTAGAGCCCTAAAAACAATTGATGACTAAGATTAATTAGTGGCAGATATCTATTACCAAAACTAAAATCTTGCAGATTATTTTTCAGAATATAAAAACTAATGTTGAGGATTTTTTAAATGAGGAAGCGATAATAAAGGGATAAGGAAGGTCTGATAGTTTTTTCTAATTCTTTGTATTTATAGTATTATTAAATCGTGAATGCTGTAGGTGAAAATTGCAAAAAAATGGCTCCGGAAGAGGGATTCGAACCCCCAACCAAGTGGTTAACAGCCACCTGCTCTACCGTTGAGCTATTCCGGAACACATCTAGAGGACAAAATTGGATAGTTCTTATATTTGTCAATAGAATAATGCTATTTTTCGGAGAATAGAGATAAAAAAGTAAAGATTGTTATTGCGGATAGTAGGAGAAAGGTTAATTTTAAGTGCTATTGATAGAGGATATGATTGATTATTTGGGTATTTGTTTCAGGGCTTTTTCAGCTAATTCTTCAGATTCAGGGTCGTTATCTATGGTAAGGCATTTTTGCAGCCAGCTTTGAGCATCTTTATAGTTCTTTAAAGCCAGATGAATTGCTCCAAGATGCCAGGCAATTTCGGCGGGCATATTTTCCATTTTTTGAGGGATAGACATAAGATGTAAAGATTCAGCGTAATTTCCATTTAGATAATAATACCAGGCAAGACTATCCAGAAAAAAGGGATTTTCTGGTTCGTAAGTGAGAGCTTTACGAATCAAAGATGCAGCTTGTTCTGCATTTTCTCCATTAATAAGCATAGAATAGCCAAGGTCATTATAGAAAGAGGGATAGTCAGGCCAATTAGTTATGGCTTCTACCAGGAAGTTTCGTTCTTCGGAAAGATTCTTTTTTAGGTGACAATAGGAGATGATAAATTCATAATCTTCAGGACAAAGGGTATGATTTTCCCGAAGCCAGAGAGCGAGTATATATTTACTATCTAAAACCAAAGGTTCGGAATTTTCTACCTCTGAAGAAGCAATTACTTGCAGATAACGAGCTGGAGGTTCATCTGGTAAGCGCTTTTTAATTTCAGAAATGAAATGCTCATAATCTTTAGCAGCAGGAAGTTTGACTTTGGGGTCTATTTTTTGGTTCACTGCACAGCTATAATAAATAAAAATGGCATCAAAGTATTTAAGTTCAGTTAATTTATCCACAATGGGCGATAAGGACATATCATTGGAGGTATAGATAGCATAAGCTAACAAGAGAGAATACAAAGATTGTTTTTCTTCCTCTGGTGCATAAGAAGATTCAACTGCTGCTTCAATTTCAGGAAATAATTCCCAGCGATGTTGAGTTAGAGCAGAAAGAGCAAGTTCTGAAATGAGTTCTAAGTCTGAAGTTTTAAGAAAATAATCTGCTAAATCAGGTAAAAGTGGATTAGGTTGATTAGACCATTGAGCAGTGGCAAAATAGAGCATATAATCCTTATCTTCAGGATAATGGAGGGAAGAAAGATACTGTTGAGCAAGCTCCAAGTCCTGATTACGAACTATATATTCTGCCAGAAAAGCATTGGATTGCTCTCCTTTATCCAGCTCATAATAACGAATAATTGCCTGTTTTTCCATTTCAGGACTAAAAAATGACCAGAGTCTAATCAATAGTGGATAAAAAGTAGGGTCATTTCCAGCCAGTTCTTGTGCTTTAGTAAGATATTCAGGTGAAACTTTTTTATGGTATTGCAGTTCAAAAAGAAAACTCTGAAGGTAAGCACGCGGAGAAGGATACCTGTTCTGTAATTCATCAATAATTTTTATGAGTTCCGCTTCATTCTGGTTATGATTATAAAAGTCATAAGCAGCATAGAGTAAATCTTCATCTAAAAGAGTTTCTTTGGTGTAGTCATAAATTAGTTTCTGGAGTTTTTTTGCTGATATGCCTTTATTTTGATAGAGTGCGAAAGCATTTAATAGTAGTTGTTTTTTGATAGCAGGTGCATCGGGATCATATTTTAGGGATTTCTTATAGAATTTATCAGCATCAGTATAATTCCCATTAAAATAGTAATAGGTAGCAAGCGTGTAAGATTGAAGAGCACGATAATCCTCAATAGGTGCAGGAGAAGTTTTATAAATAGACTTGCTGGCACTAAAAGATAGTGCCAGCAAGAAGATACATAAAAGTAGTATATATTTAGAAGAGGGCTTCATTTAATAGTGATAGATTGAGAAACCATTTCCAGTTCCAGAAGATAGGGAAGTTTATAGGTAATATTTGGGGCATAGATGATATTATCAACCAGGTAGGCAGTTTTTGTTTTTGCATCCCAAAAAGCAAAACTCTGGAAAGCTCCACCAACTCCTCCGGATAGTTTCTTATTAATCCAGTGTCCATACATCTTTAAGCCATCATATTCTGCTATCTTAACTTTTTCTGTAGTGTATTTTTTATCGTAGATTTCATCGCCATCCAGGTATTTTTTACCTAACATCTGACGGGTGCGATAAATCCAATCTTCGGAGATTTGGTTTTCAGGCATAGATTCATAATAAACGGATACATATTTATCTGGTTGTTTGGAGTCTTGTTTAGCGGGCTGATAAATAAAAGAGAGGAAATGACCAGGTTTATCCTCTTTAAAAACCATATAAAGGACTGGTATCTTAATGGTGAAGGGCCAATCATCAAAATAATTATCAGCGATTACTTCATTGAAATAAACCTGGTAAGCCAAACGTTGCTTGTATCGTTCCAGGAAATAGTTAAAGACCTGTTCCTTTCGCTCTATAGTCAGATTTTTTAAAGTGGGTGCATCTTTTGCGAGCAAATAGATTATAAGCTGGTCTCGCACATAGAAGTTATTTACTACAAACATTTCTGCACCATTTTTACGCACCAGATTGATATAATCAGGAGCGAGAGTTGAAGTTATATAAGTAGATACCCTATCTTTACCATCTAAGGTTCCGCAATAGATAAGATTCTTGTAGTTAGTAAAGTCATTTATGGTTGAACCGTCTTTAAATTCAATAGTAAAATAAGGTTCTTCAATAATAATTGGTATGGTCCGAGTAAGAGAAGTCTGTAAGGTGTTTTCTACATTTTTAAGATTATTATCTTCAGCAAAGATATAGATAATATTGTCATCTCCAAAGGCAATAGGCTTGGAGGGGTCAACTAAATTTTGATATTTAGTATAAAAATTTTTCTGGGGCTCTTGCGATTTTTCCTGTTTTTTACAACCCACCAGCGAAAATAAAAGTAGAATCAGGATAAGAGTAATATAAAAACATTTCTTCATTTTTAATCTCCTCTTTCTAAGAATTATTTTGTATCGGTCGTAGATAATTTAATCCACTATAAATAGTAAGCAAAGCCACCAGGGAAAACCAGATATTGGCAATAAGTCGGATGATAGATGTGGAAGCAATTTCAGGGAACCAAGCCCATAAAAATAAAGCAAGAATAATACCTATCATTTGAAGTGCCGTTTTCCATTTACCCAGTTTATCGGCAGGCATTACAATTCCCTGCTTTTTTCTGGCTTCACGCAGAATAGTTATACCTATTTCCCGGATAGCAATTATGATAAAAATGAGGACAAATAATTTAAAGGGTGGTAAAAAGGTTAAAGCGGCAAGAGCAGATAGGACTATAAGTTTATCTGCCAG
>Ga0209508_1001156_pt1 | contig 21676 bp, 18 predicted proteins | sample AD_UKC129_MetaG_FD_184427 | JGI IMG/M metagenome (GOLD analysis project Ga0209508, IMG submission 184427) | Active sludge microbial communities of municipal wastewater-treating anaerobic digesters from Canada - AD_UKC129_MetaG (SPAdes) (version 2) | ecosystem: Engineered > Bioreactor > Anaerobic... | reverse complement strand
GAGCATGTGCACTGTCAATAGCTATTATATCCGCACCAGCATCATCAAGGGCCTTGGCCCTTTCAAGGTCGAATGGTCCTGTTGCAGCTCCTACCATGAATCTTCCATTTTCGTCTCTTGAAGCGTTAGGATATTTTTTACGTTCAAGTATGTCTCTTATTGTGAGTATGCCTACGAGTTTACCCTCTTTGAGAACTGGTAGTCTTTCTATCTTGTTTTCATATGCTATTTCAAGGGCCTCGGCAGGAGTTATTGACTCATCTACAGTTACGACATCTTTTGTCATGACTTCTTTTACTCTTTTCTGGGCTTCTGAGTTTATTATGGGTTCTATGTCTCTTCGGCTTATGATGCCTAGTATGTGTCCATTGTCCACAACTGGGAGTCCGCTTATTCCTTCTCTTTCCATTATTTCGTGGGCTTCGCTTAACGACGCTTCTGGGTTTATTGTTATAACGTCTCTTATTGTAAGATCTCCTGATCTTTTAACCCTTTTCACTTGTTCTACTTGGTCTTTGATGCTCATATTCCTGTGTATTATGCCTATTCCACCTTCTTGTGCCATTGCGATTGCCATTTCATATTCTGTGACTGTGTCCATCGCAGAACTTATTATTGGCACGTTGATCTCGTAATTTCTTGATGCTCTACTTTTTATTGTAACATCCTTTGGTTCTACTAACGAGGCTTGGGGTACTAACAAGAAATCATCGAATGTGTAGGCGGTTTCAGCTTCCTTTAATTTCCTAGTGTACATTAAAAACACCCAATATCTTAGATTGTTTCTATTAACTTTTTAAGTTCTTTAACTGCACTTTTGTCTATTGTGCCGGTGTTACGGTCTCCTCCAATACATGCAGCGCCCCTTACACCAACTATGTCACAGCCAATTTCATAGAGTGGTTTTAATTGTCCTTTTTTAATTGAACCCGCCAGGGCGGCTTTTAATCCCCTCTCATGTGCTTCCTTGACGAAATCTCCAAGTTCATCCACACCCAGAAAATCAAAGAGGGTTTTACCATCCTTTACCGCGGTATCTAACATTGCAACATCCGCCCCGGACTCTGAAGCCACGGCAGGCACTTCCATGGGGTCTAGGGAGCCAACCCTGTATGCGTCAGCATATCCTGCTGCAACTACGAAAGCTTCCCTTTTCTCTTCTTTAACTGTCCTCACAACATTCTTCATTACATCAACAGCTTCCTTAGAATCTTTTGTACCATAAAGGCCGACTTTTATATAATCTGCCCCCGCTGTGAGGGCGCCAAGCGCAGCTAGTGAAACAGTTCCAGGTTTGTATGGGACGTCGCCAAGCGTGGCACTTACAAGCATATTATCTGGTGTTATGTTCCTTATGTCCCTTATAATCCAAGGAAAGCTGGCTCCAAGAGACCCTTCCTTAGGGTTCTTCACATCTATTATGTCCGCGCCGCCTTTAATGGCCTCTATAGCTTCCTTTGTGTTAATTGGACTTACTAGTAGAAGCAATTCATAAACCTCCCTTATGGGAATGAAAATAACATTTTTTTTATTTTATCAGAAAAACATCCTTTTTATATCTTTCCTATCTAAAGGGTGTTCCATTCTCTTTAATATTCTTTCGTATATTTTCATGGGCATCTATGCTGTAACCCGCACTTTGCACTTGACACCTTACATCCTCTATTATATCTGCTATGGGTATCTCAAGTGGGCATGCTTGAGTACATCGGCTACAAAGAGTGCACATGTAAATTCCGGCCTCGAAACTTGCCTTTTCACCCTCTATAAACCTTGTGAATGCAACACCTCTACCGCCGAGGTATCCTTTGTAGCCGAAGTCGTATCCTACAATATTATAAACTGGGCAGTGTATTATACAACTTCCGCAGCCTATACACCATAGACACTCAGGTGGAGTTTTACTTCTACCATTATCAAGGGCTATTGCAACAATTCTACGAGCCCCATACATGTCCTTTAGGAGTATCTTTTGGATGTCAGCTGTCTTAGAGGGACCTGATACCACGTTTATATATGATGGGAGTTTTGCGCCGGTAGCATAGGCTGTTTCGAGTTTGGCCACTGACATGGCATCTTCTAGTGTATCTACAAGTTTATCGATGCCGAAGACTATTATATGGGTGTCTTTTAGTGTGAGGAGGCTTATGTTACCCTCATTATGGATCATTACAATTGAACCTTCATGTGCAGCGACTGCATTAGCCCCTGTAACCCCCACACTAGCTTTTTTGAGTTTTTCAAGGACGTCTGCTTTTATCGTTTCTAGTATGTGGCGGGGTTTTGGCTCGACTTTCATTTTAAGTTTCTCTTGTATTATATCAGCGATTTCTTGGATACTAAAATGCAGGGCTGGGGCTGTTGGGTGTACTGGCCCATCATCGATCAATTGGATTATCCTATCACCTAGATCCGTTTCTATAACCTCTAAATTTTTCTTTTTAAGGAAATCTACTAGGCCTATCTCTGATAGCGTATTTGATTTGGATTTTGCAATTATCTCTTCATCTTTTACAATATCATAGATGATATTATTTGCTTCCTCTCCATTTTTCGCAATATAAAATTCTATATCATTATCTTTGAAGGACCCTTCTGCTTTATCTAATAGTCCTTTGAGGTTTTTGATGGAATTTTCCCTTATATTTTTCACATTTTTTTGTAATTCTTTTATCATGGGATCTTCTAGTATTTCCATTCTCCTTTCGGCTAATATCTTAAATGATTCTTCAAGGTTTTTCAGTTGATTTTCTTCGATTTTGACACCTCCATGGACATTAATAAAACCTCTGAGATGTCCATAACCTTCATTTCATGGGATTTTAGATTATATTTGCAGAATGGGCAAGTGGTGCATAGGATCTCCGCTCCAGTGTCAATGGCTTGTTTTATCCTTTTCCGGGATATTTTTTCTGCGATATGTGGATATGCTGCCTTAACACCGCCACCAGCGCCACAACATTGAGCATCTACCCCATAATCCTCCATTTCCACAAGATTTCCAAGAGCTTCTAAGAGTTTGCGTGGAGCGTCATATTCTCCACAATGCCTTGAAAGATGACAAGGATCATGATATGTAACCTTCAGATCCTTTTTCACCTGGATTTTACCACTTTTGAGTAATTGGTGGAATAACTGGGAACTGTGGGTAACATTCACTTCAACATTGAATAAGCGTGGATAATCTACCTTGAATGTCCTGTAACAGCCGGCACATGATACAAGTAGCCTGGAATCAGACAAAATATTAAGGTTTTCTTTTATCTGCTCTTTAGCATCTTCAATGAAACCTGTGCGCAATAATATGGATCCACAACATTTCTCATCTTCAAATATACTATAAGAAACTCCCGCATAATCTAGGACTTGTTCTGTTGCCCTGATTATCTCTGGGACTCTTTTCCTCCCCATACAACCTCTAAAATATATAAAATCCACTTTTTTGATACCCCCATATATCATTCTAAGATGGGAAATAATGAATTCTTTATAGTATTCTTCTTTTTATATCTAACCTTGATTGAGTGAAGACTAGACCTTAAATAAAAATTCTGATCCCTAAAAAATGAATGGAGGGGGTATAAACCCTCCTAAAAATAATATGGTGGCCTCTAAAATGGTAGGCTTGCGTAAGTTCCTATTATTGTCCCAGTTGTTGTGTCCCAATTTTTTATGACTCCTAGGCTGTTTCTAATGCTTGTTGCATCTGCATCGTACCATGTACCCCCAATGTAGATCTGTGACCAGACATGTCCATAGGTTCCGCTGGAGAATGTGCAGATTCCATGTTTGTATCGTGCAGGTAGGCCTGCTGCTCTGGCTAGTGCCACGACGAGATGTGCATGGTCGCAACAGTTAGCGGTCCGAGATTCTAGTGTTCCAACAGCACCATACTTTGTATTATAATAGAAGCTATACTTTATATTGTCACGAACCCAGTTGAATACGGCTTTGGCTTTATCCCAGTTGCTGGAAAGTCCTGAGGTCAATTTACTCGCGAGTGACTTGATACTGGGATCATTTACTTGGCAGTTTGCTGTTGCAGCGAGATACTCGCTAAGTTCATTGTTTGTATCCTGTTGCTTAGATACACTTTTTATTGTTACCATTTGAGGTAACCTCTTATTTTCGCTGTAAAAGGCACATATCCTACTCATGGCATAGACCAGGTTGGGATAGGATATTTTCCCAATACTTGTCGTGGCATAATTTGGTGATCTACCATTTTTTTCAATGAAATCTGTGACTTTTCCCGCGACTTGAAGGTATTCTTCGACTTTAAGTTCGCCTGTTGCGGTTCCTGTGGGGTTTGACGCATCATTGACATTTATTAAGCGGATGGTTGTACTTTTCCCGTTACTTATTTGTGTGATGCTTTTAACCATGAGGTATAGGAATTGGTTCGGGTTTATTTTTTGATTTGCCACCTGAACATTTGTGGGTAGGCGCTGATTTTTTTCCATGAAACTTTTAAGTGAAACTGCGGCATTTAAGATATCGTTGATTTTTATTGAATTGTCATTAGCAACATTTCCTGGGGTGTTGCCAGAATTGTCATTGCTTATAGTGTATGTGCTTATGCTATTAAGTTTATATAGGTTTACGTAGTTGGGTAGGCGTTGATTTGTTACTTTAAAGTCTATGGCCTTTGTGAATAACCATACGAGGGATTCGAATCTGATTTTAAGGTTTTGGTGTCTTGCATATGAGGGTGCTCTATCATTTGTTTTTATGAAATTATACACCCTCCCTGCAAGTTCTAGGTAGTCATTTAATTTTATTGAACCACTTAGTGTGCTTCCGGTAGATTTTTTGGGTGGTTCCACGTTTCTGATGGTGGTATCCCCACCTGTTAGGGATGCTGTGACAAGGTATAGATATTCTGGCATGGTAACCTTGGAATTGCTGATATTCACATATTTTGGGAGTCTTCCATTCTCTTTGACGAACTTGTTAACATAAACCGCCGCATCCTCGATTTCTGAAGATTTCGCGGTTTTCGCATCATTATATGCTGCTGGGTAGCTTGTTGTATTATTTCGTGGGTTTGTTCCCATGGTGGGGGTTTCGGTGATATTCCTTTCCTTTAATGGCGCGCTTTTATCTTGAAATTCAAGGGTTTTGGTGGTGTTTTCTTGGGCATAACTGGTACTTACTGTTGCCAGTACTATGCATAGTATGCATAGTACCTTTATACCAGTCGAAATATTATCGCCTCCCACATCACAGGATGTAGTTCCTGTGATAAGTGAACTGCACCCATTCTTAAAGTTTGGGGCTTCCTGCTTCCTAGAGAAGGACTTATCCTTCGTCGATCCCTTTTTCAAGGAGGATCAGAGAAGGTGGAGGTCTTCTCTCTGCAAGCGTTCAGGGTTGTTCTATCCCCACATATATAACATTTTATTATGTATACTACTATATAAAGCTATTAGCTGCCCTAACTCCCTTTTTGTATCCTCTTCTTTTTAGAAGGATGACTTAACAGTAACGATAAGTTAAATTAGCGATTAGAACTTGTATATAACTTTTTTGACGATATTTCGCCTGTAAAAGGTCCAATTTAAAAAAACTTGGACTTTCTTGAATATAGAAGTTTTTTTTTTTTTGGGTTCTGTTTTTCCTACCTATTGATAAAATCCACCCCTTTAGAAGGGGTTTTCCAAAAAAAGGAAAGTTCTGTTTTTCCTACCTATTGATAAAATGCTAAAAAATTAATAGCGTTTATGAACCATCCCCTCAAAAAAAGGAAGATAGATACATATAGTATCTTTATTTAGAATTTTGGGGGGATGAATTAGCTAAATTAAATCATCATGGAAAATCATCCAAATCTTTTACCCTCTTTTTTTTGGAGTATAGTCTACCATATAACTTTGATCATGGTCGTAGATTTTGGCATTCTACTTCTAAGGAGCCATAAACTTTATTAACAATCTCACCTAAAATTTCATCAAATTCTTAAAAGGTGCAATATGGGAGCTAAAAGCATGACAAAGAAGATGCTCATAGCCGTAACAATGATAACATTAATCTTATCCATCATATTGTTCCAATTACAGTCACAAATTGGAGTTTATTACTGGGATGTTTTTATCTACCTTAACAACGCCCTTGTAATGGCCGGCTTTCCTCTGGATTCAAGCATGTTATATCTACCACCTGTCCTTCCATTCATCACATCAATATTTTTTAGGTTAGGTTTCATCTCCCAACCCACCTTATTTGCAATATCGGCAGCCTTTTATTTTTTTGGGGTTTTAGGACTTTACCTGCTTTTAAGATTCAAATTTAATGAATGGGAAAGCCTAGCAGGTAGTTTATCATTCGCTTCATTCACTATAATAACCGCATGGGCAGTTACAGGAACTCTTGACGTCCCAGCAATCGCGCTTTCAATATGGACAATCTTCTTCACAATCATAGGGAGGAGAAAAGATGGACGTTTCTATACTATCGCATTTCCACTGGCTGTAATCTCATTCCTTACAAGATACACCTCGGCTTTGATTATACTACCAATGCTTTTCATAATATTTGCAGATGAAGAAAAGATATCTAAAATAAAATATATGATAACAGGGGTATTAGCAGGTGCCATTGTTTACCTCCCATTCCTAATATTCTCATATATCCAATTTAAATCGTTATTACCCTTTAAAGGGGTGTTAACAAGTTCTGCTAGTGGTAATATAGCTGAAAGTTGTCCAGGATACAATCCAGACCCCTACTATTACATTAGAAATTTATTAAATTATATTTCGGCTCAACCAAGCAAAAATTACGGGCTAATAATCAACCCATCAAATTCTGAGCCCACAATAATCGCCTATATCATCATCGCCATCACAATAATAGGTGTTACATTATATGTCATTAAGAAATTTGATATAATTAAACAAATAGAAAAGGGTAAAACAATAATCCTTATTATAATCTTCATAATCCTTATATCATCCTGTGGTAGGATATCATATGTCATATCAGAGATCATACTCTTTCTATGGGTTCTTAACCTTTATTGGATCTTTAAGGAGTCTAAGGATGTAGACGTGGACATTACATTCATAACATGGTTCTTTGCCTTCTTACTACTTCACAGTTTCCACGAGGCAAAAGTCGACCGCTACTTTATTACCATGACACCCCCAATTGCGTATGCTATCGCACTTGGGATCAATGGCATCTCATCTACGAGCCGATGGAGGAATAAAACCTCAATGATACTCTCAGTTTTTGTTGCGGGGCTGATGTTACTGTCCGCATTCAGCTATGTTGAAAGCGCCCCAAAGAGCATCCCACTCGTAGAAGCAGAAAAAGACGCTGCAAAATGGCTTATATCCCACGAACCAACATATAAGGGAAAAGTCATCGCCGCTGAAAGGGGCCCTGCATTTCAATGGTATCTTAAAGTGAATGTTTCAACAGTAATGAAGAAAAATCTAAAAGATTTCAAAAAAACCTTTGACAGAATAAAACCAGATTATTACATTTATGAACACATATATGATCAACAGTCCCCGCAGCTTGAAGGTTACGAGATAATCTACAAAAACGATAAAATCATCATATTTAAAAAGAAAATAAGCTCCATCCACTATAGTTGATTTACCAGTATAGCTTAACCGTTCATACAACCAACACAAAAAATTGTATCACTTTAGGGGTTTCCATGAAAATAGTGATAATAATACCCACATACAATGAAGAAAAGGCCATAAAAGACGTGGTGGAAGGTGCCATAGCATATGGAGACGTTGTTGTGGTTGATGATGGCTCTACTGACGATACAGCCACTTTAGCGAAAAAAGCTGGGGCTGTTGTTTTAAATCATCAGAAGAATATGGGAAAGGGCGCGGCTATCAAGACAGGGGTTAAATTTGTAATTGATAAAGGATATGATGTGATCGTACTCATGGATGGTGATGGGCAACACAACCCCGCACATATAAAATCTTTAACAAGTAGGATTAACGGCGCCCAAATAGTGATAGGCTCCCGTTTCATGGATGATATCACAAGTATGCCATTACAAAGACGATTTTCAAATAAGATAACAACCTATCTTCTAAACTATATAACAGGCTACCATTTAACAGACAGCCAAAGCGGTTTCAAAGCCATAAATGCGAATCATGCCCAACTACTCCTTAAAATACCATATGATGACTATGTCTATGAATCAGAGCTTATAAGAATAGCAGCCGCTCATGGTCTTATAATAGACGAAGTTCCCATAACCTGTAATTATACCCTGGAAAAATCATACATAGGAACAGCAGATCTCCTAAAATATATGATATTCATCATAAGAATATTATCCCATGAAATAAGGGAGAAAATAGGAATCTAAAAAAAAACTTTTTTATCAAGTTTTTGGCGAGGTTAAAATTCATGAAGAAATTTTATGTTTTCATTCTCGGCCTTATACTCATCATAATCCTCATAATATGGTTAGGCCCTGATAATATCATATATGCTTTTCTTAGGGTTCAATGGTATTTTATAGTCATGGCAATAGCAACCCACATTGGCATAATATTCGTAAGGTCTATCCGGTGGGGTTTTATAATTAATAAGAGGAGATCATACATTGATAATTTTATCGTGAAGACTATAGGACTTTTCGCTGGTAATCTCAGCCCCATGAGGAGTGCTGGGGAGATTCTGAATGCTGTTGCCGGGAAAAAAATAAATAAGATTCCTTTTTCGCAGGGATTATCAGCTGGACTTGCTGAAAGATTTTTTGACCTTGGCATAGCAGGAGGTCTGCTTATAATTTCGGCTTTGTTCGTTCCTGTGATAAGATTGATAGCGTTAATTGGGGGTTTAATTTCAATTCTTTTAATGGTTTTAATATACTTGGTTAATTGGAGGGAGGGCATTGGGGTCAAATTATATGATAGGATCCATAGGATACTAGAAAGATTCCCAATAGCTGAGAATACCCTGGATAAGATGTATAATATGATAACGGGGACTATAATTGATATCATAGGTTATAGTAGATCCTATTCTCGGAAGGGGGATATTCTTATAATATTCTTGTTATCTTTGCTGTCATGGTTGATGGAATGTGTTAGATTGTATCTGGTTTTCGCTGCTTTTAATGTTTATACAAGTTTTTTTGTGATCGTTATCATATTCTTACTCGCAAATTTTATTGGGATAATTTCAATGCTTCCTGGGGGTATGGGTTCAATTGAAATCTCATTAACAACATTATTCATATTATTTGATATACCAGTTTATTTAGCGGGTAGCATAGCCCTCATGGATCGTCTCATATCATTTTGGATGGTTAACCTTCTTGGTTTAATATTCTCAGCATACTATGCCAAGGAAATATTAAAAGACATCACTTCAACCCTTGATATTCAAAGTTAAAGGCCTAATCGCCTCTTTTATTAATTCAATGTCTATATTATCCACAGCACTAAAAAATGCGATCATAGGATGCTAAATGGTGAGATGAACAAGAAGATTGGGTAGATTTTAAGACAAAAGATTGAAACAGCCATTAAAATTATTAGCCGGGGTTAATGCAATCTAAATGCTATTCCCATCCACTATTTCGTGGCCGAAATCATATAATAGCTTAATAATGTCATGAGAAATTCTGTGAGCACAGTTGAAACACTCGCCCCTATAAAACTTAGATGAGGTATGAGTATCAAATTGGCCCCTAAACCCACAATCTGTAGACGGTAGCTTGTCTTTCAATTAGACCCTAGTAGATTTGATATGAACATAATACACCAAGTGAGTAGGGGCTCTCACACCAGCCAAGTATTCCGAAGCATAAAACGAATAATTATTATATCCTTGGCTAAGATCGTGAATATAAATAGCAAAGGGTGGTTAATTAATCAACGTATTTAAAAGGACATGACATCCTTAAGGCCTCTTCTGAATCCCTATAAAATTTTGACATTAAAGGTGAATAGCGCTGTTATATACCCATTAAATATAAAGGTAGGCTGGAAGAAACTTATAAAGGGTATTGTATCCTCACAACATAATCCCCCTTGATTATAAGGATAAGATAACCGATTCTCCAAATAATAGATGTTAAGGAATATGCCAGGCCAAATGGGATAATTTCGGAGATGATTTTATTCTAAATTCTTATGTTGAAAAATTTTCCTTGAAAAAACACTTGTAATACCTGAGATTAAGGTTATTGTAGCCGCCGCAACAAATGCAAGGCTTATATCGATAACATTGTCTTTTAAGTAGATAACTATGCCGGCCAGTAGAATGTAACTATTTAATATGTTCCCGATGCTCTGATATTACATCCTATGATAGTCCTGGAATATAGAATAGAACATGATACTAATGATGTTAATACCATTTAAAATCTGATTAATAGTATCATTATCTTCGGAACTAGACTATAACCTCGAATAGTCGATAATATAAATGATAGCCATGTTTATGACTGATAGAAGTTTTGAAATTGTTATATTGGTGAATAGGGTGCTTTTTTCCATATCCTTAGATATTTTTCGCACTGTAAGTTCTTAGCCCAATATCTGTGAAGAAGCTTAACACACTTGCAATGGCAAAGGTTGCTGATAAAAGACCGAAGCCTGCTGCTCCAATATATTGGTCAATGTATAATATTTCATATGTTAAGTTTGAAAAAAAAAGTTTGCTAAAAAAGTAGATCTGACATTCTTCGCGAATTTTTTCTAATCATATCCGAGAACTTTATCCTTTGTACCATTTTATGGTCATTTCAAGTCCACTTTTTAAACTTGTAAGTTTTTTGAATCCGAGGGATTTTAGGAGGCTTATATCTGCCTTAGAATCTCTTATGTCACCTTGTCTTGGATCCCGGTATTCCGCTTCTATTTCAATGTCACATATTTCACCTATTAGTTCTAGAAGTTGGTTTATCGTGAGGCTTTTACCGGTCGCCACGTTAATTTGACCTGTGAAATCTGATTCTGCGAGTAGTAGGTTGGCTTCAACCACATCTTCTACATAGATGAAGTCTCGGGTTTGGTTACCATCACCATAGATTATGGGGTTTCCTCCTGAGAGGATGGAATGTATGAATCGCGGTATAACAGCAGCATATTCTGATTTGGGGTTTTGACGCGGCCCGAAAACGTTAAAGTATCTTAGGGAGGCGGTGTCAAGACCATAACATTCTGTGTAAACTTGGCAGTAATATTCTGCAGATATTTTAGAGGCGGCATATGGGGAGAGTGGTTTGGGATTTTCACTTTCTTTTAGTGGCATGTTTGGATTGTCGCCATAAACTGCCGAAGTGGATGCATTTAATACTTTTATAATATTACATTTCTTCGCGGCTTGAAGGATCCGGAGGGTGCCTGTAGCGTTTATCTCATGGCATTTTATAGGATCTTTTATGCTTTCCCCAACACTTGCTAAGGCTGCTTGGTGGAATATGTAATCTTTTCCATTGAAGATCTTTTCAAGATCTAATTCTGTTATACTACCCTTTATGATTTCGAGATCTTCATGGTCTTTCATTGAAAGGTTTTTAGTGGAGCCGGTTGAAAAATCATCTATAACCGTGACACTGTTACCATCTTCCAGTAGTCTATCTGTAAGATGTGAACCGATAAACCCAAGGCCCCCTGTGACTACAACATTTTTATCCTTCATTTTTTTTCCACGCCTTTGATCTTCATGGGTTTTATCCGCTTTTTCATACAGGGACCGTCTTTTTTATCTTGTAACGTTTAGGAAAAGGTGGAGTGATCGGTAAGGTTTGGTTTCATTTGGTAGGCGATATAGTAGGAGTTGGAGTTTCTGGTTTTCCCCGGAGCGTGTTGGGGTGAATGTTATACGTTTCTCCCATTTTTCACCATTTTTCAATTTTATGGTTGTATTATATATGATGTATTCGTCTATTTTAACGATTAACTTATAGTTCACTGGTTGATATTCGTGGTTTACAACGCCTACGATTATCTCCCCACTTTCACCTACTGCAAGTTTGGTTGGATAATCATATGCTTTTCCTGTGGGTCCTAGGATGTAGAATTCTGTGAACTTTTCTGGGACGGGATTTAGGGCGAGGTTAATGGTGACCCCTACCATGGAGAAAAGTAAGATAACTAGGAATATGGATATTATCTGATTTTTGTTCAAATCCAGGTCTTTGATCCGTTCAATGGAGCTGTTTGGACTCCAATAGAATCTTTCATCAACTTCAATTTTTGATCGTATTATGATAGATGTTATGATTAAAAAGATGGATAATCCAGAGTATACTATGATCAGTTTTGGGTCTAGAAGGCTTAAATTTCCTAGTATGAGACCGATAAATGCACTTAGGATTATGCTGACTGCGAAGCTTAGGAACAATCTTTCGAATGTGTTTATCATCCCTTTTTTTGGGGCTAAAATGGTTAAAAGGAGATAACCTGGGATCAATGTGATGAAGAATATTCCAAACGGCCATTTTATTGGTGAGATTATTGTAAGGATTGTGAATAGGAATATTAGTAGGAGATCCTCATAGAATTTGGATCGGAGCCTTTCTTTTCTTCCTTTTTCGATTTCAAAGTATTCTTCTGGGGGGAATGCTCTTTCAAGCTCGTCAAGGGTTTCGAGTTTTTCGCTCCTTTCCGCAGCTACTTTAGCGGCTTCGGATGGGCTTATAGCATGCCTTTCATCTGCTTTAACTTCCTTTAAGGATTTTATTATTGTCTTCCGTCTACTTCGTCTCCTGATATATGTTAGAGTCGCTGCCATGATTGAGATAATGGCTGATAATTTAAGAATCCCATAATTATCCAATGGTAAAAATCCTAGGCCCAGGATTATCAGGATACTTACAGGGATGCTTAAAATCACCCTCCAATATAATTTCTTCTCTTGGAAGCTGAGGAAAAAAAGTGATATTATAGCATATCCTAAGATCAAGAATATGTTAAATCCTATGATCAAAGTTCTGAGAATCCAAAACCTATATTGGAACTGTAATAATATGAGGAGTATAAATGCAGAGACAATAACAATAAGAAGATCCCTTGAAGATTGATGCAATTTTAAAATCTCCCTAGGATCTTCAGAGGGTCCAGCAGAAAATAATAATAGTAATGTTAAGATTCTCTCAATATGCTTATTCCTAGTCAAGAAAACTAGGGGCGCTAAAATAATCAATAAACCATAAACGTTGTGGCCTCCAATGATACTGGCAAGTATAATTGATGATACTAAGATGATTGTGATTAAATTTTTATGTAGCATATGACTCCTCCATTTATCTGACCATTAGAGTACATAGTTTATATGCATTTCTCTTATCCAAATAAAAGTTTAAAGCATATACCTAGAAAATTTTATATATTTTGAATTTGCATCTTTTTAACATGAGCCTTGTTAGTTACTTAATCGCGATAATATCAGCCATTATCATAGCTTTAATTCTTGGAATTCCCATTTTGGCTGAAAAACCATGGAGGCGCTCATGGACCCTAACTGTAATATTCCCAACACCCATAATTGCAGCAGGTCTCCTCGCAATATCCTTAAAATTGGGATTCAGAGGATTCTATGATACACTAGACTTAGCACTTATCATAGGTATAATATCAGCTATTATAGTGAAATATATTATCGAAAATATCTTCTCCAAACCACCATTCTATCCAGGATAATAGAGATAGGGAAAACCCAATATACAAAGGTGGGAAAATCCCAAATAATATTAAACCAATTTTAATGGGGGGCGCGACATTGAATAAAAGATTATTTGTAACAGATTGTGAGGGTCCTATTTCACTTAACGACAATGCATTTGAACTTGCAAGCCATTTCATACCAGATGGTGACAAATTTTTCGCGGCAGTGAGCAGATACGATGATATACTAGCCTATGAAATCAAAAGGCCAGGTTATAATGCGGGTGACACACTTAAACTTATCACACCATTCTTGAAGGCCTATGATGTCACCAATGAGAAGATAGTGAAATTTTCCAGGAAGAATATTAGCCTAGTCCCATGGGCGCGCCAACTCCTCGAATATGTCCAGGGGTCCATGCCATCCTATATCATAAGTACAAGTTACAAGCAGTACATCGAGGCCCTCTGTAATCTTATCAGTTTCCCATTTGAGAACACATATTATACAAGTCTTGACATAGACTCACACGAGCTTCCAGATGATGAACGGGAGAAACTCTTCCAATTCAAGGACATGATAGTAGAAGGCGCCGATTTCGAGACAATGGACAGAATCTTCTTCAAAGAAATACCTCAAATGAAAATAGGTAAACTCCTAGAAGATGTTAAGACAGTAGGAGGGGAAGGTAAACGCCTAGCCCTCAAAGAGATACTTAAAAAAGAAAAAGCATCCATAAAATCAACAATTTATATAGGTGACAGTATAACCGATGTAGAACCTTTAAGATTCACAAGGGGGCGTGGCTTGGCAGTATCCTTCAATGGAAACCATTATGCTGTGAAAGAAGCTGACATAGTTGTCATATCCGAGAATGCACTTCCAATAGGGTTAATAGCTGATCTGCATTCGCGTTTCGGGAGAAACTACATAATAGAATTCACAAAAGCCTACTCAGAGAACCCTGAAAGAGCCCTTGAAAATTTCAGAATAAGCTATAATATACTTGAAAAGTTCATGGAATCGTTCAAGGACGAATTCCCCATAATAACCATACCAGAAGACACCGAAGAAATAGCAGAGAAAAGCATAAAAATGCGTAAAAAGATCAGGGGAGAAGCCATAGGAGGCCTTGGATAGTGAAGATCAACGAGACCATCATAGAGGACACATTCTGTGAAACTTTTAATGGCAAATGTGTAAGGAGCATAGTAACAGCTCATGACAGGGAAACTCTTAAAAGAGCAGCGTATGATGCTACTTCCACGCCAGGAGCAGTCATCGGCAGATTAGAAAGTGGAGTGGAATCATTCTTAGACTCGAGCATGACCCCTGATTCCAGGCCCGGAGCCTTACTTCAATTTTATTTCGCCCTCGACAACATGGAAAAGTTTGAGGTGGAATTATCTTATAGGATAAGACAGGACATCCTAGTAAAGCCATTCACAAGCCTATTTAATGCAACTCCCAGACCAGAAGGGTACATTGACATGATGAAACACGTTGGACATTGTGGCGACGGATATGAGTGGATAGAAACCCTCTATGGGAGAGAAATGATCATAGTACCCATAGCAGTCCCAGACTTCAAAATAGAAGCAAAGATGGGATACCAGACAGGTATAATGGGCGCGAATTTCTGGTACATGTGCAAAGATAAAGAATCAGTCCTTAAAGCAGGTGAAAAAGCCATAGAAGCCATAAACAGTATAGAGGAGGTTATAGCACCATTTGAAATCTGTTCAGCCCCATCAAAGCCAGAAACAAAATATCCATGGATAGGCCCCACAACAAACCATCCATACTGCCCATCACTAAAAAAAAGACTAGGCAAGGAATCTAAGGTCCCGGAGGGGGTCAAATACATACCAGAGATAGTTATAAACGGACTTTCACGGGAAAAAGTAATGGAAGCCCTCAGAGAAGGTATAAAAGCCGTCTCAAAATTTGATGGTGTGAAAAGAGTCTCAGCAGGCAACTATGAAGGTAAACTAGGTGACGATAAAATATTCTTACACGAACTATTCTAATAAAAATCCCTTTATTTGTGGGGGGTGTGAAAGTTCAAATTCGATGCAGTGGGCTTCGGAGCCCTTAACATAGACCAACTCTACATAGTCGACAAGATCATAGGCCCTGAAGAAGAAACCATAATAAAAGGTTTTAATGAAAGTTGTGGCGGTTCAGCAGCCAACACAATCATAGGCCTCTCAAGGTTAGGGCTTAAAACAGCATACATCGGCAAGGTAGCTATGGACAGAGAAGGGATCAAACTTCAAGAAAACCTCAAAAAGGAAAAGGTCAACTTAGAACTTCTCATCGTCACTAGAAAAGGCAGAAGTGGGAAAATAATAGGCTTCGTCGATAAAAATGGACAAAGAGCACTCTACCTAGATCCTGGAGTCAATGACACCATAAAAATCAAAGAAATAAAAACTAAACTATTAGAAGATAGCAGATTACTACACTTAACATCCTTTGCAGGTGAAGGCTTCCATGTCCAAGAAAAATTACTTGATCAATTATCATCTAAGCCCATTATAAGCCTAGACCCAGGAAACCTATACGCCAAAAAAGGAAAAAAAGCCCTCAAAAAACTTATAGAAGCCACCAACATCCTCCTATTAAATGAGATAGAACTTAAGATGATGGGTTACAAGGGATCATACAAGGAAGCTGCGAAACTCCTCGGAGAGGAAGTAGATATTATCATCATAAAAAGGGGTCCACTAGGAGTATATGGACTCATGGACGACATTGAAGTAGAATTACCAGCCCTGAAAGTTAAATGTGTAGATACAACCGGGGCAGGTGACGCGTTCAACGCAGGATTCCTATACGCATGGCTAATGGGCCACAACCTCGAAAAATCATGCTACTTTGGAAATTATATAGCAGCTCATTGTATACAAGGATATGGTGCAACCAGGACATTACCCTCCATTGAAGCTACAAAAATACTAAAATAGCATGATGCTTCAAGCACATAGGAAACCATCCACGATTATGGGGTTGTTATATGCCATGTAATCATCTAAAAGACAAAAAAGTCATATTCATATCTGTTATCCTTTTTATCATAGGATTCTATCTTCGATATATGGGATACGAACTTGTCTCTTTTATATTATTCACAGTAACGGTTCTTCTAGCAGGTTTGGGTATATTTAAGGAGGCTTTCACATCCTTATACCATGGGAGTTTCACCATAAACCTTCTCATCACAATCGCCGTGATAGGGGCATTCGCACTTGGAGACTATCCTGAAGCAGCTCTTGTCGTTGTACTATATTATATCGCAGAGTATCTAGAGGAATATGCAACTGGCCAGGCGCATGAATCTATAAAGAATCTTATGCAACTCAGGCCAGAAACAGCCAATATAAAAGTTGGCGAGAAAGAGGTTAAAATGGACGCGAATAAAGTTGAACCTGGGAATATAATGGTTATCCGCCCCGGGGACCTTATACCATTAGACGGGGAGATAGTGGATGGTTCAGGTGACGTTGACCAGTCAAATATTACAGGAGAATCCAAACCAGTCCACAGAACTATTGGAGATGAGGTTTTCGCGGGTACAGTGAACCTTGAGGGCTACCTTGAAGTTAAAGTCACAAGAAAATCTGAAAGGACAATCATAGCAAGGGTCATAGAACTTATAGAAAAGGCTAGGATGAGAAGATCATCCAGAGAACTGTTCATGGACAAATTCGCATCATATTATACGCCGACTGTCATATTAGCCAGCATATTAATAGCTTTCATCCCAAGCATAATAATAGGCAACCCAAAAACTTGGATATACCGCGCCCTAGTACTAATGTTAATCTCATGCCCATGCGCCCTCGTAATATCAGTACCAGTTGCCATGATATCAGGAATAACAGCAGCCACAAGAGAAGGCATACTAATCAAAGGCTCAGTTTACCTAGAAGAAATCTCCAAAATAAAAAGGATGGTCTTTGACAAGACCGGCACACTAACAAAAGGTAAACTAAAAATAAAGGAAATAAAAGCATACAATGACATTGACGTGCTGAAGATCGCAGCTTCACTAGAAAAAGGATTAAAACATCCAATAGCAGAGGCCATAATGGAATTAGCAGATAAAAAGGGCATTGAACCACTAAAAATCAAAGATCCCAAGTACAAACCGGGATATGGTATCCAAGGGGAAATTAATGGCAAAATTTACTTCCTCGGCCAAAACACCCATCAAGATGCAGAAACAACATCCATATTCTTGGAAAGTGAAGGTAAAACTATTGGGATGATAAAATTAGAGGATGAGCTAAGATCATCAGCACAAATACTAATAAAAAAATTAGCCAGAGAAAATATTGAGACCGCCATCTTAACTGGTGATAACCCAAAGGTTGCGGAGAAAATAGCCAGGGAACTTAAAATAGATAAACACTTTGGGGGTTTGCTCCCAGAAGACAAATTCAACTTCATAGAAGACTTAAGATCAGCTGAAAGAGTTGCTATGGTTGGTGATGGTATCAATGATGCCCCGGCACTTGCAGCAGCCGATGTGGGTATTGCCATGGGAACCAGAGGCTCTGACATAGCACTCGACACCGCCGATATAGTGCTTATAGACGATGATCTTCTTAAAATCCACCAACTCCTAAAACTTGGAAGAAAAACCATGAGAATAGTTAAAGAAAACATATTCCTTTCAATAATCATTAAAGGATCATTGGCCGTTCTTTCAATCTTTGGACTAGTATCATTATGGATGGCCGTAGGTATCGGTGACATGGGACTTTCACTTGCAGTAATCCTCAATGGACTGCGCAACAACAAAAAGATTTTATAAACCCAAAAAGAAGAGAGATAGTAGGGGGTTATACCATGTTAAATGATGAGATGATAGATGCTATAGAAAAAAATCTTGCTTTTGTGGCGACAGCAAGCAGCGACGGCACACCCAATGTCGTGCCAATAGGCTTCACCCGACCCATTGACGATAAAAGAATCCTCATAGTAGATGTGTTCATGAAAAAGACCATCAGTAACCTTGAAGAAAACCCTAAAATATCCATTATAGTCCAGAATGTCAAAGAACACCCCTATCAGTTCAAGGGCACAGCGAAGATATTCAAATCAGGCAAATTCTTCGAAGAAGCGGTTGAATGGGCCCAGAATGTTATGAGTGAAGTTGAACCGAAATCAGCAATCCTAATGACAGTAGAAGAAATATACCTTGTAAAACCGGGGCCAGACGCGGGTAAAAGGATAAAATAGGCCCCCCAACTTATCTCTTTTTTTTGCAGAGGTTTAGAGGATGGGTGCAATAGCAGGTTTCATAGGTAAAGGGGCCCTTCCAAAACTCCTTAAAATGTTAAGGATCTTGAAACATCGCGGACCCGACTCCACAGGAATATATTATAATGGTAAAACAATAAAGGAGATTAAACCATCAAATGCACATGTGGAGGATCTTCTAGATTTTTCTGCTAATTACAAATTTAAAGGAAGGATAGTTGATGTGGCCATAGGCCATAACCTTCTCCTTGCTGCTGATGAAATCTCCCAGCCTATAGGAAATGAAAGTGTAATGGTCTGTGATGGTAGATTATACAATATGGGGGGATCTGAGTCTGGTTGTGAGATTATCTTAGATTTTTTGGAGGATAATGGAATAAAAGCCCTTCAGATGATCATGGACAAGTTTGATGGGGATTATTCATTCGCATTCTTTGATGGTGAGAATATCATACTTGCAAGGGATCCTATAGGAGTCAAACCACTCCATTACAAGGTTGGAGAAGATTTCATAGCATTTGCATCTGAACGCAAAGCCCTCTGGGGATTGGGCATAAAAGATACCGAGAGTTTACCACCAGGATCGGCCCTAATAAACAATAAGATTATAAGATTGAAAAAATTGCCAGAAGAAACAAAAAAGCTTTGGGATTATGACTTGGCCAAGGAAAAACTAGCAAGGGCGCTTAAAGAAGCCGTTAAGGGGAGGGTTAAGGGCCTTAGAAGGGTTGGTGTTTTATTTTCTGGTGGGGTTGACAGCACACTAGTCGCCCTTCTTGCAAGAAAATATACGAAACCCATATTATATACAGTGGGGGTTAAAGGATCCCAGGATCTTATATTCGCAGAGAAAGCCGCCCATGAACTTGGAATAAACGTTAAAGTCATAAAAGTTACCGAGGAGATGATCAGGGACGCTTTGAGGCCAGTTATAAGAGCTATAGAAGAATTTAATATTATGAAGATAGGTGTGGCCATGCCATTATATTTCTCGTCCAGGGCTGCTAATGCTGATGGACTACGAGTCATACTAGCGGGACAAGGAGCTGATGAACTATTCGGAGGATACAATCGCTACCTTCGAATCTATGAGGAAGGTAGAGACAAACTGATGGAGGCTTTTAAGGCCGATATATGGAACATGTACCATGTAAACCTTGAAAGGGATGATGCTATTGCAATGGCAACAGGTACAGAATTGAGGGTTCCATTCCTCGCTAGGGAAATTATAAACATAGCCTTTAATATACCAATAGAATATAAGATAAAAGGTAGTGATGATAGTTTAAGGAAGCATATCCTCCGCGACTTGGCATTAGATATGGGGGCGCCGGATTTTATCGCGAGAAGACCTAAAAAGGCTGCTCAATATGGGTCTGGGATAGATAAAATCTTGAGAAGGAGGATACTCCCTACTTTCGATCATAGATCATTCATTGAAAATCTGAAAATGGAATTTTATAAGGGGTATTGAGGATGAAAATAGAAAAGGAAGCCGAAAAGATCCTAGAAGAATTTTCAAAAGCCCTTGAAAAAGTGCCCGAACTAGAGGAGACACATTACATCATAGATAACCTTAACAGGACAAGATCTGATAAAAAAAGGAAACAAGACCCTAAAAGGATACTGCGGAACGCGCCAGTAGACAAAGAAGGTAATATAATAGTAGAGAGAGGAGAATGGACACAATAAACGGGGTGTTAAAGTTGCGCATGAATCTTCTTCTCGAACTCCAGGACGTCCCTGGACAACTTGTAGCCGCTCTCGAACCAATAGCCAGTGTAGGTGCTAATATTGTCACCATAATCCATGAAAGGGACGCTAAAACAGGAGCGCATGTACCAGTCCAGATAACCATTGAAGGAGATAAAAAAACACTGGATCTTGCAATAGAAAAATTAACAGAAAAAGGCGTTAAGATAATAGAAAAGGATGGAGTGCCACTAAAAGAAAAAATAAACGCCATACTAGTAGGTAAGATCTCCGAGGAAGAACTAAAAGGCATAGTTAACAGGATAAACAGCCTCAAAGGTGTTAAAGTCGCCGATCTTTCCCTTAAAATGTCAATCACAACCTCAACAATCAAAATTACAATGGAAGCAGAACACGAAAGCCTAGACCTTCTAGAAAAAGAAATATACCATATAGGATCAAAGGAAGGGCTACTAGTCATCACAGAAACATAACACTTGGAGGATCTTATTCATGAAAATCTGTATCATAGGATTCGGTGCTGTTGGCCAAGGAGTTGCAAGGGCCATAAAATCAACAAGAAAAAGACTAAAAAGAAAATACAACCTCAAAATCGACATAGTGGCCGCTGCAGACTCCAAAGGAGCCGCGATACAAAAAAATGGACTAGACCCTCAAAAGCTCATAGAAACCAAAAAAGAAAAGGGTAGCGTAGCATATTATCCAGTAGATGGCCATAAAGGTATGGACGGCCTCCAAGTACTCGAAGAAGTAGAATATGATTGTCTAGTGGAAGTCACACCCACAAATATCATAACAGGAGAACCAGGAAAATCCCTGATAACGAAGGCTATGAATAATGGAAAAGATGTTGTAACATCCAATAAAGGCCACCTATCATTATTCTACGGGGAACTGATCGACTTAGCCAAGGATTCTGGTGTAAATTTCAAATTCGAGGCTTCTGTTGGGGGTGCTATGCCCATAATAAATTTTGCACAGGAGACACTACCCTCCTGTAAGATAAAATCGATAATAGGAATACTTAATGGCACAACCAACTTCATCCTCTCAAGGATGACAGCCGAAGGATCATCCTATGAAC
>Ga0209508_1001152_pt1 | contig 21716 bp, 21 predicted proteins | sample AD_UKC129_MetaG_FD_184427 | JGI IMG/M metagenome (GOLD analysis project Ga0209508, IMG submission 184427) | Active sludge microbial communities of municipal wastewater-treating anaerobic digesters from Canada - AD_UKC129_MetaG (SPAdes) (version 2) | ecosystem: Engineered > Bioreactor > Anaerobic... | reverse complement strand
TAATTTGCCACGGGAAGACATCTCTCAAATGCTGGGACGCCCCGTAAAGGTGGACGAGCATCGCCTTTATTACGTGATCTCAAGCAAACTTGTGGTCTTTAGGGACGATCTCTTAAAGAATGCGCCTTTGCCCAGGATAGCTTGTGTTATAGGAGCAAGCAAGGAGATCAAAAGATGGCCCCTTTGCCATTGGGCTGACCTCATAAATATGATCGCTTCAACGGGTGGAAGCGCCATTCTGCTCGGCCACGGAAGGGAAGAAGAGGACATGGCAAGTGCGATAAGGGGTTCATTACTCAAAGAAGCAGAAAAAAATACCTTTGACCTCGTAGGTCGTCTTAGGCTGGACGAGATGGCTGCCGTTATTGACGGCTGTGATGCAGTAATCGGGGGCGATACGGGGCCGATGCATTTGGCCCTTGCCTTAAAAAAGCCTGCTATAGGGCTTTTCGGTCCGACACTTCCCGAGCAGGTGGGTTTAAGTGAGTTGGACGCAAAGATCATAGCCGATCGCGAATGTGTTGGCTGCCAAAACTGGGATTGTGATAAAGACTGTCTTTCTGCGATAATGCCTAAAGGGGTTTTTGAAGCATTGACCAAAGTTGTGCCAAAATTTGCTTGACGACGGCGGTTTGCGTTTGCGATATCAAAGGCTTGCATACGAAAGGGCACAAAACTTCACAAAGGAATCCATGGTTGAGGGAGTAACATCCGTGTATCGCGAGATTTTGAGCGCATCTCGTTGAAGCAGGGGGTTAATTAAAACATGATATGTAATAAATTGGGACTTTAGGCCTATTGTCTTAGTGTACGGCAATCATTAGCATATATAGTGAAATGTAGGCAAAGTCTTTATTCTTGCTTGCATTTACTTCTAAGGTCAGTCTTTGACCGCAAGAAAAGCACCTTGACAATGTAACCTTGGTACAGCTTCTAACACCTGCGTCGATCCCCGATGGCAATGAAAGGAGGTGCGAAGACCCCCGGCCAAAAAGGGAGAGCGGGTGAGGAAGGCGGAAACGAAGGCACGCAAAAGGCGCAATTTTTCGAGGGAAAAAGAGAAGGAAACGAGGAAACTTCTTCAAAATCCCCCGAGGAAGCGCAAAGAGGTGTCCTTTGGTCCGCAAAATATAGACATTCACCAAGGGGGTTGAATGAACATGAAGAAGTTACTAGCATTGATAGCTGTCTTTGCCCTTGTGGCATTTGCAGCTCCTGCCTTTGCGGCAAATCCCTTCGTCGACGTTCCAATGAACCACTGGGCTTACGACGCAGTATCGCATTTGGCCGCAAAAGGCATAATTCAGGGTTACCCTGATGGCACGTACAGGGGCAACCAGCCCATGACGAGGTATGAGATGTCCATGCTCGTAGCAAGGGCATTGGCCACCGTCGACATGGAGAAGGCCAGCAAGGAAGACGTCGAGATGCTCAAAAAACTAGTCGTCGAGTTCAAAGACGAGCTGGATGCTCTCGGTGTCCGAGTTGACGCCCTTGACGAACGGGTAGCCGTCCTGGAAGAAGGCATCGGCGGATGGAAGTTCTGGGGTGAGCTGCGCTTCGACGCCCGTTGGGCCGATGAAGGCGACGGTGCATACGACAAGGGATACTACACCCACAGAGGCGAGACCGAGTTCGATCTGAACAGGTTCCGCATCTGGATGAGCAAACAGATCGATGACAAGACGAAAGTCACTGCCCGTGTCGGTCGTAACAATGCCGACGATGAAGAATTAAAGTGGGAGCGTTTCTTTGCTACGATCCAGTTGCCGTGGGATTCCTTCCTCATGGTAGGTAAGTGGAACTACAACTGGGAGGACGAGGCAGGCCTATACATCGACGAAGACGCATGGTTCACCGACCAGACGTTGACGGGTTTCTACTGGAGGAAGAACCTGGCAAAGGGCGATATCACTTTAATGACCACGCATGATGAGGATAAGTATGAGAAGAAAATAGGAAAAACAAAACCCAAGACTAGTGACCCATCAGTTGATGTATATGCGACTGGTGCAGAGAAGTATACGGATCTTGGAGACCACTATTATCACGGCGCTCGCTTCAACTTCCATATGAACGACAAATTCCGCATCGCCGTAAGTGGCATTTACATCGATTACGATGAAGATGGAACATTAGGATGTGGAGAGTATGACTACGGTACCTACTGGGCTGATTTCGGCATCACCTTCACGCCCGGTTTCCAGTTCAAGGGCGCTTACTTCATACAAGACCACGACGGACCTAACGTGATAAACTTCGACGATTCGCCCGACGCTTACAAGGCCATCATCGACGTGTCTCAGGACACATTGCATTTTACGAGCCTTTGGATCGAGTATGCCAAGTTAGATCCCAACTTCCACACTGCTTTGCAGCCGTGGAGCGCCTACGGCGCCGAGGTTACGCCGGCCTTGATGGAGTCTCCTGTGAAAAACGTGTTCGAGACGGAAGTAATTTTTGCGTATCTGCAGCAGAAGTGGAGCGATAAGTGGGTGACGTACCAGCGGTACGGCCAGTTCGAGCACGATCCTGAAGGTCATGCGCATCTTTCCGGAAGCTACGACATCACCAACTGGACCTTCGGCGTTCAGTACTGGTACACCCCGACCGTCATGTTCGAGCTTGCTTACGACGACGTGGATTACGACGATGGGTGGAGAAAAGATAAAACTATGGGTGGTTGGGGCGATTCCAGCCTCAAGGACGACAGCTTGATCCGCTTCCGTACCCAAATATTCTTCTAAGCAAAGATGCGTTAAAAAGACCGGGCAATTTGCCCGGTCTTTTTTTATGTCCGCATTACTTAGGGGATATGAATGACTGGTAAACCTCGAGGTATAACGTTGCTATGCACGAGACGTCAAGTTTTGTGGCTTCTTTGATCGCTTGGAGCTTCATTTTGTCGTTGGGGAGGTGGTTTAAGGCCCTTTGAAGCGCTGACGTCAGCGAATTGACGTTGCCGGGTTCGGCGAGCCAGCCGTTTACGCCTTCTTTTATGATATCAGGAGCACCGCCGCAGTCAAAGGCGACCGCGGGAAGTCCCGCGGCAAGCGCCTCGACCAGGGCGAGGCTGAAGCCCTCAGGTCCTCCGGAGCCAGGCACGTAAAAGGACGGCTGAACGAAAAGGTCTGCTGCCCAAAGGTAGGGCCTTACGTCATCTGTGAAGGGGAAAAAACGCACCTTATCGGGTTTTTTTTCGGCGAAGTGCTTTTTGGACTCCTGAAGTAGCTCTTCCTTCATGGGGCCATCGCCTACGATCCAAAGACAAAAAGGTTTTTCGGTTTTTAGTGACGCTGCCGCTTCGATCAGAAGGTCAAAGCCCTTCCAGGCGACGAAGCGGCCCATTGCAAGCAATACCAGGGTATTTTCATCGACGCCCTCGGCACTTCTAAGTCGGATTCTTTCTTCTTCCTTTGGGGCGTAGTCGGCCACGCGTATGGGGTTTGCGATGACTACGATTTTTTCGTCGCTGAAGCCCTGGTCTTTCATGTGCCGTGCCACGGCTTGAGAGGGAGCGACGAGAAGGGAGCTGTTTACGTAATATTTGCCCTTTGGGTATTTGTCCACTGTTGAAACAACCGGGATTTTTGCCTTTTTTGCCCAATATCCTGCAATTGCAGAAGCCGTTGAAAGACGGGTATGTATGATGTCGGGTTCGAAGTCTTCAAGTATTTCTTTAAAACCCCTGCACAGGGGCGGACACCACGCCGTGGCGGGCTTGTAAGCAAACACCTTAAATCCTGCTTTTTCAGCTTGTCTTTTTAGCGTGTCGCCTGGTCTGCAGAGAATGGCCTGCTCCACGCCCTCCTTCTTGCCGATCTCTTCGAGGAGCTGAAGCCATGGCCTGCTCCAGGATAACATGTTTTCGTCAACGTAATGAAGTATTTTCATTTGCCACTCTACCTTTCTCGTGTTATTTCAGTCCGATTTGTTTTTCTTATATTATACTTTAATGGTATTCTTTAGGGGATGATGTCATATTTGACGCGTGCAAGTCCTGCTCTTTTATTTTGAGCTCATGTAAGCTATAATTTTTCAAGCTTGTATATCTTTTTTAAGAAAAATTCGTGCGTCATGGGGGTTTTAAGATGAAAAAGAGCGTAAGGGCATTTTTTTGCGTTTCAGTTATTTTGCTCAGCATGTTTACATTCGTGGCCTTTTCTTACGGGGCCGACTTCGATTCTATTTTGCAGAAATGGAGCAGGACCTATAAGACCAGAGGCGATCTGGGAGACGAACTCACCATAACGGTCACTTATTACTCGGCAGAGTACATAGAGGCACTGGTTCAAAAAGAGGCCGAGTTGAACCTTTGGACTGAAAGTGAGATGGAAGACTACAAATACGAGCTGTTAAAAGTTTTAAAGCTCACCGAGTACATTCCAATGATGATTTCCTTCGACATGAAGGGCGCGCCCTTGAGGATGGCTCCCTTCGATAACAAAGTGACGCTGTGGGTCGGCAATAAAAAGCTTTCTCCCGCTGATTACGACAAGCGCTTTAATTTTAAGCTGTCAGGCAAGCGCGAAGGTCTTGTTTACTTCCCCCGCTACGACGAAAACGACAAACCTTATCTTGAAGGCGTTTCGACTTTAAAACTTACGATAGACGGCGACATCGGTCCCATAACGATGGGAAAGCAGATAGATTTTTACTGGGACGTATCGCGTGACGATCCTTCAAGGCTATATGCGGGACGTGCAGCGGCGCGCCTTGAACTGGAACGGCTGATCAAGAGATTAAACCAGCTTAAAGATCAAAAAAGCAAGCTGGAAGAGCAGATCGCGGGGATAGACAAGGAGATCCAAATGGTGCAGTCTCGCATTGAAGAGCTCGAAAGGGAGTAGTTTAGATGACCAATATTAAACGCATCGGTGTTCTTACAAGCGGGGGCGATGCTCCGGGCATGAACGCCGCCATCAGGGCAGTCACGAGAAGCGCCATTTACGAGGGCCTTGAGGTCGTGGGAATAAAGCGTGGCTTTGAAGGCCTGCTCGAAGGGGACGTCGTCCCTTTGATGAGCAGGGTTGTGGGGGGCATCATCCACAGAGGAGGGACGATACTTCGGACCGCGCGGAGCGAGCGCTTCAAGAGGCCTGAAGGCCTGCTTGAGGCCTTAAATCGCTTAAAGGAACTTTATATCGATGCCTTAGTTTTAATCGGCGGAGAGGGCACCTTAAAGGGTGCCTGGACACTTTATGAAAAGGGCTTCCCGACCTTGGGCATCCCCTGCACGATCGATAACGACATAGCGGGCACGGACATCACCATAGGGTTTGATACGGCCGTCAACACAGCTCTTGACGCCATCAGAAAGCTTCGCGATACGGCCTCAAGTCACGACAGGCTTTTTATAGTAGAGGTCATGGGAAGGGAGGCTGGTTTTTTGGCCGCTGACATTGCCCTTGCCTCGGGGGCCGAATACGTGCTGATACCTGAGATCCCCTTCGACCTGGACAAATTGTGTCAAAGGCTTCGCTACGCGAGAAGGCAGGGCAAGACTCATTCGCTCATCATCGTGGCCGAAGGCGTGATGGGCGCACCCGATTTGGCCGCTCGGCTTAAAGATACCGCAGGCTACGAAGCGCGCGTCACCGTTTTGGGACACATACAGCGCGGGGGAAGCCCTACGGCTGCCGATGCGATCCTGGCCTCCAAAATGGGAGCATATGCCGTCGAAGCGCTGCTTGCAGGCAAGTCAGGTGTCATGGTGTGCTGCCAAAATGGCCATATGGTCACGCGCCCCTTGCCCGTGGCCTGGGAGGAAGAAAAAATTATGAGCGAAGAAGTTTTGACCCTAATCGAAATGCTTTCAATATAATAGGGATAATAGGGGCAAAGAAAGGCAAGTGTATCATGTGCGGCGAGGATTTGATAAAAAACATTTCGTTCATTGTAGCTTCAGATTCTGGGCGCAAGAGGTCATCTTTTCTCTCGCAGGAACGTTACTGGAAAAAAGCCCTTGAACTTTTGCTTTTGTGCAAGCGTCCCATGATCGTGACGGGTTTTTACGCAAAAGAAAGATGTTCAGCCGAAACGGATGGCCCCATGGGTGCCGCCATTTTAGGTAGGGCTTTAAAAAGCCTGGGTAAAAATGTATTGCTGGTTACCGATTGGCGATGCCGTGGCGTTGTCGAAGCGGCGCCTTTGCCAGTTAGAGGGCCAAAGACGCTGATAGCTTCAGGGGGAGAACAGATTTTGCGACTTCGACCGGACCTTTTGGTCTTCATAAAAAGGCCCGGCAAGGCAAGGGACGGTCGGTATTATAACATGAGAGGGCTAGATATAACTGACGTGACTGACCCTCTTGATGAGGCGGTTTCAATCGCTCGAGATGTTTTTGAAAACTTAAAAGTAATTGGCGTTGGAGACGGCGGAAATGAAGCAGGGATGGGGATTTTTTTGCAAGAGCTCGTATTATCCGAGCCAGAGTTTGGCAAGTATTTCTCTGTCGTCAAAGGTGACGCGGCAATTGCCTGTGACGTATCAAATTGGGGAGCTTACGGATTGGTTGCTTTGATGTCTTGCGTCACAGGGAGGTTTTTGTTGCATGACGAAGGCGAAGAGCTTCAGATGATCATGGCAATGCTCGACGCAGGTGCAGTTGACGGTAAGACCTTGGAAAGAAGCCCCTTCGTGAGCGGCCTTCACTTATCGAAAAACCAGGAAGTCGTATCTCGCCTAGGCTTGATGGTGAAAGAAACTTATCTTTAACCTCCCGCCACGGGCGGGAATATATCTATGGTGCAGTCTTCGCTTAAAGGGGTATCTAAACCTTGAAGGTGGGCGATGTGGGTGCCGTTTACGAGCACAATCGCACCCGGAATTAAAGAGTCGCCTTGCAGCAGCAGCTTTTCGAAACCATTGCCGTATTCGCGGATGAGTCCTTTTAAAAGTTCGCCCACAGTTTTATATCCTTTTACGTTTTTTTCCTTGGTGCCGGTTATCTCTCTTAATGTGGCGTAAAATTTCACGATCATTTTTAATCCTCCAGGTGGTGGAAGGCTTCCACCTCGATGTTCTTTAAATTGCAGATATTTTTTATCTCTTTTTCGGCCTCGCATGCATACCTGCAGGCAAGCCCGCAGCTTGACGAAATCTTTCGTGGCACGGGAATGATTCTTACGTCATAGCCTGCTTTTCTGCACTCTTTCTCGAACCTTAAGGCCATGTGCGTGACAAAAAAGGTAGCAATGCAGGTCAAAATCATCACCTCTAAAGCGCGAGCACTAAAGAACTGTCTTAGGTAATTATACCTGGACTTAAGGGTTTTGTAGAAGTAAAATTTGTCTGTCCTGGTCAACTTGAAGGAAGATCTCGCAAAATTTACGAATGTGGCAAGTTTTGCGAGTGCTTTGCGTTCTTGTGATGCAGGAAAAGCTTTTTGTCTTAAATTTTTATCGCGTATATTTGTAGGAGGGTGGTATGTAGTGGTTCGCAAAATGGTTTTCGTGTTTTTGGTTGCTGTCCTTTGTTCTGTTGTAGCCTCAGGCGTCGCTTTGGCGGAAGAAAAGATAGCCATCATCGATCCGCAGAAGGTCTTGTTCAATCATCCGAAATTTCAGGAAACGCAAAAGCAGATCCAGACCATGATGGACAAAAAACAGCAGGAGACGAAGATGGCCATGGAGGCCGTCAAAGGCGAGGACGAGCAAAGAAGAGTTTTTTTGCAGAAAAGACAGGAAGCGGCCATCGAGGAGCAGAAGTTGATGGAAAATTTGTTTAAGGATATCGATATGGCCATCCGTGTAGTTGCCCAGGCAAAGGGTTTCACGCTTGTCTTGGACAAAAACCAAGTCTTTTTTGGCGGAACGGACATTACCAACGATGTTGTGCTCGAGTTGAACAAGAAAAAGTAACCTTAAAACTTCCCCAAACTGGAACGGCAAGCGAAATCTTACGTGAGTTTTCGCTTGCCGTTCTTTTGTGCCTTTAAGCTTTATCAAGCGTTACTATGGTAATTTCTCTTCCGCTTCTTCCGTCAAGTCCTCGTGAGTTTCCTCGGGAGCCTGAGCTTTCTCGCTAGTTTCCGTGACTTCCGCCTCCGCATCGGGTTCGACGTGAGGAGACTCTTCTGTGACTTGAGGCGTCTCTGCTTCGGGTGCAGGAGCTTCCTTTGTTTCAGGTTCTTCTGCCTCTGCTTCAGGTTCCGGTTGCTCTATTTCCTGAGGCTCTTCTTGCTCGATGACTTCACCGGCCGGGGCTTCTGCCGGCTCTGTCACCTCTTCTACAGGTTCTTCTTCGGCGGGCGCTTCCTCCACGGCCTCGGGCACTTCTTCAGTAACCTCAGGTGTCTCCTCGACAGCTTCGGGCACTTCTTCAGTAACCTCCGCCTCCGGTTCCTCCTCGACAACCTCAGGTGCCTCTTCGGCTGCCTCGGGCGCTTCCTCCACGGCCTCCGGTTCTTCTGCTTCTTCCGGCGCCGTCTCGGTTACGGCGGCCTCTTCTTGCGTCGGTTGGGCTACTTCGACGGGCGCCTCCTTTGGCCTCAAAGCTAGTACTCCCAAAATGATTAAAACCACGACGATTATCACGATCCATACTTTTTTCATCCAAGTTCACCTCCTACTGTGTGTTATGTTATAGCTTGTTATATACAACAGGGGTTTATTCCCCTCTGTATCCAATATTTCTAAGGCATATTACAGACATCCTTAGGTGTCTAACCATTTTATCCCAAAATTTGCTTCCTGTGTCTGGGGTTTTCAAAAACTGTCCCTCTGGGCTAAAATAAATACGCTCATAAACTCTTAAAATTTAAAAAAGGATGACGATATGAAAGAAAAACTTGCCCTGACAGATAAGTGGATAGTTGTGGACTTAGATGGCACTATACTTCATAATGACAGAGTACCCCCCAAAGTTTCAAGATCGGCCCAGATGCTTCAAGCCTCTGGCTGGAGCCTTATCGTGGCCACAGGAAGGATATTGGCGGGGGCCTTGCCTCACATAAGGTCGCTTAGAACTTCGTGTCCTGCCATCGTTTACGACGGTGCTCGCGTCATGGATCCAAGGACGAATGAAGTTTACTTTGAAAGAAAAATACCAAAAGACCTCGTCGGCGAAATAATAAGCATGGGATTCGACTTTCCCCTCGAGGTGCAGGTTTACGGCGATGAAGAAGTTCTTTGCAGGCCGAGCGATCTTCTTACCATAACCTATTTTAAATCGCTAAATGTCGCCATAGAACCTGTTTTGTTATCACCAAAGCTGGAAAAAGATGTCTTCAGAGTGTTATTTTTCGGCAAGCCCGCATTGGTTGCAAAGCTAAAGGTGATGTTTGAAGAAACTTTAAAGGGAAAGGTAAGCGTCACCTTGGCCGGGAGCGATTTTTTGGATGTGTTGCCCCTGGGCGTGTCGAAGGGAGAGGCCTTAGAGGTGCTAAAGGGCCTTAGCGGCATAAAAGACGTGTACGTCGTTGGTGTCGGCGATCACATGAACGACCTCGAACTGCTTTCCGAGTCAGACTTTAAAGTTGCGCCCGCTGACGCTATTCCTGAGATTCTTAAGATTGCCGACTTCATAATGCCGCCGGCCTCCAAGGAAGGTTTTTGTGACCTTTGCGAATTGCTCTTGAGCGAAAATTTTGACGCCATGTTTAACAGGAGGTGCAAGTGTGATGTCTGAACTGGTAAAATGGGAACTGGTCGATATGGAGCTGCCGGAAGAATGTAACATTATATTGGGACATAGTCACTTCATCAAGACCGTGGAAGACTTATACGAGGCGCTCGTAACGGCCTCACCGACGCTCGAATTCGGCATTGCCTTTTGCGAGGCTTCGGGGCCTTGTCTTATAAGGTGGGACGGCAATGCGGAGGACTTGATCGATGTGGCCATAAGAAATGCCCAAAGGATATCTGCAGGGCACACCTTTGTCATCTTGCTACGCAAAGGTTTCCCGATTAATGTACTGGACAGAATCAAGAACGTGCAAGAGGTATGCCGCGTATATGCTGCCACCGCAAACCCCATTCAGGTCTTGATCTTTGAGACCGATTTGGGCAGGGGCGTAGCCGGCGTCGTCGATGGGGATGCCTCTAAGGGCGTGGAAGATGACTCTCACATCGCGGAAAGAAAAGCCCTTTTGAGAGATATTATAGGCTACAAAAGATAGGTGGTATGAGTGCTGCTTTCTAATTTCATTCAACGCAAAGGTTTTGGTTTTGCGCTCTTGATTTTGGTCTTTTGCCTTCCTTTATTCGCTGCGCCAACGAAGGCTTTTTGCTACGATCCAACAAAGCCCATAGAGGAGGGATGGGCCCTTCCTGTTTACGCAGTTCCTCCCGAGGGGGGGTGGGATACGCCCGAGGGCAGATCCCTTTGGAAAGGCCTTTTAACTTACGCACAGGAGATAGCCGGAACCAGGGCGGGGATTAAAGGGTATGAATTGGCTTTCCTAAAGAAGTTTCGCGAAGACGTCGTTGCGATTATAAGCTTCCTTGAGGGTGGCAAGGGCGATGCTTTGGTTAAAGCTTGTGGTCGAGATGGTCCTGTGCTTATCTCGGCCTTTGGGGAGGACTTAACCCTACAAGACGAGAAAGGGCTAATGCCCTACGTTTTTGCCCTCGATCTTCCGAGGGGATGCGTTGGAGCTGCTCTGGGAAGACATTTGACCTTAAATGGCCAAGGCGAGCGCTTCGCTTTTATGGCCGATCCACTTGATGCCTACATGAGGCCCATTGTTAGAGGCTTTCTGGATGAAGTCAAAGGAGGCAATAGCATACTTCCCTTTTGGATCCAAGAGGGAATCTCTGTAGATGAAGTCTTAAGAGAAATTCAAGAGGCGCGCGTTGGAGGGGTTGTGAGTTTTTTGGGCATAAAGCACACACAATACCTTTGGGGGGAGTGCCGAAAAAAAGGCTTAACGTTGCTTGCCTCACTTCCCAGATGGGCAGTTTCTCCAATGCTTGAGGGTCTCGTGATTGCAGACCAAGGCTGGGTCGTGGAAAATGACCCAGCCGTACATAGCCTATCCGTTAAAGTCTTGGACGCCACGAAAACTCAAGTCGAACGTCCCGACATGGCCGCGCGTGCTTATGCCGTTGCTTCTTGGCTTGGGAATGCCTTGAATTCCTCTGAAGGTGACCCTGCCAAATTAAAAGAGGGGATGAAAAAAGCCTCTTCCTTTCCCCTGGGTTCTCAAATTTTGCGTCCTGACCCCGAAACTCACAGGCCTAGCCGTCGAAAGGTCGCCGTCTTAACAGTGTGCAACGGCAACCTCGAAGTTTTAAGCGAACCTTTCTTGAATTCTTGCCTGAAATTGGAGCCTTAGTTGCAATTTTCTTTAATGGTTTCCTTCGTGGCGGGACGCAAGCTCCCGCCATACTTCTTCCAGGGAGACGTTCGCTGCTGCGAGTCCCACCAAGATGTGATATAAAAGATCCGAAGCCTCGTATATTACTTGTTTTGCGTCACCTAAAGCTAATGCAATGGCCAGTTCGACGCCTTCTTCTCCTATCTTTTGAGCGATCCTTGAAGGTCCTTCCTTAATGAGCCTGGCCGTGTAGCTTTCCATTGGGTCCGCTTCTTTTCGCTTGAGCAAATATCTCCAAAGCCTGCCGAAAAACGTGGCGTCGCCTTTTGGTTCTTCCGTCAGATCATTAAAGAAACAGCTCCTCTTTCCGGTATGACAGGCAGGCCCACATGGGTCTACCTTGACTAGCACGGCATCACCGTCGCAGTCGAGGCACAAATGTCGGATCTTCATCGTGTTGCCGCTGGTTTCCCCCTTGTGCCAAAGCTCGCCCCTGGAGCGGCTGAAAAGGTAAAGCTCGCTGCTTTCTAGCGTAAGCCTCAAGGCCCGCTCGTCGGCATAGGCCAGCATCAAAACCTCGCCGCTGACGTAATCCTGGACGACGACGGGGACGAGTCCGCTTTCATCATATTTAACTTTAATAGTATTTTCATTGGCATTTTCCTTCATGACCTTCACCACGTCTTTCTTACGGGAAAGCCCTCTTTTTCCAGGGCTTTTTTTACTTGTGCTATGCTGTAAACGCCGAAATGAAAGACCGACGCGGCAAGCACCGCATCAGCTCCCGCCGTTAGGGCTTCTATAAAATGAGTCAAGCTTCCCGCTCCGCCGGAAGCTATTAAGGGAACGTCTACGGCTTCTCTTACGGCTTCGATGAGCTTCAGATCGTAACCTGAGTCAGTGCCGTCTCGGTCTATGGAGGTAAGCAGTATTTCTCCGGCTCCCAGGCTGCATCCCTCTTTTGCCCACTCAATTACGTCTTTGCCGGTAGGAAGCGTTCCTCCCTTTGCGTAAACCTCCCACTTGCCTTTTTTGGTTGCCTTTGCGTCGATGGCAAGGACCACCGCCCGGTTTCCCAAGAGCAGGGCGCATTTTTTTATTACGTTCGGATCCTCCAATGCTTTCGTGTTTATGGAGATCTTGCTCGCTCCGAGCGCCGCGATGCTTGAAGCCCTTTCAGCCGAGTCCACGCCGCCGCCGACGATAAACGGTATCGATAATTTGTCTGCAACTTCTTTTATCCAATTTTCGTTCGTTTTTCCCTTTTCCCAAGAGGCGGATATGTTGAGAAAGACCAGCTCATCGGCTCCTTCATTCATGTATTTGACGGCCAGTTTGACGGGGTCTCCCAAGGGTTTTAGATTTTGAAAGCGCCTGCCCTTTACGACAAGGCCGTCTTTTATGTCCAGGCAGGGTATCACTCTTTTTTCACGCATTTGCTGCCTCCTCAAGAAGTGTTTTTAAATTTATGCTGCCGTCGTACAAGGCTTTTCCTATGACTGCTCCAAAGATGTTGAGCTTGGCCAAAGCCCATACGTCCTTTGCGGTGCCTATGCCTCCGGCTGCGATGATATTCATTTCCGGGGCTAGCTTAAGCAGTTTTTCGTAAAGTTCTAGGTCGGGACCCCTTTTTGTCCCGTCCCTTTCTACCGCCGTCACCAATACGGTCTCATATCCCAAAGTTTTCAGATGCAGGATCGCTTCATCCGGCCTGATGGGCGCCGTCTTAAGCCATCCCGATAGGGCTATGAAACCTTTTTTTACGTCCAGGGCGGGTATTATCCGGGATTTAAAGGCAGTGAGCGCCTTTTCTGGCCCTTCGTCCCAGATGAGGCTTGCTATCATGACTTTGTCCGCTCCCATACTTAAAGCCATCTTTACGTCCGCGGGGCTCCTTAAGCCCCCGCCATAGTGCAGGCATTGAAAGAGATCCTTCATTTTCGGGATGACGTGCACGTTGACGGGTTTTCCTTTTTTTGCGCCCTCCAAGTCTACAATATGTATGTACCGTGACCCTGCTTCGGCCAGGGCTTTTGCCACCCTTAGGGGGTCATCGCTTATAGTGGTGGATTTGCCAAAGTCACCCTGGTATAACCTCACTACTTTGTTTTCGTATATGTCGATTGCAGGATAAATCTTCATGATTCATCACACTCGTTTTATAATGCTATTTGTTTTTGTCACGTGACGATCTCTTTGGTGCTTGAAGGTCTTTCAGAAGGTTTTAAAGCCTCTCTTAAAGCTCTGCCGATTCCTTTGAAGCTTGCTTCTGCCAGGTGGTGCGAGTTGTCTACGCAGAGGGCGTGAAGGTGAAGCGTCAAGGCCGCTTCTCGGCTGAAGGCGCGCCAAAATTCCGGTATGAGCTCCGTGTCGAAGTCGCCGCACTTGGGAGTAGGAAAGGTGCCCTTCCAAACCAAACTTCCCCTTCCGCTTAAATCTAAGGCTGCTATGACGAGCGTGTCGTCCATGGGCATGGCGGCCCAACCATATCTTTCCCGGGCTTCGGCCGTCCAAAGGTCTTTTAAGGCCTTGCCTAAAACTATAGCTACGTCTTCTACGATATGGTGGTCATCAACATGTGTGTCGCCTGAGGCATTGATCTGGGCGGAAATTCCTGCGTTAAAGAAAAAAAGCTCCAGCATATGCCTTAAAAATCCCACGGGAACGTCGATTTTTATGTCTTGCTGTTTTGGCGATAAAAAAACTTTTACGCTTGTTTCCTTAGTTCTGCGAAAAGCTTCATACATCTCCGGACCTCCTGACTTGATTTTTTATGCCTTCCGTTATGTTAAGACATTCTCGCCAGTAGGAAGCGCTTCCGTATCTTCGAGAGACGAGCTTCAATGAAACGGGACATACTTCCTCTAAGACGATGAGGTCATTTGCCTCAAGGGTCTTTCCCGTTTGGGTTATGTCTACGATGCAGTCAGCTATGTTAAGCTGCGGGGCCAATTCTACCGAGCCGTGAAGCTTTATTATCTCGACGCGAACGCCCTTGGAGGCGAAATGCCTTTCGGCTATGTTTGGGTATTTAGTCGCCACGCGAAGCCACATGAGCTCCTTCTCGTGGCCGTCGAACCTGGATTTTAAGCTCCAAGGCCCTGCAACCACTAACCTGCACCGTCCAAGGCCCGTATCGGCCAGCTCGAGCAAGTTAACCGATACTTCCATCAATACGTCACTTCCCGCCAAGGCCAGATCGGTGGTGCCGTAATAGACGTAAAGTGGCACGTCCATTGGTTTTGCCAGGAAAAACCTGAAATTACCCTCGTCGATGGAAAGTTCTCTTGAGGCCTTTTCTAAGTTGTTCGTGGGAACTCCCGCCGATTTTAAGACCTTGATCGCATCTTTTTGAACTCTACCCGTCGGTAGGGCTATTTTAATCATAAATATCTCCTCCAAGAAAGTCGTCCAGAAAGGTCTCGTCTCCTGAAACTAAGTCGGTAATGCTTTTTTTGTTTAAGTTCAACAGCAGATTGCAACCCCTTTTCCTGGCCAGCTCCGACACCTCTGGAGCCCTTTCGCGCCACAGGATCTCCACGCAATAGCCCAAAGATGTGATCTCCTTAGCACATGCTAAAACCGAAGCCGGTTGGCTTCCCTGCGCCCAAAGAAGTATTTTTTGTGCCTCGGTAGTAGGCTTGGTCGTGTTTAAGGCAAGCACTTCTAAGTCCAGCGCGAAGCCAACGGCTTGGCCCAACATGCCGTGGCGTTCAAGCAGCGTGTCATATCTTCCTCCTCCCCCTATGTGGATGCCCGTATCTTCAAAGTAAACGTCGAATATGGGACCGCTGTAATAATCAAGTTCTCTTACGAGCGAAAGGTCAATGACTATACAGTCCCCGTAACCCATTTTGACAAGTTCCGCGTATATGGATTTGAGCGGTTCTATCGCTTCCTCGACGCCCTTTAAGAGCCGGGAGGCCCTATAAAGTATTTCGGCGTTTCCTTTAAGCCAGGGCAATTCCTCGAAAAAAATCGACAGAGGAGAAGGGGGAAGATCTCGGGCTATCCTTGCGTATTCGTCCATCTTTCCTTCTTCCAGGCAGCCAAGCAATGACATGGCGTAAGCGCGAGGCAAATATTTGATCGCTCGCTGTATTAAAGAAACATCTCCTAGGGCGATCCCTATCTTAGGGCAGTTGAGCTTGTTGAGGTAGGCCAGCAATAAACCTATGAGTTCGACGTCTGCTCCTGCTCCTTCCCACCCTATCAGTTCGGCTCCCATTTGAAGTCTTTCCATGTTTTTGTCAGGGGATTTGGGCCTTCGATATATTCGTTCCGTGTAGCACAACCGCAAGGGCCTTTCGTGAGCCTCAAAATGAGAGGCACAATAATCTACCACGCCTAAGGTGATATCGGCCCTGAGGGCACAGGGTTCTCCGTGAAAGGAGTTTGTGACGACTAATCTGTTTTGCAAGTTCGCGTTTACCTTAGCTGTTATGGCCTCGAGCAGCTGTAGTCCTGCGGGCCAAAAAGGCTTGTATCCGTAGGGTATGAAAGTATCCATGAAGTCCTTCCTTAAATCTTCCGCAACCATGGCTACGTCGCCTCCTACGTTTCTGCATCCCCGCGGAGTTAGCTTCACTTGAAATCCCCACCTTGTGCTGTATTTTTGCAGCAAATGACACTGCAAATTAACATTTTAATATGATATTCAAACGAGGAATTGCCTGACGGCAATGATATCACGGGTTTGATCTTATGTAAAGGGGTTAAAGTTCGAAGAAAGTCGACTTTGTGGGAAGACTTTGCTATTATTTAAAAAAGTAATAGGGCGTAAAAGTTGGGAAAGGCTTGAAAAATAGACTCCGGTCAGCTGCTTTTTGTAGATTTTAAAACAGGAGGATTTTTATGTCTAAGACCTCAAAGATCAAAAGATACAGATGTGCCGATTGCGGCGCTATAAGCCTCACCTGGAGCGGCAGATGTACGGCCTGCGGCGCTTGGGGAACGCTTTTTGAAGAAGTTGAAGTCCACCAAGGGGGTCCTAGATCTGGTTTTCGCGCAAAAAAACTTAGCCTAAAAGAAGTCAGGGAAGTCCTTCGTATTTCGTCCAAGAACAGTGAGCTGGACAGGGTCTTGGGGGGAGGATGGGTTGAGGGTAGCGTAGTGCTTCTTAGCGGTGAACCCGGGGTCGGTAAATCTACATTGCTGCTTCAAAGTGCCATAGCAATTGCCTCTGAAGGGAAAAAGGTCCTTTACGTTTCGGGAGAGGAGTCTCCTTCGCAAGTTGCTTCGAGAGCCAAGCGACTGGGAGCAAAAGACGAATCTTTGTTTTTGCTTTGCACCGATGATATCGATGAGGCCTTAGATGCTGCAGGAGACGTGGAGTTTTTGTTCGTGGACAGCATACAAACCATGAGGGACAAAAATGAAAACGGCTGGCCCGGAAGTCCCTTGCAGGTTAGAGTCACGGCTCAAAAGTGCATTGAATTGGCTAAAACTAGGGACGTACCGGTTGTGATGGTGGGCCACATTACCAAAAGCGGCCAGATAGCCGGGCCCAAGCTTTTAGAGCACATGGTGGACGTCGTATTGTTTTTTGAGGGCGATAAAACTTCGCGCTACAGGATTCTCAGGCCTGAAAAGAACAGGTTTGCAAGCTCCGACGAGATTGGAATATTTGAGATGACGGATGGCGGTTTGGTGCCCGTCTTCGACCCTAGCAAGATGTTTTGGAGTGAAACTCCCATTGCTGAGGCCGGCGTCGCGATGGGGATGGTACTTGAAGGATCGAGGCCTTTGGTGGCAGAATTTCAAGCCCTGGCCTGCTCAACGCCATTTATGTATCCCAAACGCACATCTCGAGGCATAGACGTCAACAAATTACACCTTCTTTTGGCTGTGCTGGAAAAAAGAGCGGGGCTTAGCGCGAGAAATTTTGACGTCTACGTCAACGTCGTGGGAGGCCTTACGACGAAAGATCCAGGGGTTGATTTGGCCCTTTCTATGGCCATAGCTTCATCGATCATAGATCGCCCGATACCTCCGGATGTATGTTTCATAGGCGAGGTGGGATTGGCTGGTGAAGTAAGACCAGTGGCACGGTCTTCTCTGAGGATGAGGGAAGCCGAGAGAATGGGCTTTAAAAAAATTGTCATGAGCAGGTATGAAAGAGTAGGAAAAAGCGGCAGTATAAGGCAAACAGGCGTTGAAAGCCTGAAAGAGGCGGTGAGGATGATGTTTCCATGAAACGCTTATTGTGTTTGCTTTTGTTGGTCGTCGCGTTACTTGCTTGTCAAGCCGGGGCTGCCGAAAAAAGCGCTTTGGTGATGGTTGTGCCCTTGGATGGTACCGTTGGGACCGTAATGGAGACCTACGTTATAGACGTGTTAAATCGCGCTGCAGAGGAGGCTTATCTGGTTGTCTTTGAACTTGATACTCCGGGAGGACTCGTTACGTCAATGACGGAGATAACCAAGCAAATAACGCAGGCTCGGGTTCCGGTGGTCCTGTGGGTTTACCCCAGCGGTGCCAGGGCTGCTTCTGCCGGTGCTTTTTTGGTAATGTCCGCTCACGTTGCTGCCATGGCGCCGGGTACCCGCATGGGAGCTGCTCACCCCGTGCTTGCCTCAGGTGGTGATGTTGATGATACGATGGGAGAAAAAATAACTAACGACCTTGCAGCGCAGATGCGCTCCCTTGCGAGTGCCAGGGGAAGAAACACCCATGTTGCCGAAAAGATGGTTACGGAAAGCCTTTCTTTGACGGCTGAGGAGGCGCTGAAAGCAGGCGTCATAGACTGCGTCGCAGCAGATCTAGAAAGCTTGATGGCCGCGATTGACGGGCGCACCGTAAACCTGGCAACAGGAGACGTTACTTTGGACTTGTCCAATTACAAGGTGTTTTACGAGGAAATGCCGGCACGCTTAAGAGCTCTGGAGTTCATCTCTCGTCCTGATGTAGCTTACCTGCTTTTGGTCCTGGGTATATACGCCATAATATTTGAGGTTCTTTCGCCCGGCGGGTTTGTAATGGGTGCGGCCGGAGCGATCATGGTGTTGCTGGGGGCTTATGGCTTGAGGATGCTGCCCTTAAACTGGGCCGGGGTCATCTTGCTCGTCGCGGGAATCATCGTCATGGTGCTTGATCTGTTTATAGGCGGCATAGGAATTTTAAGTGCCTTCGGAGCTGTGGCTCTTATCGTGGGTAGCCTCATAATATATAGGGCGCCGGGGGGTGAGCTCTTGAGGTTTTCTATGACGTTTTTGGCGGGTGCAATCATAGTTTTGTCCCTTTTCTTTGCCGTGGCAGCTTGGGCAGTTTTAAGGGCCATGAAGCGTAAGGTGGCTTCTGGCCGGGAAGAACTTGTGGGAATGACGGGTAAGGTCGTTCAGGATTTAAACCCAGAGGGCACGGTCTTTTGTCGCGGAGAATATTGGAAGGCCAAAAGCACCGACGGCAGCCTTATAGGCAAGGACGAATGGGTAGTGGTTGAATCCGTCGACGGCTTTGTATTGAAAGTCAAAAGGAATGACGGAGGGAGGAACGAAGATGTTAGACGCAATATTTGAGGCGATATTCAGCCTGGGAGGTTATCTGGGCGCGGTAATCATAATTATCTTAATCCTTACTTCGGCGATTAAGATAATCCCGGAATATCAGAGAGGTGTCGTCTTCAGGCTGGGAAGGGTTATGGATCCCAAAGGACCTGGGATCATAGTCATAATTCCGATAGTCGATAAATTGGTGAGGGTTGACCTTCGCGTGTTTACCATAGATGTCCCGGTGCAGGAAGTTATAACGAGGGATAACGTTCCCATAAGGGTGAACGCAGTCGTATATTTCCGAGTAATGGATCCGATCAAGTCCGTTGTGGCCGTCGAAAACTACATCATGGCCACCAGTTTGCTGTCTCAGACAACTTTGAGGTCCGTGGTTGGGGGATCCGAGTTGGATGAAGTTTTGTCCGAAAGGGAGAGGATCAACGTAGAGCTTCAGCGAATCATAGACGAGAGGACCGATCCCTGGGGCATCAAGGTGTCCGCCGTCGAGGTAAAAGAGCTTGAATTGCCCGATAACATGAAACGCGCTCTGGCCAAACAGGCCGAGGCCGAGCGAGAACGCAGGGCCAAGATAATAAACGCAGAAGGCGAATTTCAGGCCGCGGAAACGTTGTCACAGGCAGCGAAGTTGATGGAAGTTTCTCCAATTACTTTACAGTTGCGCTATTTGCAAACTTTAAAGGAAATGTCGAGCGAAAGAAATGCTACTATAATAGTTCCCTTCCCTGTTGAATTTTTGAATGCCTTTTCCAAGGGAGGCGCAAAAGAAAGTAAAAACAAGGATGAGCGTGAAGTTTAAGTATCCTGAAATTTGAGATCTTGATGTATAATTGTGCTCAGTTTCGCGTTAGAGGAGGTCGAAGATATGCCTTACGATTTTGCTGCTATCGAAGCTAAATGGCAAGAAAAGTGGGAAAGTGAGGGTACCTTTTACGTTAACCCCGATGAGAGTAAGCCTAAATTTTATTGTTTAGAGATGTTTCCGTACCCAAGTGGGGCTTTGCATATGGGTCATTTGAGAAACTATTCCATCGGTGATCTGATGGCCAGGTTCTTGACGATGCGAGGATACAACGTCCTTCATCCTATGGGATTTGACGCCTTTGGCCTTCCTGCGGAAAACGCTGCCATTAAGTATGGAGTGCATCCCTACGAATGGACGTGGAACAACATCGAGAAGATGACGGAGCAATTGAAGAACATGGGATGCAGCTACGATTGGAGGAGGCGAATAACTACTTGTCACCCCAGTTACTACCGTTGGAATCAGTGGTTTTTCCTGAAACTTTACGAGAAAGGATTGGCTTACAGGGCAGAATCTCCAATCAATTGGTGTCCCAGCTGTCGGACCGTGCTTGCTAACGAGCAGGTCATTGAGGGCGGTCACTGCTGGAGATGTGGGAGCGAGGTAACCAAAAGAAAGCTTGAGCAATGGTTTTTTGCCACGACGAAATATGCCCAGGAGCTGTTGGATAGCTTAGACGACCTTCCGGGGTGGCCGGAAAATGTCAAGATAATGCAAAGAAATTGGATAGGGCGCTCCGAGGGCGTGAGGCTTAAATTTGAAGTCCCCGAGCTAGAAGAAACGCTCGAGACATTCACCACCAGGGTAGATACCATATTTGGAGTGACCTATATCGCCCTTTCTCCGGAGCATCCTTTGGTGTCAAAGATCATGGCCTTGAGCCCCCACGAGGATGCTGTAGGATCCTTTGTCCAAAGGGTCACAAACACGAACGTCACATCTGCGCGCTTGCAAGAGACGGAGAAGGAAGGCGTTTTTACCGGGTTTTACGCGATAAACCCCGCTAACGGAAAATCTGTTCCCCTTTGGATAGCTAATTATGTTCTCATGGAGTACGGCACGGGGGCGGTGATGGGAGTTCCTGCGCATGATCAGAGGGATTTCGAGTTTGCTCAAAAGTATGGCATCCCCATAATATGGGTTGTGCGACCGGTTGACGGGGATATTGAAGATATGACGCGTGCCTTTGAGGAAGAAGGCTTGTCTTGCAATTCAGGACAGTTCGACGGTCTCACGACCAGCGAAGCCCTAGAAGCGATGGCCAACTGGGCCGAGGAAAATGGCTTTGGCAAAAAGGAAGTCCAGTACAGGCTTCGCGATTGGCTGGTGTCTCGTCAGCGTTATTGGGGAACGCCCATTCCGGTCGTTTACTGTGATCGCTGCGGCATCGTGGCCATTCCTGAAGAAGACCTTCCCGTCATCCTTCCAACGGATGTCGAAATGCCCAAGGAGGGCAGCAGTCCCTTGCCCCATTTGGAGGAATGGATCAATACGACATGTCCCAAGTGCGGTGGGCCTGCCAGGAGGGAGAGCGATACCCTTGATACTTTCGTATGTTCGTCTTGGTATTTCTTGAGATTTTGTTCTCCTTGGTGCGACGATAAACCCTTTGATGACGAGGTGCACTATTGGATGCCCGTAGATCAGTACATAGGAGGCATTGAGCATGCCTGCCTGCACTTAATATACTCGCGCTTTTTTACCAAGGTTTTGGCAGACATGGGATTGGTTAGCTTCAGGGAGCCCTTTATCAACCTGCTCACGCAGGGTATGGTGATAAAAGACGGTGCAAAGATGTCAAAGTCCAGGGGAAATGTTGTCGACCCGGATGACATAATCAAGCGCTATGGAGCCGATACGGCACGGCTTTTTATACTTTTTGCCTCTCCACCGGACAAGGACTTGGAGTGGTCCGATCGGGGCGTTGAAGGTGCACATAGGTTCTTGTCGAGACTATGGCGCTACATGGAGGAAAACATTGAAAGCTTAAACAATGCCGATCCCACGCCCATTGCCATGGATTCATTGGTTGAGCCCGATAAGAGAAACTTAAAACGAAGGATTCATAAGACAATAGAACTTGTGACCAGGGATATAGAAGTAGAAAGGCAGTTTAACACGGCAGTTGCCAGGTTTATGGAGC
>Ga0209508_1001148_pt1 | contig 21764 bp, 18 predicted proteins | sample AD_UKC129_MetaG_FD_184427 | JGI IMG/M metagenome (GOLD analysis project Ga0209508, IMG submission 184427) | Active sludge microbial communities of municipal wastewater-treating anaerobic digesters from Canada - AD_UKC129_MetaG (SPAdes) (version 2) | ecosystem: Engineered > Bioreactor > Anaerobic... | reverse complement strand
CGCCATAGGTGTTGCTACTGCCATGAGTGCAGCGATAACTGCTAACACTATCAATAGTTCCACTAACGTAAACCCTTTTCTCATAAACTCCACCTCCGTTTGGATAGAATTGAATTTACTATATTCTTTGAATAACCGCTTTAATATACCGAAAACTCCCTTTTGTTGATACTGTGCATCGATGACTAAAGCTATATCAACACCAAGAGCTCAAAATCAATGTTATTTTATCACGCTTTTTGCTTCAATTTTTATTGAGTTTATGAACAGTTGAAAATTAAGGATGAACGGTATGAATCTGACGGTAAACGGTATGAATTTGTGAACAAGTGATTTGGGAAAAGGAAAAGGCCGTGTATACCACGGCCTTGGGTGTTGGACCAAATTATTCTAAAACTTATTCACCTATTTGCATCCTGACGAATCTGGATACCTGTATGTTCTCGCCTATCTTTGCTATTGCTTGTTGCACCATGTCCTTTATGCCAACTGTTTGGTCAAGTGCATATTTCTGGTCCATGAGACAATTCTCTTCGTAGAAGCTTTCGAGCTTTCCTTCGACTATCTTTTCGACAACTTGCGCTGGTTTACCGGAATCTTTGAGTTGTTCTCTGTATATTTCCTTTTCTTTCTCGATTACTTCTGCTGGTACGTCTTCTCTCTTTACCCACCTTGGTGCCATCGCTGCAATGTGCATGGCTATCTTGTTACCCAATTCTTTGAACTCGTTCGTTCTGGCAACAAAGTCCGTCTCGCAGTTCAGTTCAAGTAGAACGCCGAGCTTACCGTTGTGGTGAATGTAGGAGATGATTAAACCTTCATGTGTCTCTCTTCCAGCTTTCTTTGCTGCTTTTGCGAGGCCCTTTTTTCTGAGTATGTCGATGGCCTTCTCTATGTCGCCCTCTGCTTCGCTCAATGCATTCTTACAATCCATCATGCCGGCGCCAGTTCTTTCTCTCAGTTCTTTGACCATTTTTGCACTAATTTCCATAAATTCCTACCTCCTTGTACTCTCTCTATTGCAGATGTATCAATTGTATCAGTTCTTTAAGATTTTTTAGAATCTTCAAATCTTGACCTCTTTCCATTCTATGTCAAACACCAGAATATAATTGTACCCGACTTTCTTTAACATTTCAATCCCTTCGTTTATGCCTTCACCAATATCCTTTAGCTCGTGTGCATCTGAACCTATTGTTATGTTCCTCCCACCAAGGGATTTGTATATTTTCAGAATCTCAATGGACGGGTTAGGCTCACCGTAAAGCGATATGGGAGCAGTATTTACTTCAAGGGATTTACCGTTCTTAATCAGGGTCTTCAGAATTTCACTTATTATATCGTATAGTTCTTTTGAGAATGGTTCGTTGCTTTTGTGATACCTCCGTGGAAAGTCTAAATGTGCTAAGGCATGGTATCCATCAAATTCATTCATTATCTCGAGCAATCTCAGAAGATATTTCCTATAACTTTCCTGTGTTATTGGATCTTCTATATGGTGATGCGATAGTAGTACGTAATCAAATTTCTTCGTATCCACTTTGAGTTCCCTAGTTCCGTCCCAACCAAGTTCAACACCGACAGGTAGGGAGTATTTTTCCATTTTCTTCCTGTATTCATCTATGTTCAACACATTTGCGTGTTCATCTGCTATCTCGTAGTGGTCTGTAATTATGATGTGTTCTATATTTTTCTCGTGCGATACTTCTATTATGTCCTCTATATCAGATTCGGAATCTGGTGAGTACTTGCTGTGTAAATGATAGTCTGCTATGATCTTGCCTTTCACTGATTGACCTCCTCTATCGCTTTAATCAATCCAACAAAAACCGGATGTGGCATGCCAACTTTCGATTTGAATTCTGGATGGTATTGAACGCCTACGAAGAAAGGATGTTCATCTAGTTCTATTGCTTCAAGAAATTGTCCTTCGCCAGAGATCGTGAATCTGTACCCTTCTTCGTCCGGCCTTTTGAACATCTGTGGGAAACGTTCCGCATCTACTTCATATCTGTGCCTATGCCTTTCGCAGACTTCATCTTGCTCATATATTTTGTACAATTTCGTCCCTTTGTTGATCCGCATTTTCTGAGCACCCAGGCGCATCGTTCCACCAAGGTTCATTACCTTCTTCTGCTCTTCGAGCAAGTTAACTACAGGATACGGTGTATTTTCATCGAATTCTGTAGAATTAGCACCATCCATCTTCAGTACGTTTCTTGCAAATTCTATCGCCATGAGCTGCATACCAAGGCAGATACCTAATATTGGTTTCTTATTCTCTCTTGCATATTTGATCGCCTTGATTTTTCCTTCAACACCTCTTCGCCCAAATCCGCCAGGTATTATAAAGCCATCGAAAGAAGAGAGTTTCTGCGCCACACCGCTGTCGTCCATTTCTTCAAGTTCTTGCGCATCTACAATGTCAGGTTTTTGAACGCCGGATAGGAAGATCGACTCAACGATACTTTTGTATGCGTCATCTGTGCTAAGATATTTGCCCACAAGTGCTATTCTATATGGTCTAAAGGATTTAGGATAGTTCCAGTTCAGAGGTTTATTATCTATTTCTATATTGAGTCGCTTAGCAACAAGCTTGTGTACATCAGCTTCGTAGAGCATCTCTGGTATCTGGTAGACGTTACCTATATCGGGCAGGTTTATGACCATGTCTCTCGATACACCACTGAAGAGGGCTATTTTATACAAACTTTGAGAGTCAACTGGCATCTCGCTTCGAACAACTATTACATCCGGCTGTATCCCTATCTTTCTCAACAGTTGAACAGACTGCTGAGTAGGTTTTGTTTTGAACTCATTCGTTACTCTGAGATATGGAACGTACGTAACGTGTATAAATAGAAAGTCATTCCTGTTTCTTTCAAACGCTAGTTCCCTGACTGCTTCGAGGAATATTTCACCTTCTATGTCTCCAACCGTACCTCCAATTTCTATTGATAAGACTCTCCCTGGCATGGAAGTTATACGTTCTTTTATCTCCGATGTGGCATGCGGCACCATCTGGACTGTTGAACCAAGATATTTGCCTTCACGTTCTCGTTGAATGATCGATGAATATATCTGCCCTGCAGTGATGTTGTTTTTGCGTGTCATACTCACACCTAAGAATCTCTCGTAATGCCCCAAATCAAGGTCTGCCTCGTATCCATCGTCTGTTACAAAAACTTCCCCGTGCTGATTCGGATTCATCGTGCCTGCATCTACATTCAAGTATGGATCGATTTTAAGAACGTTTATATCAAGGCCTACTCCCTTTAAGATTCTTGCCAGTGATGCTGAGAATATACCTTTACCAATTCCACTCAGCACTCCTCCAGTGATTACTATATACTTTTCAGGCATCATCTAACACCCCCATATAATGCCTAGGTGTACACCTATTTGCACCTGAGATATTGAATCATCATGACACTTATTTTAGCCTCGTCTCTGTTTTAGTATGAACGAGAATTATCATCAGGATTAGTCTATAACTCCAGGAAAAGTTTTTCAAGAAAGAACTTATTAATTTAAAGTTAAGTTTGTTGTTCAGGATATCGTTGTAAATAGTTTATTAGCGTGTTTTTCGTTAAAAACAAAAAAGTGATATGCTATATAGGGTGTATAATATAGTATGTGTAGAGCAATAATTCGGATATTCATATTTTAGAAATAGGCGGAATGTGAAGTATGATAGGAGAAGAATTTCTTGAGAATATTCCACACAAACCTGGGGTATATATCTTTAAAAATGGCGGTGTACCCGTCTATATAGGGAAGGCAAAGGATTTGAAAAAAAGGCTAACGTCCCACACAAGAGCAAAGGGCGGGAAGAGTAAGTTGATCGTAGAGGAAGCAGACGATTTGCAAGTAATATTGCTTGATAATGAAAGGGAAGCTTTGATACTAGAAGCGAATATGATTTTTTGTTACAAGCCTAAATACAATGCAATGCTGAAAGATACTCAAGCATATCCTTACATACGAATAAGCGACGATGACATACCATATTTGGAGATCGTCCGTACAAGAAAGGAAGAGGGAGAATTTTTTGGTCCCTTCACAAATGTATATTTTACAAGGCAACTTTTTGAGGTGCTGCAAAAGGTTTACAAGTTTAGAACGTGTCAAAAAGATTTACACAACCCGAGAAATAATAAGAAAGCCTGTATGAATTACCATCTTGGATTATGTTCCGGGATTTGTATCGGCGAAGAGAGTAAGGAAAAGTACTTATCACAAATTCACGCACTGAAGAAAGTGCTTTCGGGTGATTTTTCCGATGTCGTAGACTTTGTTCAAGAAAGAATGGAGCAACATGCTCGTCTATTGGATTTTGAGAATGCAATAAAATACAGAGATATTCTAGTCAATTTCAACAAGGTAATGGAGAGTCAAGGTGTTGTCCTTCCAAAAGCATTTAATATGGATGTTATAGTAGGGAAGAATGGTACATACCTCGTATTCAAAGTCAGGTCTGGGTATTTATTGTCTAAGCTTGTCTATGAGTTCGATGGAGATATTCAAGAGTTTATCGAACTATTCTATTCCAATGTACTTGGCAGTAGAACCGATTTACCGAGTGTAATAATTGTTGAAAAAGGCGCAAAGATGAAGCAGCTTTCAAGATTACTTGGTATTGAGATAAGAGAACCCACCAATAATGAAGAAAGTCAATTACTGGATAAGGCAATCGATAACTTGAATTATGAAATAGGGTTGATACTGTCCAATAGGAACATTCTAAAGCAAATGAAGGAACTCCTCGGCTTATCGAAGATACCATCACGAATTGAAGGAATAGATATTTCTCACACATATGGGAAAAATACCGTAGCATCTTTGATCGTCTTTGAAAATGGTGAGGTAAAGAGAGATGAATACAGAAGATACAAATTAGGCGATGTTTTAGATGATTTTGAGAGTATAAGGATGGTGATAAGGAAACGTTACACAAAACATGAGCTTCCGGATCTACTATTTGTAGATGGTGGTTTCGGACAGGTAAATGCCGCATACCAGGCCCTAAATGAGGTAGGTAAAGAATGCGAGGTAGTTGGTTTAGCTAAAGAAGAAGAGATTATTGTTACAAAGGCTGGAGAGATAAAATTGAGTTATGACCACCCGGTACTAAGACTACTCGTACGCTTACGTGATGAAACGCATAGAGTTGCAAATGCCTTTCAAAGGGAGCTTAGTACAAAGAGAAGTTTGAGAAGTATTCTCGACGAAATTAAAGGGATTGGTCCCAAAAAAAAGAGAATTTTGCTTGAACGTTACGGTTCAGTTGAGCAATTAAGGAATGTGTCAAGGGAGGAAATCGAGCAATTAATTGGGAAAAGAGCTACTGAGAGTTTAATAAATGAAATATGTGGTCCTAAAGACTTTTAAAATAATGTTAATGGAGTTGATAAATAGCTAAGCAGTGTTATAATTATGAAATGAACATTTCTACGCATTCATATTTTCAACCGAAATTCTACTGGTTACTGAGAATTCGTCTTTGAATTTTAAGATTCATACGGGAGGTGTCTTTCGTTGACCACTTTCATCATCAGAAGACTACTTTTGTTACCACTGATAGTTTTGGGTGTCTCGCTGATTATATTTAGCTTGTTCCAAATATTAGGCCCAGACAAATTACTTGCAGCGTACGTCAACCCAAATGTTTTTGACAAGCTCTCACTAAGTGATCTCCAGGTGCTAAAAGAAAAATATGGTCTCACAAAACCGTTTGCAGAGAGATATGGCATATGGTTGTGGAATGCACTTAAGGGAGATCTAGGATGGTCCCAGGTGGGTAAGGAACCTGTTTTGAAAGCTATTATAAGCAGGTTCCCATATACACTAGAACTTGCACTTTATGCCTTGATACCTGTGGTCGGTATCGGTATCTGGCTAGGTGTTTTAGCAGCGGTAAAGCGAGACAAGTTCTTGGATCAGTTCATACGAATCTTTGCAATAGTCGGCTGGTCTTTTCCAGACTTTGTCTTCGGTTTACTAGTCTTGATGCTCTTCTACTCTGTGTTAGGTTGGTTCCCACCAGGAACGCTTTCTCAATGGGCAGAAGAAATTGTCAAATCACCAGAGTTTCACAAAATAACACACTTAGTCTCCATTGATGCGCTTTTGAATGGTAGGCTCGATGTATTTTGGGATGCCCTAAGACACATCATAGGTCCAGTTATAACACTTTCGTTCCTATGGTGGGCATATCTTTTGAGAATCACGAGGTCAAGTATGCTTGAAGTACTTTCAAAAGAATATGTCAGAACTGCTAGAGCAAAAGGTGTCCCTGAGCACGATGTTATCCACAAACACGCACAAAGAAACGCAATGATACCTGTTGTAACCGTTGCGGGTAACATGGTTATAGGTCTTTTGTCTGGTACGGTTATCATCGAGGTTATATTCAATAGGACCGGAATAGGGAGGCTGGCGGCTGATGCTGCTGTTCAGTTAGACTATGCTACGGTCTTGGGAACAACTCTGTTCTATTCGATAATTCTTGTTCTCGGTAACCTCATTATCGATATACTTTACGCAGTATTCGACCCGAGAGTCAGATTAGGTTAAGGGGGTGCCAGACAATGAACGAAGAAAAAAAGCAAAGCAGCGAATTTAAACGTACGATGCGGAAAATATTTAGGAATCCTTCAGCAGTTTTGGGTTTTGTATTACTGATATTTTTCATCATAATTGCTATTTTTGCACCGCTCATTGCTAAACCAATAAATCCGATGATGTTAGATGATGATGGCAATTACATGAAATTAGATAACCCGTATATAATGCCAAGAATTACATGGAGTTCTGAACCGGTACCACCATCTGCTGAACATCCATTTGGTATGATCCAGGGTAGAGATATCTTTTACGGTGTTGTCTGGGGAACAAGGACGGCATTTTTCATAGGTCTAACAGTTACCATTATTTCCACGTTGTTTGGTATATTGATAGGTTCTATATCTGGCTATTACGGTGGATGGATAGATGAAATACTCATGAGAATAACTGATGTATTCATGTCAATTCCTTTCTTACTCGCAGCTATGGTACTCACAACTATTCTAGGAAATGGTATCGATAAGATTATGATAGCAATGACCGTCTTCGGATGGATGGGTGCCGCTAGGTTGATAAGGGCAAATATTCTACAAGTTAAAGAAGAACAGTTTATCCTTGCTGCAAGGGCTCTCGGTGTCAAAGATTATTTTATAATAATGAAGCACGTACTACCAAACACTATTTTCCCTGTAATTATACAGGCTTCCATGCGTATGGGCTCTCTTGTTATAACAGCCGCAGGTCTTTCGTTCCTCGGTTTGGGTGCTCCTCTAGGATATGCTGATTGGGGCTCAATGCTTAACTTTACCCGCAACTGGATACTCGGTTCCAGTGGGTCGACTTTTTCATACTGGTATGCAGTGTTCTATCCTGGTATGGCAATGGTGTTATTCGTGCTCGCATGGAACCTCGTGGGTGATGCTTTAAGAGACGTCTTCGACCCAAGGCTGAAGTAGTGTTGGAGTAATGGAGGTGGACAATTTGGAAAAGAACCCTTTGTTAATAGTTAGGAATCTAAGAACTTATTTTTATACAGAAGATGGGGTCGTCAAGGCTGTTGATGGCGTCGATTTCGAAGTCTATGAAGGAGAGACTCTCGGCATAGTTGGGGAATCCGGAAGTGGCAAGAGCGTGTCATCTCTTGCAGTTTTAAGGTTGCTTGACCCAAAAGGGAAAATAGAAGAGGGTAGCGAAATAATATTCAATGGCAAGAGCCTATTAGAACTTAGCGAAGATGAAATGAGAAGAATTAGGGGAAATGATATAGCCATGATATTCCAAGAACCAATGGTTGCACTTAACCCTGTTTTCACAATTGGTGATCAGATAATGGAAGCAATTCTGCTTCATAGAGATGTGGACAAAAAGGCTGCACGTCAGATGGCAATCGATATGCTGAACAAGGTTGGCATACCTGAACCTGAAAAGAGAATCGATGAGTATCCACATGAATTATCTGGCGGTATGAGGCAAAGAGCTATGATAGCCATGGCACTTTCTTGCAGACCAAAGTTGTTGATCGCAGATGAACCAACAACAGCACTAGATGTTACAATTCAAGCGCAGATACTCGAATTGATGAAGGAACTTCAGAGAGAATACGGAATGGCGATCATTCTTATCACTCACGACGTTGGTGTTATAGCTGAAAATGCTGATAGGGTTGTTGTTATGTATGGCGGTAAGGTTATGGAAACTTCAGATGTCCAGACCACATTTAAGAAGCCGAAACATCCGTATACTTGGGGGCTACTCAATTCTATACCAAGGTTAGATATAGAGCAGGAAAGGTTGTACAGCATACCTGGAATGGTTCCTGATCCGTTACATTTCCCTGCAGGTTGTAGATTCAGCAACAGATGTGAGTTTGGGGAAGAGAAATGCTCCGTTGAGATGCCACCGCTTGTAGAGATCGAACCAGGACATATGGTGAGATGCTTCTTCCATCAAAAAGTCGAAGAGGCACAAAAACTGTCTAAGGCTGGTGAAGGAGCATGACAAATAACAAAACAGTAGCCACAAACAATGCTCAGAATACGAATGAAGGGAAAAATGTCCTCCTTCGAGTTGATAATTTGGTAAAGTACTTCCCAATAAAGGCAGGGGTTTTTAAGAGAACAGTCGCATGGGTCAAGGCAGTTGACGGTGTCAGTTTTGAGGTCTACGAAGGCGAAACTGTAGGTCTAGTTGGAGAATCTGGTTGTGGAAAGACTACAGTTGGCATGGCATTACTTAGATTGTATGAACCAACATCTGGAAGAATAATTGTGAACGGCGAGGATACAACACACTACTTTTTGCCAATGCGAAAAGCAAAGAAGTATGTTAGAAGTACCTATATAAACAGATTCCAAAAGGACGATTTCACACCTCAAGATGATTTGGATATAAAGTATTATGATATATTCAAAAAGAATGGTGAGAATGGTCTTTTAGATTATTTGGTTGGAGATTTGGAAAATAAAAGATTATCTTTTAGGCGGAATATTCAAATCGTTTTTCAAGACCCATATAGTTCATTGGATCCAAGAATGCGTGTTAAGAATATTCTTGCCGAAGGCCCGTTGGCACACAAGATCATTGAAAAGTCGCAAGCAATTGAGGCTGTTGGAAAGGGACTTGAGGAAGTAGGTATACATACAACGCATATGTACAGATTCCCTCATGAATTTTCAGGTGGTCAGAGACAGAGAATTGGAATTGCTAGGGCACTACTCATGAATCCTAAACTTATCATCGCTGATGAAGCAGTTGCAGCTTTAGACGTTTCAATCAGATCTCAGGTTATAAATCTTATGATGGACCTACAGAAGGAACACAATTTGACTTATTTGTTCATTTCTCACGACCTATCACTCATCAAGTATATATCAAGCAGAGTTGTCGTTATGTATCTTGGCAAGGTCGTTGAAACATCGCCAAAAGAAGAATTGTTTGAAACACCATTGCATCCATACACTAAAGCATTGATGAGTGCTATTCCAGTACCGAATCCTGAATTTAAGAAGCAGAGGATTATCCTACAAGGGGATGTGCCTAGTCCTGTTAATCCACCAAGTGGATGTCCATTTCATCCCAGGTGTCCAGTTGCCAAACCAATCTGTTCAAAGGAAGTACCATTATTGAGGGAAGTAAGTCCAGATCATATAGTTGCTTGTCATTTCCCAGGTAGTTTGTAATTAACTTTCAAGGACAAAAAACATGGCATTAGGAAAGCCCTCTCACAAATACCGAGAGGGCTTTCCTTCATTTCTGCATAACAACGTATAACGCGTGATGCACTATGATCTGTTATTTATACTCTTCAGCAAGGTATTTCTTTATTTCTGTGTCTGCTTTCTTTATTGCCGATTCCATATCAACTTTTCCGTTGATGTAGTCATTGAACATCGTGCTAACAACGTTTCTAATTTCTGTCCAAACACTGATCTGTGGATCTATCTTTGCGTTATCAATTTGCTGTAGTGGTATTTCAAGCAGTGGATCAGATTTTGCAGCCTGTTTCCAGATTGTTGTTTGGAGAGCAGCTTGTCTGACTGGTAGATATCCCGTGTTAATCGCCCAGTAAGCTGTCACTTCTGGGGAGATTAGATATTTCATGAATTCCCACGCAGCTCTCTTTTCTTCTTCCTTTGCAGATGTGAACATTATAACATCTGTTCCCGCAAATGGTACATTCCTTGTCTTCCAGACCGGCACTGGTGCCCAACCCCAAGTGAACTTTCCTTTCGATGATTGCTCAGCATACGTTCTGCCAGCTATTGTATCAATGTACATGAGGATTGTTCCTTGGCCAAATATATCGTTCAGATATCCACCTTGTGCAAATGCTGCGTTATCATCGAGTAGTTTTTTGAAGAAACTCATAACATCCCTTGTTTCTTTGGAATCAATCGCTGAAACGTATTTTCCAGTTTTATCTTTCTTGACTATATCTCCACCACGCATCATTAGAAAGATCTGGAATGTGTCAACTGTTGTTCTGAAAGCATAACCGTACACATCTGGTTTGCCATCTTTGTTCTTGTCTCTCGTAAGAGTTTTTGAAGCATAAAGCAGTTCGTTTATAGTTTTCGGTACGCTTACACCAGCAGCTGAAAGAGCAGTTGCGTTGTAGTAAAGTATGTAGAGACTTTTATTGAATGGAACCGCATATACAGTATTACCCCACGTGCAGTTTTCTCTAAATGCCTTGAACACATCTTCCCATTCTGCCTTTGTTATACCAATCTTTGGATCATCCATGTACTTGTTCAGCGATTGTACGATGTTACTTTGGAGTAGTTTCGCTGTCCAATTTGAATATGCTTGAGATATCGTCGGGAGCTGTCCCGCTTGGGCACCCGCAAGGAGTTTTTGTTGTAATGCATTGTAGTTACCAATATAAACAGCCTCAACAACGATATCAGGATGAGATTCATTGAACGCCTTCACTATGTTGTCAAGTGTAGTCCCCTGTTCCCCGCCCATAGCATGCCAAAAAACAACTTTTGTTGCCGCAAAGAAACTTACAGATACAACTAATAATACTACTAACAAGACCTTCTTCATACATCTGCACCTCCCCATGTTGTGTTGGAAATCTGATACATTCTAGCAAGAGCCTAGCCTATTATTATATCACAATTATCTAAAAAATCCTCTTTCTATATACAGGTCTAATCTCAAAAAACGGATAAAGCCACGCTGTTTTTTGATATTAATGACTATTTTTCGGGAAATATCTTCTTTTTCATTTCTTGATAGCGATGACCAATCTTATGATTTCGGTAGGTTGGGCCATTTTCAAGATTCTTGAAGCTTCGGACATTGTATTTCCTGTTGTCAATACGTCGTCTATAAGCAACACTTCCTTGTTCACTATCATTTCTGAAGCACTATCTATCATTGCGAATTTGCCCTTCACCGACTCTTTCCTATCTGCTGTTTGCAGTTGATCAGTTTCCCTCACCGCATCCATGGATTTGATCCAGGGTTTCTCAGTCATCTTCGATAACTGCTTTACGATAAGCTCAATATGATCATATCCTCGTTTTTTCTTTGCGCTTTTTGTGGCGGGTACATAAGAAATAATATCAAACGATATTCTGTGAGCAATTATCACATTGTGTGTCAGTTTTGCTAGTTCCTTGCAAAGCGAGTGATGGTTATGATATTTGTAGGCCAGGATAAAATCTCTGAGCTTTTCCTCGTAAAAGCCGAAGTAATGAACCTCATAATTGTTAACAGTCTTGGTCGATACTGCAGGAGTGGTATTTAGAAAAGTCTCACAATCTGGGCATAAGCGTCTCCCAAAACTTTCATTCCCGCAAACTGTGCAATTCGTAGTTGTCAACAAGTCCAGGGCATTTTCGATGCAAGTTCTGACAAAATTCAAAGATTTTGTGGACGTGAGAGACGTCTGTTCGGAATCAGGCTTCGACGATTTCATACTCTTTTGTATCTGTATCTAATATCACAGCTGTTGCACGGCCGGTAAGGTAACCGCAAGATTCACCAGGATTGATTATAAGTGTCTTTCCATCTTGCTGTATGTCGAGCTTGTGCGTGTGACCGTACAGCACAAAATCGTAAAGTTGAGATTTTACAGCAGGAACAAGTGCATATGGCTCGTGCATGAGAAAGAGTTTCATTCCATCGATAGTAAGTTCAAACGGCCCGTTGTGAATCTTGTTATGGAACTTCTGTGCTAAAAAGAGTTTTTCACCATCGTTGTTCCCAAATATTCCAAAGAAGTCTATACCATTTTCAATGAAATATGGTGCCATAAACGGTGAAACAATATCTCCAAGGTGAAAGATCCTCGTTACACCTTTTTCTAAAGCCTTTTCGATCAACTTCTTCACATTTGGGATACAGTCGTGGGAATCACTTATGATCATCCACATGTTCTTTTGTGGATTCTTCTCTTGGTCCTGTGGATTCTGTAATTTCTGAAGATTTTTCTGGGGATTCAACTGCCTCGATCTCCTTTCTAAATCTGGCAAATCGCCAAACTAATACAGTTCCAAGGAAAACTATTAGATAATACGTGACGAACCTGTATACAACTATTCCGCTCATAGAAGCTTTTCCTCCGTATATCGTGGAGTACACAAGTTGATAGAATCCTTCTACACCACCACTAGAACCCGGCGTTGGAATGTAATATGCAACTGTGCTAAGCATCGTCATTATGCCCCAGAAAACAGGGAATGCCAAGGTCTTTGTGGAGACAGATTCTATTGCAAATTTCAATTGATATGCAATAAGTGCAGAACCAAGTAATCCTAATCCAAAGTCGAGTATTAGCGACCAAGAAGATTTTGAAAACAATATTTTCGTGGATTGACTCATCTTGTCTAACCATTCAAGCGCATCTGCTTCTTTCTTTTTTATCTTTTCGGATTTTGTTATGAAACCGATGAATCGGAATATCTTCAAAAGTAGGTTTTTGTTAACAAATACCAAGAATCCTAAGATAGTTATAACAACTGTGACAAAAAATCCAAGCAACACGATCGTCAGTCCCACAGTTCCCCGTAGTATCGATAGTACTTTACTTATGAAGAAGATATCAACAGTGAAGACTACTGCTACGCCAACAAACAAACGACTTATTGAAATGTTGGTTGCGTCGTAGGCAGGTATGCCAAGCCTTGTAAGGTGATAAATCTGGAATGGTTGACCCCCAATGGACATTGGTGTGACGAATGAAAAGAACATATTGAGGAATACGTTCTCGAAACATTGAAAAAGGGTAAGTTTGTGTCCCATACTCCTAACGACAAAAAACGTTCTTAGTGTATGCAATAAATAATCTAAAACAAGTAGTCCAAGCATAACTAACCAAGCTTTTTTCGGGAACACTTTTATCGCAGAGATCATGTTTTGGTCTGCAAAGAATACACCGACGATGTTAACTATAACAAATCCGATTATGACTGAGATTATCACGTTGATCAATATTTTTCTAAGATTCAAAGACTATCACCCTTTCTCTGTCTATTCTGTTTAGTTTAGAATGTTTCAGTCCTCTAATTCGTCCTTGATCTCAAAAAGAGAGAGAAAAGTTCCATGTCTTCCATTGTAGTTATCTTTATGTTCTTCTTAGAACCCTTTACATAATAGATTTTACCACCAGTGCTCAAAATTATCGAGGCATCATCTGAAAACATTTGTAACCTATCTATATTTGCTTTCATTGCATTTGAGATTATAACATATTTGAATGTCTGCGGTGTTTGATGAAGGTATATCTTGCTTCTTTCAATGAGTTCCTCAACTTCAATACCACTTTCTGAATAACTTACCGTATCTGTCGAATTGATTGCTGTTACTACTGCACCATGTTCCTCGCAGCGTTTGATATTTTCCAGGACTATTTCTTTTGAAACCAACGGCCTTGCACCATCGTGTACTACAACTATATCATCATTAGAAGCTATAGATTTTAGGAATTCGACCCCATTCCAAACGGAGTATTCTCTACTCTCACCACCTGAGATAACATCAATATGCCCAATGCTTTTGAAACGTAATTGAAGATGAGATATGATTTCTCGTGTGTCATCCAAATAATCCTTTGGCGAGGTAATGATAATGCGGTCGAAGATGTAAAAATCGATGAATTTTTCCACAACATATTCTAACAATGTTCTGCCATCTTCCAGTGGGTAGAACTGCTTCGGTTTTGTCCAACCAAACCTCTTGCCCTCACCTCCAAAAGTCAAGATGGCATATTTCTTGCGATTTGTCGCTTTCTCGTCACTATCGAATGCACTATCCAATAGTCAAGCTCCTTTCTCTTTTATCATTCTTAGGAATTCTTCTTCGTTAATCGTTGTTACACCAAATTTGATTGCTTTGTCAAGTTTGCTACCAGGATTATCGCCCACAATGAGATAATTCGTTTTCTTTGTGAGGTTGTCTGTGAAGTGTCCACCAAGTGATTCTATGTAGTTTTTAATTTCCTCACGAGAGAAGTGCTTGAGTGTGCCTGTAACGCAAAATGTTAAACCACTTAGTACGTTTTTCTCTTCTTTTACAGTAGTTTCTGCCTTGACACCAGCTTGCTTTAATTTTTCTATGATCTCACGGGCTTTATCACTGTTAAAGTAGGAAACTATACTATTTGCAACTTCCTCGCCGATTCCCTCTATTTGCATTAAATCCTCAATTCGTGCGTTTGATAGCTCATCGATCGTTGTGTATTTTTTTGCCAGTACTTTTGCCGTTTTCTCTCCTACACCAGATATGCCCAATCCAATTATCAATCTGTCGAGCGATGTGTTCTTGGCATTTTCTATTTCAGATAACAAATTTGAAATCATCTTCGGCCCAACACCATTTATCTGTGATAGCATAAATACATTCAGATAGAATATATCAGCGATATCTTTTACAAAACCTGCATCGACAAGTTTTGAGATCAATTTCGGCCCTACGCCTTGTATATTAAGTGCCTGTCTTGAGACAAATACTTCCAATTGCCTTTTTAACTTTGCCTGGCAGAATGGATTTTGACACTCATATGCAACGTATTCTCCAGATTGCTTTCCAACCGGTCCACCACATACGGGACATTTTTCTGGAGGTTCTATTGGAACTTCATCACCATTTCTCAATTCGGTGACTACGTAAGAGACTTGCGGAATTATACCGCCAGCCTTTTCGATCAATACATAATCACCTATGCGTATGTCCTTCTCTGCAACATAATCAAAGTTATGAAGCGATGCTCTCTTGATAATCGTACCTTCCAGTTCGACCGGGTCAAATTCTGCAACAGGGGTAATCACACCAGTTCTTCCAACTTGATAAGCAACGTTCAAAACCTTTGTTCTAACTTGTTGCGCTGGAAATTTGAATGCGATGGCCCATCTTGGTGACTTTGCAGTCATACCAAGTTCATTTTGTTTTTCGAAGTCGTTGACTTTCACAACTACGCCATCGATCCAATACTCAAGTTCTTTTCGCTTCTGCGTCCACTCTTTCCAGTATGCTATAACTTCGTCGACTGACTCGCATAATTTACTGTGCGGATTGACTTTGAATCTCATCTTTTCAAGGAATTTCAACGCTTCCCACTGCGTTTTCAGGCCATATTGTTGGGGTTTTACAATGTAATATATAAAAGAATCCAATTTTCTCTGTGAGACGACAACTGGATCAAGTAGATGTAGAGTACCTGCCGTTGCGTTCCGTGGATTTGCAAACGTGGAAAGCCCTTCTTCTTCTCGTTGAGCGTTGAATTGTTCGAAAAAACTAACTGGCATGAAAATCTCGCCACGTACTTCCAAATCTATTGGTTCAGTCAATTTAAGAGGGACAGACCTTATCGTTTTAACGTTTACAGTAACATCGTCACCTCTAAGACCGTCACCACGAGTGATTGCTTGAACTAACATACCATCTTTGTATCTCAATGCGATGGAGACACCGTCTATCTTCAACTCGGCAACGTACGATACTTGTCCAACACCTTTTTTGACTCGTTCGTCAAAATTTCTGATATCCATTTCATTGTAGGTATTATCCAGACTAAGCATAGGTTCAACATGTTCGACAGTCTCAAAACCTTCAACATGAGATTCTCCAACTCTTTGGGTTGGAGAATCTGGGGTTTTCAATTCTGGATACTTCTCTTCTAATTCTATCAATCTTTTCATTAATTTATCGTATTCTTCGTCGCTTATGACAGGACTAGACAGGACATAATATCTGTAATTGTGGTACTCGATTTCATCTCTGAGTTTTTGAACTTCTTCCCTTATTTTTTCCGGTACCATTGGATTCACCCTCGCGTTTTGATTTTTTCAATTCCCCATTGACATTTACTTTCTTGCCATTTTGCTTTCCATTAGTACTACTGCTATTTTTCTGATTTTTCTTTACATCTTTACTATTTATCACCGTGCTTCCTTGTTCATTCATATCATTGTCTGTAATCTCGAACTTGATCTCCATTCTAACCTTGTCTGCTTTGACAACTTTCGCTTTTAGGATATCACCGATTCTGTAGATTATACCTGTGTGTTTTCCAATAAGCATTCCCTTTTCTTCATCGTAGTAATAATAATCATCCAAGGTAGAAACGTGTATAAGTCCTGATATGTATTTTTCGGGTATCTCAACGAACATACCAAATTTGGTTACTGAAGTGACAATCACTTGAAAAACCTCGCCCACGTGTTTTGAAATATAGTCTATTTTCTTGAGTGCTTCATAGTCCCATTCTGCCTCATTTGCATTCCGTTCTTTCTTACTGCAATGCACAGCCGCCTTTGAGAGGTATTTTTCAAGGTTTTTTCGCTCTTTCTTCGAAATTTTTCCTCCTGTTTCTAGGTACATCTTTAACAGTCTGTGGACTATAAGGTCTGGGTATCTCCTTATCGGAGATGTAAAATGAGTATAAGCCTCCGACGCAAGTCCGAAATGCCCCACGTTACTCGGTGAGTAAACTGCGCGCTTCATCGAGCGCACCAACAGTCTCTGAATGCTGTTTCTGAGTTGGTGCCCTTTGGTCTTTTCAAGTAGTTCTTGCAGAACCTTTGGATGGATTTGGTGAGGCATTCTCATTGTTACACCTATTGCAGAAAGGTAGTTCTTTAACTGAAGAAGTGTATCAAAATCCGGTTTTTCGTGTATTCTGTAGATGCAAGGCATTTTTGCTTTATCGAATATCTCAGCTATAGTTTCATTTGCCTTTATCATGAATTCTTCTATTATGACTTCGGATTCGCCACGTCTTCTTGCAACGATATCAATTGCATGCCCATTCTCGTCCAAAATGATCTCAACTTCGTCGCCTTCGATGTCTAGTATCGCACCTCTGCGTCTTCTATTCTCCCTCAGTATGTCCTTCAGTTCTTTCATGAGACGTATATGTTCAGCAAGATCTTTTAACTTATCTCCCTCAGGTCGACCTTCAATGAAGGCATTTACATCATCGTAAACTAACCTTCTGAAACTTCTGATAACACCGTTACCAACTTCGTAGTCTACAGTATTACCATTTTCGTCAATTTCCATGAGTAGTGACATAACTAATCTATCTTCTCCTTGAACCAAACTACACAGTCCGTTGGACAACTTAAATGGAAACATCGGTATGACCCTATCTCCGAGATAAACACTTGTTGCTCGTTCATATGCTTCTGCATCAAGGGCAGTATCTGGTCTCACATAATGTGAAACATCTGCTATGTGGACACCAAGTAGGTAGTTTCCGTTTGGCAGTTTCTTAACTTGTACTGCATCATCAAAATCCTTAGCATCAGCACCATCTATCGTGACTATTATCTCATCTCTAAAATCCCATCTGTCTCTAAGATCAGACTCAGGTACTCTATCAGGCAGCTTAGCAGTTTCCTCCATCACTTCATTGGGGAATTGTACTGATAAATTATGTTTCACAACAACTGTCGGAAAATCCGTCGCAGGATCTTCCACCATTCCTAGTACTTCAACTACTTTAACCTCTGGTGCCTTCTTTGGGGACGGATATCTTGTAATCTCAGCAACAACCTTCATTCCAGGTTTAGCACTGTTGATGTTCTCAATAGGTACGTTGAATTCGTATGGTAACTTCGGGTCATCGGGAATTACAAAAGCAAATTGCCCGCGAGTTTCAAAGACACCGACAAATTGTTTTATGCCACGTTCCAATATCTTTGTGACACGACCTTCGGGCAGTTCATACCATTTCCCTATTATCTGTACCTGAACTGTATCTTTATGCATTGCCAAATTCGTTTTCTCTATAGGAATTGCTATTTCTTGACCATTTTCAGCTGTCACGAAAGCTATGTTCCCACTACGAGTAAACTCGATTATACCGGTAACAAGGTTCCCCTTGGCTAATCTGTATCTACCGTCATCTCCCTTGAATATATACCCAGTACTAGTTAATTCCTCCAGTTGCTTTTTCAGCAATTCTCTCTCCTTTTCATCATCGATGTTGTAAAACCTGCATATTTCTTTAAAAGTCATCGGATTCTGTGCGAGAGATTTAAAAAACTCTTTCAGTTCTGTCTTTGATGGCAAGTCAACTACCTCCTTTTTATGTACGTTTGAAACGAATATCAATTCTAAAATATTTATATATATTATATCATAGGTAAAAGGGTATGTACTTATCATGCTTTATTTCCTTTATCTTTAGAATTGTAGCACTTTTCCCCTATTTGTGAATTTTGACTCTTTTCGTTTTCACTGATACACTCTTGATAATAGATGTAGTTACAAAACTCGATAATCTCGACAAACTCATATTGTCAAATAGTGTCAAAATAGTCTGAAGGAGGCATTTCTTGTGGGGCAAAAGAGTATATTTTCGTTTGAAACGTTCGTCTTTATATTCGTTCTGGTGATATTTCTTTGGCTTTTCCTAGCTACTATGGGAGGAGCTAATTTTTTTAAGACCCTTATGGCCACAGCTCATGATCTTCTGCTAAACACAGTATTATTTATAATGGCTGTTGCAGTACTAACAGGTGCTTTTGCCGCACTGCTCGATGAATTTGGAGTAGTTCACTGGGTCGATATATTGTTGGATAGATTCATGAAACCGCTATACAACCTACCCGGTATTGCGGTAATGGGAGTATTATCAACTTATTTTTCCGATAATCCTGCTATAATAGCACTAGGTAAAGATAAAAACTTTATCTCGCATTTTGAAAAATGGCAAGAGCCTTTACTCTGCAATTTAGGTACAGCATTTGGCATGGGTATGATTGTATCAACATTTTTCATAGCGCAAGGTGGACGTGCAGGCGTAAACTTGCTGCCTGCAGTTGTTATTGGGAACATTTCCACTGTGATTGGTAGTATAGTGAGCGTTAGGATGTTCTCGTACTGGACAAAGAAGAGGCTTGGAAGTATTCCTAAGGAAATACAAAAAGAAAACCTGAAATACAGAAAAATAAGGGAAGGCAGCATATTCGAAAGGACTTTAGAGGCGATGCTTGATGGCGGTAAATCTGGAGTTGACATTGGAATTGGAATAATTCCAGGTGTTCTCATAATAAGTACTTTTATCATGATGATTACCTTCGGGCCAAAGGATTTCAATGCCGGATATCAAGGGTTGGCCTACGAAGGTATAGCACTTTTTGATAAGATCGGTAAATATCTCTACTGGCCGATGAAGATATTATTTGGTTTCGAATCACCACAACTTGTGGCATTCCCAATAACTTGTTTGGGTTCAACAGGTGCGGCATTAGCTCTTATACCGCGGTTTATGGAGCATGGATTGGTGAATCCAAGTGACGTTGCAGTCTTCACAGCTATCGGTATGACATGGAGTGGTTATCTCAGTACACATGTGGGTATGATGGATGCCCTTGGATATAGACATCTCACAAGTAAAGCAATAATATCGCATACTGTAGGAGGACTAGTAGCTGCATTCAGTGCAAACATCATTTACAATCTTCTCTTCTAATCGTTGTTTTCGTTATTTAGTGCCGTGTTTAACGAATGTTCATAGCTTAGAAGAAAACAATTGAGGGGGATGGAAAATGGAGAAACTTTCTTTCAAAGACCTACGGATATTCAGAACTTCTGGTGAGCTACAAGTCAACACTTACCTCTTTTCACTACATGGGATAAACTATGTTGTCGATCCAGGCAAAGGTATCGGGGAATACGTAGACAGGATCAAATGTGATGTCATAATAACACACGGTCATTATGACCATATAGCAGGAATCAGAGAACTTGAAGTCGATAGGCTGTATATATCACCGGAAGATAGTGCTTTTTTAAGAGAAGCCAGACTTAATTTATCAGGCTTTTTTAATGATATTGTTAGTATGGACATTTCTTGGTATAATATAGATGATTATTTTGATACCCTACTAGCACCTGGGCATACCCCGGGCTCACGCATAGTAGTTTTCGAAGGCGTTCTATTTACGGGCGATGTCGTCTTTTCAGACACAGTTGGAAGAGCCGATCTGAACCCAATCCCTGGTCAACAACGAGTTATGAGTAAAACAGTAAGAACTCTCTCCAAGATATTTAAGCAATTTCCTCAAGATTGGTACGTCTGCCCCGGGCATGGGGATATCGTTACTTTGGAGAAATTGTTCAAGATGAATCCGTTTTTTAAGTAATTAGAAGTATCTGGAGTTGATTTTTTGACAAAGGACTTTGAGAATCTATACAAGCAGGAATTTATCGAAAGGTTCAATTCACTAGTAGGAAAACGAAAGATTATTTTGGACATCTTGAAGGATTATAGAGAACTTAACAAGGGGAAAATCGAATCGCTAATAAGAAACTTCGAAAGGCCTGAGAAAGAAGATCTAAAGAAGACAAATCCCCTCGTTTTTTCTTTTCTGCTCGATAATTTGTTCAACGGTAGAGATACTATTGAATCAAAGATAACAGATTTTGAACGGAACTCTATCTCGAAATATGTGCTATTTGAAATCCTATTTTGGTCAAAGCCTTCTACCTACCCGTTTCCTAGTTCCAAGATCAGCAACTACAGAGATTTCATTAAAGAGAAAAAGAGCAAATTGAACGAGTTAAAACTTGAAAACTTCTTAGAACTTCGTGCTTTGGAAACTATTTCTGAAGATGGTTTTATAGACGAGATAAAAAAAGAGATTATAAGAATTACTCCTTTAGAATTGGAAGACTATTTGTGGATGAGAGATTTTGTTAATTACCTTGATGGAGTTGAGAGGAATTCTGTAAAGTCTATGATCCACCCATATGTTTGGAGAGTTCTTACTTGCAAAAATTTTGAAAAGCCTTTAATAATAGATGGGAATAACATACTTATGATTTCAGAACTTAAGGGACCAGAGAAAATAGACACTTTGTTATCTTTAGTATCCAAATTGGACAAGATTTATTTTCCATTCTACGTAGTCTTTGATGCCAATGCAAAGTACAAGTTTAATACGAAGTACTTTAAGTACAAAAGAGTTTACTATCATTCTCCTGCAGATGAGCTTATACTAGGACTAGCTAAGGAGCTCAACGCAGTAGTGTGCTCAAGAGATAGGTACAGAGAATACAGTTCAAAGATCCGAAACATATGGCATGAGCTAAAAGTCTAGAATAGGAAACAAAAAGCGATAACAGTCTTAAACTACCCGCCACCTTAGAGGTGGAGGATTTCGAAAGAAGTTTAGTCAAACGACCCTTATTCTCTCAGGCTGGTCTAAGCAGCCTCTACACTGTAGAGCCATCAG
>Ga0209508_1001144_pt1 | contig 21823 bp, 16 predicted proteins | sample AD_UKC129_MetaG_FD_184427 | JGI IMG/M metagenome (GOLD analysis project Ga0209508, IMG submission 184427) | Active sludge microbial communities of municipal wastewater-treating anaerobic digesters from Canada - AD_UKC129_MetaG (SPAdes) (version 2) | ecosystem: Engineered > Bioreactor > Anaerobic... | reverse complement strand
CCTGGGCAAGTACTGTCTTTCTGAATGCCATCTCCCGTAAGTTGTGCAACTCTGTTAACTTCGAGCGACGAGAGGATGTGTTCATGATTCACGTGATTGCGGAAATCGTCACCAAACCGGGACAACGCGATGCCGTGCTTGCGGAGTTTCAGAAGATCGCCCCGGCGGTGCGACAGGAGCCCGGGTGCTTGGAATATGGGGCTGCCCTTGAGACAGCCGCAGGTTTGCCGGTCCAGCCACCGGTCCGTGATAATGTCATCACCGTTATCGAGAAGTGGGAGTCTCTGGAACTACTGCACCAGCACCTCGGGGCTGCGCCATTACAGTCGTTCTTGCAAAAGACCCAACATATGATTGAATCATTGTCCGCACGTGTCCTTAGCCCAGTGGGCTGAGGGCTTCGCTGTCGTCAGAGCCGTCTTCTGCAATCGAGCTGAGATTGCCAACAGTATTCAGGCGTTGAGGGTTATTGACATTAACCCAACAAAAAAGGCGGAAACGATGGAACCGTTTCCGCCCGACTGTTTTTCTTTCGCTTTGTGGGGGACTAAAAACCTTATTCTTCCTCTTCCTCTTCGAGTTTGGCCTTTTCGATAATTTCCTTTTGGATATTTCCCGGGACGATGTCGTAGTGGCTAAATTCCAAGGTGTAGCTACCCTGGCCACCGGTGATGCTCGACAAGGCCCGGGCGTACGTGATCACCTCGGCCAGTGGGACTTCGGCTACGATTGTTTGGAATCCACCTCCAGCCGAGGTCATCCCAAGGACCCGACCGCGCCTTCCCGAAAGATCGCTGTTAATATCACCGACCTTGTCTGCCGGGACTGTTACCTCGATCTTCACAATCGGTTCCAACAAGGCCGGTTTTGCCTGTTGGAAAACATTGCGGAAGACCATCGAGGCAGCGGTTTTGAAGGCTTGCTCGGAGCTATCCACCGGGTGGTGTTTGCCGAAGAAGACTTCCACACAGACGTCCTGAACCGGATAGCCGGCGATGACGCCACGGCTGATTCTTTCCAAGAAGCCTTTCTCCACGGCGGGCATAAAGTTGCTGGGAATGGTCCCGCCCACGATCGAGTCGATCCAGAGGAAGTTTGATTCCTCGTGATAATGGACTTCTTTCATTTCGGGGAACCGTTCTTTTGTGGCGAACTCCTCCACCTTGGTGCCCCGCGGGAAAGGAAACATGCGGATGTGGACCTCGCCAAACTGCCCACGACCGCCGGTTTGCTTCTTATGGCGGTACATTCCCTCCGCCGGGGCCTGGATTGTTTCGCGATAGGGAATCTTCGGCTCTTTGACATCCACTTCCACCTTGTCACGCCGTTTCAGGCGTTCGCGGATCACCTGGAGGTGCAACTCGCTCATTCCCGTGATCACCAACTCCTTGGTTTGGGGGTCACGGTCGAGCCGACAGGTGGGGTCTTCCTGACAAATCTTCGCTAAGGCGCCAGAGAGCCGTTGTTCGTCCCCGCGGCTCTTGGGGGTGATTGCCAAGCCGGTCATAGGCGTGGGGAATTCGATAGGTGGCATCACGAGATCCCCGATGCTCATCCCCGTCTTAAGTTCTTCGACCTTGGTTACGGCAACGATCGCGCCAGGCCCGGCCTCCTCGATGGGGATCATCTCTGAAGCCTGCACATGGAACAACTGGGCCAACTTCAGGCCCTTGCGTTCGCCCACCACCGAAACTGTCGCGTTGGTCCTCACTGTTCCCGAGTACGCCCGCAAAAAGCTGATCTTTTGCACGAAGGGATCAACCCGCGTCTTGAAGACCTGGGCAACCAGGGGGCCACTGGGATCGGCAGTTAGCTCGACCCATTCCCCACTGTCCGGTTTTTGGGCACGCCGGACGATTCGATCGGGCGAAATGCCACAAAGATCGAATACCTTAAGAAGCTCCGGAAGTCCTACCCCTGTCTTGGCCGAAACACAAACGATCGGGATGACGGACCCGTCAATCATGGCGCGACCCAGCAGTTGGGAAATCTCCTCGTCCGTTGGCATCTGGCCTTCAAAATAACGGCTTAATACCTCCTCATCCGCCACAACAATCGATTCCATCAAAGACTGACTGATCGAACTGGGGTCAATGACCGCGCCGGGAACCGATGACTCGGCCTTTAGGGTCGTGGCAACACCCCGAAAATCAGCACCAAGGCCAATGGGGACATTGAGCGGGACGCACCGATCGCCGAAGGTCTCTCGAATACCTGCCAAGAGATTTTCGAAGTCAATATTTTCCGCGTCGAGCTTGTTAATGATGATCAATCGGGGGATTCCAGCTTTTTCTGCCTCCTGAAAAACTCGCCGCGTGTTGACCTCGACACCCGACTGAGCGTTAATCACAATCGCGGCCAAATCCACCGCGCGAAAGGCCCCGATGACCTGCCCGATGAAATCCCGGTAACCCGGCGTATCGATCACGTGATAGTGGAGTCCGTCATAGTCAAAAAAGGTGACCTTTGCCTCAATCGTGTAACGGTGTGACTTTTCTTCCTCGTCGAAATCGCAGATGCTCGTCCCATCATCGACGCTTGCGGGTCGGTTGACGGCCCCCGTGAAGTTCAGTAAACGATCGAGAAGAGTCGTTTTACCAACGGAACCGTGACCACACAATGCGATATTCCGGATTTTTTTCACTTCGTAAAGAGCCATAGAAACCTGTCCTCAATAACCGATTCTGCCAGGGTCCACATGCGATTCCGAAAAAACCTGCCCCACCATTGGGGCACGATAGCTAAGCGACCTTTATTTCTAACCGTATCTATTTACTGACAGGATCCTTTATCCTCAGCGATGGCAAGGACCTCGGGTAAGTTCAATCGTCCCTCGTAGAGGGCACGTCCAATAATGCAACCCGTTACCCCAATTTCCTTAAGTGCCCTGATGTCCTCAAGTGTTGTCACGCCTCCGGATGCGATTAACGGCACCGTGATGACCTGCTGCATGTGCCGGAAGGCCTCAAGACTCACACCGGAGAGCATGCCGTCGGCACTAATGTCTGTGAAAACGACCGCCGCGATGGGCTCGTCCGCAAACTCCGCGACAATCTCTGCGGCGGTTCGGTTGGAGATCTCCAACCACCCATCGGTTGCCGCGCGACCGGCTCGGACGTCAAGTCCGAGGACGATCCGACGGGGAAACTTCCGGACGACCGCCCTGAACCAATCCGGGTCCTTCACCGCCCGAGTTCCAACGACCACGCGCGATGCTCCAGCATCCAGGAGGCGCGAAATTGTGGTTTCGTCCCGGACCCCTCCCCCAAACTGGCAGGGAACCCCACTCTCCTGGAATATCCTCTGCACGATGTCGAAGTTGACAGGCTCCCCTATTTTCGCCCCATCAAGGTCCACAATATGTAGGCGCCGCGCACCTAACGTGACCCAGTGGTGCGCAATTGCGACAGGGTCGGAATTAAATACGATTTCCCGACCGTAATCGCCTTGACATAGCCTGACGCATTTTCCGCCACGAATATCGATTGCAGGCCAGACTTCCACGGGGTGGCCCTTCAACTGACGCGCTTTTTTCCAACATCGTAAAACGTGTAATATGACACACAGGAGCTAGTCCTTCAAGACACGCTGCGAAAAGCTTAGAAACAAAGAGGAGAACCGGGACCTCAAAACCTTCTGTTAGACGACAACAGACTGATTTCGGTCGGCTGCATGGGGAGTGGAAACCGACAAGGAGGTGCTCCTTGTCTATGCGCAGAAGCTCCTTGTCTATGCGCAGAAAGCGCTGAGATGTTGAGGTTAGAAGCCTTTCCCAAAAAGCTTCCCCTCTCCCTCCGGGAGAGGGTTGGGGTGAGGGCGAGCGAACGTCGGAATCTTGTTGAGAAAACGGGTAGCGATTCGAGCCACTCTCACCCCCGACCCCTCTCCTGCCGAACGGGTGAGGGGAGATTATGGGATAGGCTCTAAAACCGGCAAATGGGTTTCGTCGGACGCGCGTCAGGCCTTCCTTGACCCAGGCCCCATCGTTACTCAACGACAGGAGGTAGGGGTCGAGGTGCTGACAAGCTCGGCCAATCAGACACTTCAAGCGTATTCTCGTCAAGAACGGGCGGTAGGGGGGCAACTTGGTGGGCGGACTGAAATGCTCGCGGGGAAGTGCCGGCCGGACCCGAGGGAGGTACCGGTAGGTTCTGGTCGGGCAATGCAGGTCTTTCGACTGGTGTTGGCAGCTCCACATTGGGGGGCATCTGGCTTTGCTTCGACGCGTCCGCTGATCTTTGGGAAAGGGCGTCTAGCCACTGCCGAGCCTCTTGGAAGTCTGGCTTGACTTGGACTGCGTGGGCGAAATACCGCGAAGCCGCCGCATGGTCTCCCTTTCTGACCAGCAAATAGCCAAGATTGTAATAGGCAGTGGCTTCGTCATGAACCGCTTGAAGCTGCTCCAACGCCCCTTGCAAATCGCCCATTTGCACGAGCACCGCGGCTAGGTTGTGCCGGTACCGGGACTCTTTCGGTGAGAGGCTGATCGCCTTTTCGAACGCGGTCTTGGCATGGTCAAGCCGGTTCATCCGGGCATAGCACAAGCCCAGGTGATTCCAAGCCGTCGGTTCCCCCGGATGGGCTGTCGTTGCTTTTTGGTAGCAGGTGAGGGCCTCCTCCAATTGACCCTGCCTGTCCTTAAGACGCCCTAACCCAAGAAGCGCGTCCAAGTATTTGGCATCCATACTGAGGGCTTTTTCATAATACTGTTCGGCCATGGCAGGTTGACGAGATTCTTCCGCAAAACGTGCCATAGCAACGTACAGCCGGGGACTCGGCTTGGCCTTGGTCGATAGGGCTGTTGGGTCGGGAGCCTGTTGGACCGGCTCCGTGAACGTGAGTAGTTCCCCGACCTTTTCCAGGCCATCCTTAACGCTACTGAGTGGGTCAAATTGGGCCGAACCGGCGGTGGTAACACCTCCCGCGGCAACCACGCCGCTCTTTCGAGTGTTCCCAGTCTGAGCTGTACCGGTTCCCGGTGAGATTATTCCGAGCCCTGTCGGACCGGATTTTCCCCCAAGGGACTGCTTTGAAGGATCAGACGCGCAGCCGCAAATAGTAATGCCTAGTAATAGAAGGCTAATCGGGAACGCAACGCACAAATTTCCGCAATCCTTTTGGCCCATGTGCAACCCTCCGTGGTTTGTGGGCCCGGCGTCATCTCTCGTATGTTGCCCAGTTTCGCGCGCAAGGTAGCGCTCCTGACTACCGGCAACAGGCATAGGAGTCATCGGCAGGCGGCGCAGAAAAATCAAGAACAATAGGAGCTAACCAAGGTAAACTCATCATGAAAGCCCATGCAGGGCCTCCATTTTCTCTACTTTGTGCACCTTTCGATTGTGTATGGGGGTTTTCGTAATAAGTATCCACGAGTCAAGTGAAAGGTGCCGATAACACACGAAGAAGAGCCACGGAACGGTGGATGATACCATTCCCACTGCGGAATTTGGTGATTCAGTTATCACGCATGAGGACAAGGAAATGTCGAGGTCCTTCGCACTTCTCGTTTGTAGTGTAACTTTATGGGCGTATACAGCCTATTCGGATTCCGTTTTCGCCCAAGGTGTGAAGGGATTCTTTCATAGCATCAAGGTCGATGCCGTCCGCAATGCCTGTTGGCCCGATGCGTTCGTTCCGGCAGACCGCACGAATGCCCGTCTGCCGTTTGTGATAATGGTTCACAATGGCTGGAAACGACAGAATCTGATTGCGGACCACTACTTCGCGGAAGACGGAAAGACGTTAACCGATGCTGGGAAACGGCAGGTTCAGTGGATCGTGACCCAAGCACCGCTAAGTCACCGGGCAATTTATGTTAAGGAAGGCGAAGACGCCACCATTACAGAGGCCCGTGTGAAGGCCGTGGGCGAGGTGGCGAGCAAGTACCTTGGACCTGAGCAAAAGCCCGACATTCGCGTGACCAACATCAGTCCACCCGGTTGGCCGGCTGAGCTCGTTGACACTGTGGAAAGGGCTTATCTCAAAACGATGCCCGACCCCAGACTGCCAGCCCGCTCTTCAAATTCGGAAGCCCAGGTGGAGCTATCCAACTGACAGCCTATCCCAAGGAATCTCCCTCTCCTTCCGGGAAAGGGTTAGGATGAGGGCAAGCGAACGTCGGAATCGATTGTTCGCACGGGGGAATAACTTTCAGACGGATGGCCTGGCCTTGACTATAGCTTGACGGCTCTTTTTCTCATTTAGCGCTTCCATCTGTTTACGCAGAGAAGGGCATCGCTCAATAAGGTGGGCGATGTGATGACCGTCACACTCAGGCCCAAGGGTATCCACAATGATTTGGTGAACTTCCCAGTCGTCTTCATCCACCAAGACCAAGCGAATATCGTCTCGGTCTAGGCCCGGTGGGATGGGAAGCCAATGAATCTTGAATCTTTCTGGGTGGGAATAAATGTAACGGGTGGGATGCGCGCGGTCCGAAGGATTTCGCAACCGTTCGCAGAGGCGGTGAAGTGTCTTGGTCAGCACCAGCTCCCCGTACACAGGAACACTGGTTAGCATCGCTGGTGTGCCGTTATGGCTTCGGTAACCGACATAATCAGCAGGCTCATCGAGACGGTGGGCTTCCTTGACCAGGCGATCGACCAGCAGTTGATCCACAAAGGGACACGCCGTCTCAAACCGCACAAACTCGCGGCAAGGATAAGCTTCCAAAGCTTTGGCCCAAATTGTCAAATGATCGTCGCCTTCCCCGACGAACACTGGCACATCAAGCGGAACAAGGTCTTTGACAAAGAGGTTTGCTGGATCTGACGAGGTGACGACAATAACGCCGTCCAACTGTTGGCAGTCGGTTGCCCGGCGCGTCACCCATTCCAGAATAGACTTTCCTTGCAACCGCCCAGCAGCCCGGCGTCTTTCCTTATCCGATGCAAAACATGCATCCACAATTCCGAGTGTTTGAAGCATCCGGCGCAACCTCCTTCAAAAGTCCTTTTTGATAGCCAAGCATTCCTTGATCTCACTCGCCGCCGGACCAGCGGTGTCAACTCTGCTTCAATATACCCGGCTAACAATCTCGCAGTCAACCATCACGGGAGAAAAGGGACGTGTGCCTACATTCAACACAAACAACCTTCATTGGAGCATTCACTTGTTGGATTTACCTGATTGCTTGGGAGCCATCTGCGTTCGCATCCACTCTTCGAGTTTTTCTCGAAATGCCTCGGGGTCGTCCTCGGGCCGACGGGCGGGCGCGGCCTGCTTCGTAGTATGACGCTGGATACTGGGACGCGGCTTCTTGGACTCAGGGGTAGCCTTCTGTTGAGGTTTCCTCCATGGAGCGAAGAACGCAAGCAAACCCCCAATCAGTACCAGCGTGATAATACCCACGGCGTACCCCACCCGGCGCCGCTTACTCAAAGCCACTCCTTGCCGTTTGGACTGGGATGCCTGCTTTGGTGAAGCACCAATCACTTCTGTTGACTGATTTCTTTCGCCTGACTTGAGGTCACCTTCAAGCGATGGTCTCGCCTCGCGGTCACCGAGTTTAAGTTGAGGCACCGGTTGGGCTGTCGGCACTTGGTCCGCGGCGCCGTCAGTCTTGGCGGTCTCAGGCAACGCGCGAGCTTGAACAAGTCTGCCCGTCCCCGACGCGTGAGAAAGACATCGCTCAAGCGCCTCGGCCATCTGATTGACCGTTTCAAAGCGGGCTGCAGGTACCTTGGCCAAGGCTCGATTGATGATCTCTGCCAGAGACTGAGGGATGTCTGGCCGCTTTCCTCTGACGTCTGGGAGCGCGGCAACCTGGTGTCTCAGAATCCGCTCCGCGAGGGTCCCATCAGGGAAGGGTGGGGTCCCCACCAAGGCAAAGTAAAGGACGCATCCGAGAGAATAAATATCAACCCGGTGATCAGCTTGGTCCGGAGTAAGGGCTAACTCCGGCGCCATGTAGTCCACAGTCCCCAGGACTTGGGACGGGTCCTCTTGTGAAACCTGTGTACCACGATCCCGCTTAATAAGCCGAGCCAGGCCGAGGTCAAGAATCTTAACGACTCCCTCCGAATTGACGATGATGTTGGCCGGTTTTAGGTCGCAATGGATAACGCCTTGAGCATGGGCATAGCCTAAGCCCAACGCAGTTTGTCTTGCGATGTCAGTCGCTTGCCTCCAGGGCAGGGGACCCGACTCGCGGACCATGTGCTCAAGCGTCTTACCCTCGACATACTCCATCACCAAGTAGTACTGGGCCCCATCACAATCAACGTTGTAGGCATGAACAATGTTAGGATGGTCCAGCGACGCAATTGTCCGAACCTCGGCAAGAAAACGATCTCTGGCCGATGGCGGCAAATTCGAGGAGATGAGCTTGATCGCCACACGGCGCTCCATGGTGACATGTTCCGCGAGGAAGACGTGGGCCATTCCCCCTCGGCCTAATTCCGTGAGCAGACGGTACTTTCCAAGGAGAAAACTTTGGCGTCCTTTGACTAGTTCCTCCGCTTGCCAGGCGGTAAGGACCTTTTGACGGACTAGATACTCCAGAAACTGCGCAAAACTGGTGATTTGCGAGACCTCCTCGCTCATTTTCGGCAGATCGCACGACAAGCCAGCGGCGGCGAGCCGGTGGATCCATTCCTGAATTTGTGCTTCGGAGGCCATATTCGCCCTGCCTCAAAACTCATCAACACATTGATGTCTTTGATCGCGTTCCCTCAAATAATTTGCTCCATCGGTCGAGGAACTGATCTCGCAGTTCTTCGGCCGTCGTGGTCGTTGTAACTGCCAGGGAAACGACGGGGATCCCAAGACCTCGATAGTAATCAACAAGAGGCCGCGTCTCTGACTCGTACAAGCAATACTTTTTGGCCACCAGGGATTCTAAGTCGTCATCTCGGCCAGTACGATCCCCTCCCACATTGGAGCGGATCCGTTCGAAAACCACGTCCAAAGTACATTGAAGGTTGATCACAAGTTGAATTGGCAGAAGCCTTATGATCCTTTCAGCTTGGAACAGCGTACGGGGTAACCCGTTAAGGATGATAACCTCCATACGATCCGAGTTGTATGGAATCGCTGACAAAAAAGACCGCAACAAACGATCCGCGATGAAGAATTCCTCATCTTTGAGCAGACGCCCAGAGGCGAGGATGTCCGCAACGAGGTGTCTCTCATCGTCGTCAAAAAGACATTGCGACTCTTGATCTGAAATGACTATACGAAGCCAATGTCCGAAGTCAAAATGATGAAATCGCCATCGGCCATGTCCCCAAGCCGAAAGAGACTCGCCAAGCGGGGTCTTGCCGGCTCCGGTAGGCCCAAGAAGGATCACACCTGTGCGAGAAGATGATGGCGTCATTGTGGTACTAAACAATCTGTCGTTAACATGGGAACTGGACATTCCTATTCTAAGACTTACCCGCGTGGAAAGCACCTTTGGTTACCCCACAATGTCAGGTTGAGAAACGTCTGTGGGGGACGTGAAAACGGCAATCGAATTTAAAGTCCTCGGGCGGCCTATTTTGCGACTCGGTTGACTCCTGGGATGTCGCGATTCCATCTGTAGGATCCTTCACGGGCAGCGACATCATGGGTATGATCCGTCTATCGCCTTGGAACACGGCAATGCTGCTTGTTTATGTTGATGCGTCTTTTTCGCACTACTGAGAAAGCGCCGCTACTATTGGCATTGTGGTGATTGTCAGGCGAAGCATGCCCTTTGCCCCGATGACAAGTCGGCACTGCACACATGAAGTTCAAAATAGCATTTGCCATAACTGAATTGGAAATGGGCGGGGCCGAAAAGGCCCTCACCGAGCTGGTACTTCGAATTGATCGGGCAAGATTTGAGCCCTGCGTCTTCGTCCTCTCGGTACCCCCGCTCGACCAAATCCTGGTAAAGCGCCTTACATCGCACAACGTGCCCACGTACTTCCTAGGGTTGCAGCACTGGCATCAGTTGATTCCGGTCATCGTTCGGTTCGCCCGCATGTTACATCAAGAAAAGGTTCAAATTCTCCAGTCGTTCCTTTTTCATGCAAATATCGTTTCGCGCATTGCTGCTCGCTTTGCCGGCGTTCCGGTCGTTATTTCGGGCTTGAGAGTCGCTGAGCATGCAGCACGTTGGCATGTGCTTGTGGATTGTATGACCAGCGGGTGTGTCGACCACTACGTTTGTGTCAGTCAAAGCGTGGCCCAATTTGCGGTCCGCAATGGTCTGCCACCTGAGAAGATTCGGGTTATTCCAAATGCCGTTGATCCACCTGAATTCTGTCAAGAAAGTCCACAAGGAACATACGGCGCGGATAAGTTTTTGCCCGAACATATTGGACGCAATGAGCAAAATACCACGGCACCGTCGTGTGGTCGAACGGCTGCTGGATCGGAATACCGCATGGTGACGGTAGCGCGGCTCGAGTACCAAAAGGGAGTCGACTGGTTAATCCTGGCTCTCGCTCGTTGGCTTAGGTCGTATCCTGATCTGCGACTGGTGATCGTGGGAGACGGCCCGATGAAATCAACACTGCAGGCGTTGATTCACGCGCGGGGGCTCTCACAGCAGGTGACGCTGGTCGGTTTTCAAAGAGATGTGGCAAGAATCCTTTGTGATGCCGATCTTTTTGTTTTGCCTTCTCGTTGGGAAGGCATGCCCAATGCCCTTCTTGAAGCTATGGTCTGTGGGCTGCCCGTCGTCGCCACAGATGTCGAAGGTGTTCGCGAAATCTTGGGGCCTTGCATAGCACACCAACTTGTTCCATTCGGAGATTCCGATACGCTCACGCATGCAATCTTGTGGCATTATTTGAACCGGGATTGCTCTCAGACGATTGGACAACAAAATCGCACGTATGTGTTGTCGTCGTTTTCTTGGCCGCGTGTTGTTGAGCAGTATGAAAAGCTTTGGTTGTGGCTTCTTCAGCGGGGATAATTGAAGCGAAGCAATGCGTGAGCGCTGGGGTAAATGGACTGGGGGGACCGACGAAATGGGACACCCACTTTTGGAGAATGCCGGACCAACCGCGCACAAAAAGTACATTTTTTGCCGTATCGGGTGAATGGCTACCGTTTACTACTTTGACCGGCCCATGCGGGGGACGTGGGCGCCTTGTTCCTCGGTTCGGCGAGGAAAAGGATTGTGTTGAACACGAGAACTAATCGGGCTTTCCGCTGCTACGGGAAATTCTGGGGGCGGATGATATGGTAGCTACGGGCTTCGTAGGGGGAACAAATGGATGCACTCGATGGGAGGCCATCCTTAATCGTGCGGGGGACATCCCTCCCCGACTGGTGGCTCCAGGAGACCCCGCTCAAAAGCGGCCCCCGGTATATTGCGGTACCTGCCGTTCGCTCGTCAAAAGGTGGTACCGTAACGATTGACGGTTATGACAGAATATCCGTTCGAGGGGCTATGTAAGCGGAACTCTCAATTTACTGAAATTCATGTTACGTTGAAGAAACTTGCCTTGTCAGTCAAGAGAAACTATAAAAATAGTCGACGGCGGACGGCGTTCGTTAGCCAGTTTTGTCAACCTATCGGGCCACGGTTCGGATCGAAAAAATCGGGCGGATAACATCAATATGCCATTTGACTATGGGCCGTGATCTGCGCATCATGAAAAACGCTGGGTTTTGGAATGCGGAGACAGGAGCTAACTGACAGCGGTCAATGCTTAGATCAGGTGAAGACGTCCGTCCGAGCTGTCGCATGAGGTCGGGGTAGCAAACGTTGGCGACTTGGCCACCGGCCAACGTTCACCCGGTTCTGCCACGTGCCGGTTTACCCCGCCCCGCCTGATGTCAGGGACGTCATCAGGAGCGACATGCGAGCCCCAGCCACGCCGTGGAGATACGGGGCTCAAGGGCCTATCCTCCGAGGATCGTAGGAATGCGAAGGAGGATAGGCCTTTTCTTTTCTGTTCGGGTAAGAACTCTTCTGGAACATGGGCTTTCCATTGATCGCGAGCTGCTCGCTAAAGTGACCAAAACCCTATGCGTGCATTGTCGAGAAGCAAGAACTATAATGGGCGACAGTTGCGTGATTTGCAGGCGACGTCCAGTGTCGTGGATTTGACTCAGCATCCGTTGGGGAGGTGTACCAATGTCTCTTCAAACAAACTGCCTCGTGGCGTTTTCTGTTTGTGTGCTTGTCCATCTCGCGGGAACGGTGGCAACACCCAGTGAAGTCGCAAAACCGAACGTGATTGTGATCATGGCTGATGATCTCGGATACGAAACCATTGGGGCGAATGGAGGCACTTCGTATCAAACGCCCCATCTTGACCGGCTTGCCGCAACAGGTGTTCGCTTTGAGCATTGCTACGTGCAACCGCTGTGCACGCCCACGCGGGTTCAACTGATGACAGGCCAATCCAACGCCCGTAACTACATTCGGTTTGGTGTGATTGATCCAAGCGTCACGACCTTTGCCCATCTTTTTGAACGGGCGGGTTATGCGACGGCGATTGTAGGTAAATGGCAACTTGGGCGCGAAGTGGATTTGCCGCGGCGAATGGGATTTCAAGAGTACTATCTCTGGCAACATACTCGCCGACCGCCGCGGTATGCCAATCCGGGATTGGAAATTATGGGCGTCGAAAAGGACTTCCAAAATGGGGAATATGGTCCTGATTTGCTGAATGACTTTGCCTGCGATTTTGTCAAACGTAACAAAGACAAGCCTTTTCTGCTTTATTATCCTTTGACGTTGACGCATGCCCCTTACCAGCCAGCGCCAGATAGCCCCGATTGGGACCCAAACGCTCAGGGAGAACAGGTTAATCAGCATCCGCGTCATTTTGGGGAGATGGTCCAATACATGGACAAATTGATCGGGAAACTTGTGGATTTGCTTGACGAGCTAAACATTCGTAAGCACACGCTGCTGATTTTCCTGGGTGACAACGGTACAGGCGGGGGTATCCGCTCAATGATGGGCGATCGGGAAGTGATTGGCGGCAAAGGGAAAACCACGCGGGCTGGAATGCGTGTGCCGTTGATTGTGAATGGGCCAGGGATGGTTCGGTCTGGAGTTGTCTGCTCTGACCTGGTTGATAGTACGGACATTTTTCCGACCATCTGCGAGGCCGCGGGAATACCTATCCCTGACGGTTTGGTTCTCGACGGCAAGAGCTTTTGGCCACAATTGTGTGGTCAGCCCGCGACACCGCGAAAATGGATCTATTGTTGGTATTCTCCCAGGCAGGGAGCCGATACCCGTGTCACGGAGTTCGCATTCAATCAGCGGTATAAACTGTACCGTGATGGCCGTTTCTATGACTGTGAGTTGGATCCAGAGGAAAAGCAACCCCTTGAGGATAGCCAATTATCCGAGGATACCCGGCAGATCAGGGAAATGCTAAAGCAGGTCCTCGATGCCCATGCAGGGATTCGGCCTGCCCACCTCGACGAGCAGTTGCCACCTCCGGATCGTCCGGCAACACGCCAGCGACGGGCACGGCAGCAGTAACCTAAGGACTTGCATGTCACCACTCCGGAGGTTAAGTTAAACCGGCATAAGAAAGTCTTGGCGAAGTGAAGCATCGTAAAGGTGTCTCAGTGCCTCACCAATGATTCAGGTGAGGTGTGGGCGATGATTAAAGGAAAAAAGGAATGGCTCGGTATCTTCTGTTGGGATTTGTTGCTCTTTCCACACTGACGGTTCGCATTCCAGCGGCAGAGTTGCAATTCGAGTTGCATCGAATCGGCAGTTTTCGGAGCGAGGCCTGCGGCGTGGCCGACTTCAACGGTGATGGTAAGTTGGACGTCATCGCGGGTCCATTTGTTTATATCGCACCCGATTGGAAGGCATACAAGATCCGGGAGATCAAAGGCGAGGTTGACCAGGCAGGGAAGGGTTACATGTGGAACTTTGCGGATCTTCCTCTGGACGTAGATGGCGATGATCGCGTGGACGTGATTTCGTGTGATTGGTTCGAGAAGTGTTTAGACTGGCACAGGAATGTCGGGTTCGGAGGCGACCTTTGGCCTCGTAGCGTTATTGATGTGAGTCTCAATCACGAGACCGCACAACTTGTCGATATCGACGGGGATGGGCAAAAGCGCGAAATTCTGCCGGAAGTCGTTGAAACATACTGGTTTGAAATCGTGCGCGATCCAACGGGAGGTGTCCGGTTCGAAAAGCACATTATCAGCCAAAAGAAAATGAATTTCGGCGGTGGCGTCGGTGACATCAATGGTGATGGCCGACCGGATGTAATTCGGCCTGATGCATGGTTTGAGGCACCCGCCGATCCTCGGAGTGGTCAATGGGTAGAGCATCCAATTGCCTTGGGCGGACGGGAAGAGGGGCAATCGGAACACACGGCCCAAATCCTCGTCCATGACGTGAATGGCGACGGCCTGAACGATTTAATCGCCAGTTCGGCACACCGGTATGGAATCTACTGGTACGAGCAGGTTCGCGAGGATGGGACGATTCGTTTTCGACGACATCTCATCGACAACACTTGGAGCCAGGCCCACTCGCTGACACTGGCTGACCTCGACGGTGATGGCGACTTGGATTTGGTGACAGGAAAGCGGTTCATGGCACACAACGGGAGCGATCCCGGGGAGTTCGATCCCTTGGGAGTTTACTGGTACGAGTTCGAGGCCAAACCCCAGCCCAAATGGATCAAACATGCCATCACGTATGATCAAGGAATCGGGGCGGGTTTGAACATTCCGGTAGTGGATTTGGATGGCGACGGAGACCTGGATATTGTGGTCACGGGCAAATGGGGTGGCCCGGTGTGGTTTGAAAACAAACTCAAATAGGGCACGCTATTAACCGACTTGACAAGTGCCTGAAGATGTGGCTTATTTTCGCGAGTGGGTTCGCTCATAGCAGATAATTCCGTGAAATAATCGCCGGCTGACATCATTTCGATCGGCTCAATTTTATGACGGGGAGATTGTCAATGGATAGGCAAAGAATTAGTACTCGACGCCACTTCCTGAAGGTTACAGCCGGACTTTCCGCCGGTGCACTCATGCCGATGATTGTGCCGCGGCACGTCCTGGGAACTGAAACCACACCATCGGCGAATGAAAGGATTGGCATTGGGGGAATCGGCATTGGTCGTCGGGGCCTGCAACTGTTTGAGGAGATTCCTTCGCTTGGTCGAGTTGTTGCCATTGCGGATGTCAACCTTCCACGGGCGGAGAAGACGGCCGAGCCATACCGCGCGGTTGCATACCAAGACTACCGAAAGCTTCTCGAACGCAAGGATGTCGATGCCATCATCACGGCTACCCCCGATCACTGGCGGGCCATTGTCTGTATTCATGCATGTCAAGCGGGCAAGGATATTTACGCTGAAAAGCCAATGAGCCTCACAATCTATGAGGGGCGAAAAATGGTCGAGGCCGTTCGGAAATACGGACGGGTGTTTCAGACCGGCAGCCAGCAGCGCTCTATGGCGGCTAACCGCCTGGGATGCGAATTGGTTCGAAATGGTCGAATTGGCAAGGTCCACACGGTGATTGCGGCCAACTATCCTAGTCCTTGGGAATGCGCGTTGCCGGGTCAGCCAGTTCCAGCGGGATTGGATTGGGATATGTGGTGTGGCCCAACAGAGCCGGTTCCGTATCACATTGACCTGTACACGCCCCGGGCCAATCCGGGATGGATTTCGTTCCGGCCGTACTCAGGCGGAGAAATGACAGGTTGGGGGGCCCACGGGTTGGATCAGATTCAGTGGGCCTTGGGTACCGATGACACAGGCCCGGTTGAGATTTGGACAGAGGGCCCGAAATTCTCTCCGCCAACATATACCCAGCCGGAGTCCCGTGCCCGGGGCGATAAGATCTGCAGTCAGCCGAAAGTCTTTTTTAAGTACGCGAGTGGCGTTGTCGTCAAATTTGACAACGGACCGCCGGGCGGGGCGATTTTCATCGGTGATAAGGGCCGAATCACCGTTGACCGTGCCAAATTCACGGTTGAGCCGAAAGAGTTGGGTGACCCCCCCTATGACGACTTTTCTGTTCGACTTTATGTCAGCAACAATCACATGTTGAACTGGCTGGAGTGCATCAAGACCCGGCAGAAACCTGTGGCCGATGTGGAAATCGGACACCGTTCGACAACGCTGTGTCATCTGGGTAATATCGCCCGATGGGTGGGGCGACCTTTGAAGTGGGACCCGGTGAAGGAGCAGTTTATTGGCGATGATGAAGCCAATTCGTACCTTGACCGTCCGCGACGGAAGCCTTATGTCTTGCCGGATCCGGTGTGAAATCTCGGCGGCTTTTTGATGTCTTGCACATGGCCTAGCGCGCTTTTTTGCGACTTCCGTTGGTGGGTCTTTTGCGGGGTCGCAGGATGGCGATGACAATTATAATAGGAAGTAGGAGTAAGAGGGCCCGCGGTCGGAACACCGCCACAGCCAACGCTGCCGGGATGACCAATGCCAGCCAGGTGGGAAGGGCAAGAATGTGGTAGTAAGCCAACCAAATGAGTGCCGTCAAAGGAGCCATCCGCCAACATGCGGCTTGACACATGATCTCGAGACTACTGCTCGGAGGGCGCAGTTCGAAAAAAACGATGCCCGCAGCCAGGACCAGCGTCAGAATGGCTAGGCCATGCCGACGGAGTCTTAGAGACTTGAGGGTTTCCTGTGGGCTTTGAACGCGGCGAGACTTCATTTCGCTCCTGGGTTGGTCTCCTCCTTCACAAGAGTGACGCCGGCTGGGCTGATACCTGGCTACTGACGTCGGTGGCTATGCCTTAGTTTACGTGGCGAATGGTTTACCAGCGCAGTCATTACGATCGAGCCACCTTCAGGGGGCTTGTCGTATGACGGAGAGCACCGCCGACCACTCGGCAATGGTCTCACCTATACGAAAAGCACGGTGCCCCAAAATGCCGTTCAGGTACAGGCGATCGGTTGCTCGTCCCCGTTCGGGCTTTGTGGCTGCGCGATAAACAACTCTCCGGTGAGGCGAAATCTCAATTCTCAAGGCGTTGTCAACGAGGACCTGTGTAATTCCTTCTCTGTCGATCTTTTCGCCAGAATGGGCCGGAATCTGCCATGTTTCACCGTTCAAAGAAAGCGATCGTTGACCCGTCTCGTAGATCCAATTGACGTTGTTTAGGACGCCAATCAGACCGGTGGCCACTTCTGCGGTGACACAGTCCTTGATTGCCACGAGTTTCTCTGCGATTTCAACGGTGCCAGACGCGTGTGACCTCATCGTCCACTCTGCCGCGACAGCGTCACCGTGGTGTACAGTCAATTTTGCTCCGAAACCGTCAGGATGTGTGGTGACTTCGACGCTCTGAAGTTTGATCGGCAGCGCTGCCGTTTGACCGTCCAAAATCACATGGCCCAAAAGGCTTCTTTGATCAGGAGACGTCAACCGATCGGGGCGATTCATCGTGATCGTTCCCATGATTATGGGCCCGTAACTCAAGGCGCAAACGAAATCGGGAGTTCGATGCAACACGAGCTTGCCAAATTCCAGATGCCGAACGCCTAGACGTGGTCGGTATTGACCCATACTTTGCGGGTCAGCGAAGTGCAGATTGAGCCACACCTTGGCTAGGGCTGCAGCAATGTCCGTCTGCGTGGATGGAAAGAAGAACTGCGAGGGATCGTAAATCGCACCCACGGAAGAACGTCGTTGCATCCGCTCCGTGACATCAAGTGTTTGGTTCAGGAGTGCCCATGCTTCGGGATCTCTCCCAAAAACGAACATGACGTTATGACAGGTGATCCATGCCGGTTGGCGAAAAATCGTCCAGTCCTGGCCACTCGGATAAACATAACCCATGTCTGGAAGAAGGAACCACTTGAGGTTCTCATAAATCCCGGCCGTATTCCAGTAAACCGACGCCGGTTCTTTTCGTCCCGTCATCCGGAAGTCTGTGACACACCCCAGGGAGAGTGTGAAGGTTCCCATGTAGTCGGGATGCACAAATCCGTGATTTTCCAAGGTGAAGTCGTCGTAAATATTGGCTCCGGTGAACTGCTCCGCTACGGGACGTCCATCCACGATTTCCTGGCAAGTCTCATCCGCAGGACGCAAGAAGGCTGACATCGTCCACCGCTGAAACTGGCGATCCCACTCTGGTGCCCGCTCGTCATTCGGCATCAGTAGCATAGCCACCGAGAGGATTTGGGCGTTCCAGGCGTTTTCTTCGGCCTTTGTATCTCCCCGCAATTGCGATGGCGGGTCACTCCGCGCGATGCGTTCCGCTTCATGGCGAACCACCCGGCGTACGGCAATTTGCAAATCTTCCGGAAGGCTGTCGAAAATCCACCAGGCTCCCCGACCCAGCATCTGGGCCCAATGGGCAGACTGCCATGCATCGCCCCAAGGCTTCCCGTCGCCCGTGGGACGATTTCCCGTGACGTGGGTGTCTGTGAGATATCGAATCATGGGGATAATCGCCTCATGGAGGAGTTTCTCCCGCGACATGCCCACAACCGTTTCATCGTAGGGGCCAAAACGATAAAGAAAGCAAAAAGCCTGCACGGCCCCCGTGTTTGGTCGAATCCAATGCTCCTGACTTCGGCTTTCTGTGAGAAGTTTGTACTTTTCGTCTCCATTCCAAGGTTTTAGCTGATCCAGCAAAAAATGAGCCTGCTTTTCGAGGACCAGATAAACCCGATTAGCAATCGAGGCAATTTCTGGTGATGGTAACTCCGGCAAGTCAAAGCGCAAGACGTCGGCACCGTTTGAGAGAGCAACCTGTGATGAGACGATGGTGAGAAAGAGGGCCAGCGATAACGTTGCCGCGAACATACGTCCGGCATGCCGTTGACGCGATAAAGATTTGCCCCGCCGAAGTAGGTCTCGGTCCATGCGGCAAATCCTAATTCAAAAAGGGACACGTAGGGATAAACCACTCGGTAACACTGCCGATCATTCCGACAGTCCCATTGTGCCCCAAGCGAGCTAAGGGGACAATCCCTTTTACGGTTCCAGGACAATCTTGCCGACGAGGTTCCCGGCACCGCCGAGTGTGTTTTGTTCTTGCAACCGATGGGCCTCCACTGCCTGTGAGAGTCGAAGAACCCTGCCGATCACAGGGCGAAGTTTTCCATTTTTCAACCATTGATTGATCTGCTCGGCGGCGCGCTGCTGTTCCTCTGGCGGTGCATTGAACATGGCGAAGCCGAAGGCCTTGCAGTCTTTCACATAGAAAGATCCCACCGGAAATTTTGGCTTGGATTGACGCCCGGCTATTAAGACGAGACGTCCGCGCATCGCTAGTAGCGATACCGCCATTTCCAGATTCTGCTCGCGGAGGGTTTCAAACCAAACATTGACCCCCTCTGGGGCAAAGCGACGGATAGCTTCGGCCTCGTTTTCCTGCTTGTAATTGATCACCACATCCGCCCCTAATTGGCGGCACAAATCGGCTTTTTCCTCGTTTCCGGCGGTGGTAATCACCCTGGCCCCGACGGCCTTGGCCATTTGAACCACACAGGAACCGACGCCGCCCGTCCCGCCGTGCACAAATACGGTCTCATTGGGTCTAAGGTTAGCATCGCGGAATAGTCCCAAATAGGCCGTGATGCCCACAAGGGCAATGGCTGCAGCTTCTCGATCCGAGACCGTTGCTGGGGTTGGATACAGCCAGCATTCATCCACCGCCGCATATTCCGCGAACGTGCCCTGCCGCCCCAAAAGTCCTTGGTTTGATCCCCAGACACGGTCACCCGGCTTGAACCGGGTAACACGGGCACCGACGGCTTCCACGGTGCCTGCCACATCACAGCCAAGAATGTAGGGCTTTGGTAGGGGCATTTTCACTGTTCCCGCCCGGATATATGTGTCAATGGGGTTGACGGAAACGGCTCCGACTCGTACCAGAACCTCTGTTTCCTTAAGTTGAGGCACGGGCAAATCGTCGTAACAAATTACTTCAGGAGGTCCAGGATGGTCGATATAGGCTGCTTTCATCGTCGACATCCTTTCATCGAGTGAATGCGGAGAACTCAACTTTCCACAGTCATGCACCGCCGGGACGAATGTGCAGGCAACAGCATCCTTCGCCGCCGGGTTGCCAAGTGTCGGCGAAAAAGCCGAATCCAGCTTCGCGGAATAGTCCGTAATCGACTTCGGCTGCAATCCGACAGAGTCGGGCAACAAGCTCGTCAGGTAGGCCGGCCTCTACCCAGGCCTCGCGGAGGGGACAACGGTGAAATTTGATATCCAGTGCGTCGGGCGTGTCCGTCAGTATCTCCGGTTCAAAAAGTCGGCCATCGTCCGGGAGGTGGGCTAGGAATGTCTCTTTGACGGCCGCGAGATTATTGGGGGCAAATCGAGCGTATTCCCTTTCCCGCTCCTGACCCCGACGATAAATCGCCCGCTTGAGAATCTCTTCGGCCTGGTCCGGACCCAATATACGAGCCAGTTCGTCGTAGATGTGATAGTAAATGAGTGCCCGATTCTTGTAGGAATCAAGTAACTGCTGACGGAGTTGCTCCAGTTTGTCCGGCTGATTCATGGCAGTGATCCTGATCTGGGAAAGGCCTTTTGAGTAATTTTGTTCTGGTGAAATTATAGGCTGACGCATCGGCAGAAGGCCACTGGAAGTGCATCACTCCGGACGGATGGCAGGCCGTCTCCTGTCCTATAAGTGTTCCTATGAACACGTAAAAGCGTCTTGACGATGTTAGGATACAAATGTACACTACATGGGGAGGTAACGAAGATGGCCAGCATCGATAGCGCTCTCTCTGCCGAACTTTTACCCATGCCGTCTCCGGAAATCGTGGCACAATTACGGAGGAACATCTCCACTATCCACCGATCTTACCGACCGCGCCAGGGGCAGAAATTCCCTATCGACATTCCTGAGGTCATGGACCTCTTTCCTGGGGGACAATTACCCTATGGTTCCATTATGGAATGGTTTACAGAAACCCATGGAACAGAGGCCGAATCCCTTTCGTTGCGAATCGGATGGAGTGCCTGTCTGCGGAACCGATTTTTGGTGATTGTTGATCCATGTTTCGAGATTTATCCTCCCGGTCTTTCCCAGTTGGGTATCGACCTCAATCGAGTTGTCTTTGTTCACCCTGCAACAAAATCGGACATGTTGTGGACCATTGATCAAGCGCTTCGATGTTCGGCGGTAGGGGCTGTGTGGTCCTATCTCGAATCGCTTGATCCGATCAATCATCGTCGTTATCAACTTGCTTCAGAATGTGGGGGAACAGTGGGAATTTTTGTGCGACCTCTCAGGGCGAGGAAAGAGTCTTCGTGGGCAGAGTTTCGCCTTTTGGTTCAGCCGGTAGCTTTTCCCGCCGGAGAAATCGGTTCCCAATGTCGACGGATTCAGGTCACCTTGTTGCGAGCTCCTGGACTTTCGGAGCCCATTGTACGGGAGGTATGGATCGATGACCCAGCGGATCGCTTGCTTGACATTCAGCGGGTGGAACCTTTCCAACGCCGCTACCAGTACCAAAAAAACAGGGCATAATCACGCTTCTTCACCCGGTCTTCAAGAAGATGATGTTCGGAAGCGTCAGGACCGCTTGGCCGAAATATGCCTCCGCTACACTCCCCATGTGGGTTTGGTTGAGGATCCCCATTCAGATTCTCTTTTTCTTGAATTAACGGATATTCAGCACCTCATCCCCGATGAACGGCGGTTCGTTATCCAGCTGCTGATGGACTGCCATCGGGAAGGTTATTTCCCCACGAAAATAGCCGTTGCCGATACCCCTGGCGCTGCCTGGGCCATGACGCATTTTGGCACCGGCCCAAGGGCAACGGAGATTTCCTCGGCATGGATTCTTCCCCCGTCGGAGAGCAAAAAGTGGATTGCATCCCTGCCCGTCGAGGCCCTGCGGATCCCTGATTTAGTGGCCGAGTGGTGTCACGAGTTGGGCCTTCATCGTATTGGCGA
>Ga0209508_1001136_pt1 | contig 21925 bp, 17 predicted proteins | sample AD_UKC129_MetaG_FD_184427 | JGI IMG/M metagenome (GOLD analysis project Ga0209508, IMG submission 184427) | Active sludge microbial communities of municipal wastewater-treating anaerobic digesters from Canada - AD_UKC129_MetaG (SPAdes) (version 2) | ecosystem: Engineered > Bioreactor > Anaerobic... | reverse complement strand
TACCTACCCAAGCAAGACCAAGCTAAGTTTAATACAAAAGAGCTCATATAAAAAGCCATTTTAGTGACGACACGAGTAAAGCCTCCTTTTCGCTAACTGTTAGCGAAAAGGAGGCTTTATTTTCACTGGTGGAGCTGAGGGGATTCGAACCCCTGACCTCTTCCATGCCAAGGAAGCGCGCTCCCTCTGCGCCACAGCCCCAGGACAGTGCTCATTATAGGAATGGACGAGGCTTTTGTCAACGGGAATTTTAAAATTTTTTTAACTAACGAATTATATGAAAAAGATTTTATAAGTATACTCCCTACGCTAGAGATAGAGGTTTACCATGAAATATCAAATCCTCCAAGATTAAAGGTCCAACCCCAATGTGTTCAACACTTCGTCCTTGGACTTTGCATCAAGTATGGCCTCGGCTGCAGCGTCAAGTTTGGATTCGTCGGTGACGGAGCGTATCATCTTTTCCTCTCCATGCGTCAGGTTGAATTTACGGCGCAGTTGTTTTATGAGTAACTCTTGTTTGCCTTTGATTTCACCTTTTGATTCCCCTTGCTTTATCAGCCTTTCTGCCAATGAAGGCATGATTTCTTCACCTCCAAGTTCTTTAACTATCCTTTGCATGGTGTTTTGGTCTACGTCTAAGGTATAAAACAAATATAGAATCAGTATTATCCTTTCCTCTTCGGACAAGCTTATTATAACAGCTATCCTCAATATGCCGTCTATGTCGCCTAAGGCTACGAGCTTCATGATTATCAAGCTTGCCGCCAAAAAAGGCGTGTCCTTTGCCTTTTGTTCTATTTCTTCAGTGGGAATATTAGTCAGGTCTATCAATACGTAATTAAACTCAGGTGTGTAAGGTTTAACTACTTCACTTAAATTACGGAACTGCCCTTGAAAATGGGTCGTTACGTTCCAGCTAGTCGTTCCGTGATATATGACTACGGGAATTACAGGGGTTAAAGGATTATTTTTCTTTCTCTGTTCGTCCCATAATACTGTCATGTAGCTTAGTATTTGAAGTAAGACGTTTGGGTCAGGGTATGACTTATGTTCAAATACGAAGTAAAGCTGTCCTTCTGTGTCAGCTATATTACATTTCACGGCAGTGTCCATGTAGTATTTGTTATAGCCTTTGATCTTTTCTGTTGGGATTAACTTCATGTCTTTTAAGTCTATTTGACTTGAAAGTTCTTTTGGTAAGAACTCCTTTATGAACTGTCTTACGTTTGCTTCATCAGACATGACCTTTTTAAATAGCCTGTCGTGAGGGTCTTTAGGCGTTAGGTCGTCTTTTGGCACAGATAAAGCCTCCTTTTGACTAAAAGTGAATGATGTAGTTTATTGTATATGAAAAAGCAAAATCTTAGAACCACGAACAAATCTAAAGAACCGCTGGTAGATCTAAGATCTATATAACGACTTCTACAACTCTTCTACGAATATGGTCACAGGATGATAACCATCTGGATAAGTCGCAACCACAGCATCAATATATTGTTTGTGATAGGTTACTGGCGATATTAACCTGTTAAATTAAAATTCAAGATTAAAGATGTGAACCCGGGTGTTAAAATTGGTAGTTCATAAATTGAGCTATCTCGTAAACGAAATAATATCTATTATGCCCGCCATTATTAATCCTATTGTGAGAAAGGCCAAACCAATACGCCCATATAATTGCCACTTCGTACTAATACTTACATGGGTTGCTTTTTCCGAATGAAAATAAATATCGTTATATTCCTTGATTTGGATACCTTTGAAAGAAAACAATGCTAATATAAATGAACCAATAATTTGTAAACACGTCGCAATAATAGAAAGGTATGTTATTTCCTATCACCTTTTAATGGTAATATTTTGAATCAGTCTGTCTAAAAGGCTGTAATATTTGTCTTTGTGAAATCTTATAATCATAAATAACACCATTTTGAGTTTAGCTTTTAGTTATGTTTTTCTATTTTAGAAATTATAAATACTGATGTTTATCTATTGTGCTAAAGGAGGAAGCTGGCCTACTTTTTTGGCTTACCAGATCTATGCTAGTTCATTGCACATTATAGATAATACAATTGAATACAAATACCAATATAAATAAGCTATTTCTATTTACACCCCACGATAAAAGCAACTATATCTTACCATCCCAACAACACTCTCTAGCTCATCTTGAGTTATTCCCACAGAACAAGGTAAACTCAATGCATCCGCGTTTAACCTCTCCGCAACCGGGCATGACAAAATGACCCCATCTTTATGGGCTTTACTCAGATGTATAGGTTGCCATAAAGGACGGGACTGGATGTTATTATCGGCAAGCAATCGAAGCAGCTGACGATTGTCAATGCCATATTTTTCCTTGTTGATTAATATAGTATACATCCAATAAGTACTAAAGGCCCCTTCAGCTTCGCGCATCGGAGTTATGCCGGGGACATCTTTAAGGGCTTTCGAATAAGTTTCTGCAATTGTACGCTTAGCAGTAATGTATTCGTCTAAGTTTTCCATTTGCGCAACTCCCATGGCAGCTTGAATATTGGTTAATCTGTAGTTGTAACCTATCTCATTATGAATATATTCTATAGGATCGTCTTTTGCCTGTGTGGTAAGATATCTCGCTCTTTTAGCCCACGCTTCGTTGTTTGTAACGATCATACCGCCCCCTCCGGTGGTTATGATTTTGTTGCCGTTAAAGCTAAAACAGGCAATGTCACCTAAACTTCCGACCATACGGCCTTTGTATCTTGCCCCCAGGCTTTCAGTAGCATCTTCTACAAGAGCTAAATCATAATTTCGGGCAATCTCTAGAATGGGATCCATATCACAGGGATGTCCTAGTATGTGCACCGGGAGTATGGCTTTCACCCTACGGCCCGTCATTTTATCATGAAGCTCTTCACCATGCCAGTTACATTTGTTATTCAGAAAATCTACAACTTTTTGCGGGTCCATTTGCCAATAATCAGGTTCTGCATCTATAAAAACAGGCCAGGCGCCAATGTAGCGTATAGCATTAACGGGCGCAACGAAAGTAAGCGTAGAAACCAGTACCTCGTCATCAGGTTGAACACCAGCAACCAAAAGCGCTGTATGGAGCGCCGCCGTCCCGTTGACAACGGCAATTGCATATTCAGTCCCTACGTAATCAGCGATTCTCCGCTCAAAGCAATCCACAAACGGTCCGGCTGACGACACCCAATTAGTATCCAAGCACTCCTTGACATATTTCCATTCATTACCTTGAATACAAGGAACACATAGTGGAATGCCCTCGCCCTGCGTTGGCACACCAGGCTCAAATTGCATAGACACCTGAGCGATACCTCCTCAAATGCTGTCTTACCCATTCGATTGTACGTATAAGTCCTTCTTCCAAGCTTACCTCGGGCTCCCAGCCTAATAAATGTTGAGCTAAAGTATTATCTGCTATGAGTCGTTCCACTTCGCTATTTGCCGGTCTTATTCGGGACATATCGCTTTCGATGTCAACAGGCTTTCCAATAAGGCGGGTTATCAACTCGGCTAGGTTGCCAATGCTAATTTCACGTCCTGAACCTATGTTTATTGTCCGACCTACGGCACCAGGAGCGGAGGCAGCCAGTATAAATCCACGTACTGTATCCGAAACATAAGTAAGATCGCGAGTCGGATAGAGATTGCCAAGTCTGACCATATCAGAGGTAAGACACTGCGTTATTATTGTCGGAATAACCGCACGGGCTGATTGTCTGGGTCCAAAGGTGTTAAACGGCCGCACAGTAACAATCGGCAACCCAAAAGACAGGTAAAAAGCTTCAGCCATTTTATCAGCTCCGATTTTGGTCGCCGAATACGGAGACTGCCCTTGCAGGGGATGTTTCTCATCAATGGGAACATAGCGGGCTGTGCCATAAGTCTCGCTCGTTGAGGTATGAACTACCCGTTTTACGTTAAACTCGCGTGCGGCTTGCAAAACATTTAAAGTTCCCTCTATATTTGTTCGCACATACGAAAGAGGTGCACAATATGAATAAGGAATCCCGATTAAAGCAGCCAAATGAAAGACAATTTCAATATCCTTCATGGCCTGACGGATATTGTCACGATCACATATATCACCGCTAACCACCTCAATGGAGTCACAAACTGAAGATTCATCAAGCCAACCCCATGTTCCCAGCGCATTATAATGAACAAAGGCTCGAACTGTAGCACCTGCTTCAACTAACCTCTCGACAAGATGGCTCCCTATAAAACCCCCGGCGCCAGTTACCAAAACTTTTTTATTTTTCCAGGTCACTTTCAAAATCTTCCTTTCTCGGCATCTTCTTGAGCCTTGTAATAATCAACATGCTGACCTATATCAAGCCAATATTCAACTATAGGGAAACTGACAACAGCACGTCTTGCTTTAATTAAACACTCAATCAGGTTGGTCATATCAAAGTGCTCATTTTTTGGTATGTAATCATACACTGACGGTTCGAGCAAATAAATACCGGCGTTTACAAAAAAACTAAAAGAAGGTTTCTCAAGTATTTCCCTAATAAATACACCATCACTTTCAACTACACCATAGGGAACCTTAAGGTCATACTTACTGACAGCGACGGTCAAATCGGCTTTATGCTCCTGGTGGTAGGCCACCATAGCACGGTAATTCACTTGGGATATGACATTTCCGTTGATTACAAGCAAAGGGCCCTCGACCCCCTCTATTAAACCAAGAGCCCCGGCCGTGCCTAATGGTTGGTTCTCATTTATGTAATTTAATTTTACACCAAATCTGCTTCCGTCGCCAAAATAATTTATTATCTTTTCTGCTTTATAATATGTTGAGATATTAATTCGATTAATCCCAGAACCTCGCAACTGCTCAATTATACGCTCCATAAGAGGTTTGCCGCCCACGGGGAGCATCGGTTTGGGAGTATCTTCAGTAAGAGGAAGCAGTCGTTTTCCCAAACCGCCGGCCATTATAACCGCCTGCATCGAAACGACCTGGTCGGGCAACAGATCATCGAGCGTCACCAAATCAGCTACACAACCATTTGTATCTAATAAAGGTATGTGACGAACCCCATGTTCTTTCATCATTTGAAGTAAAGTTAATCTATCGGTTCCAACCGGGGCGGCCAAAGGTTTAGGATAAGGTGAATTTACTTTGCGTGCAAGAAGCTCGGAAACTGGTTTTTCAAGGTCCATCCTTGCCAAAATTGCCCGTCGGATATCGCCGTCAGTAACGGTACCCAGTAAGCGACGTTTTTCATCGACGATAAGAGCGATGCCCTTGCCGTTCTTATCTATGAGAGCCATCACCTGATGCATGGAAACTGAGGGTTTAAGCAAAAAAGACTCAAGCTTCTTAATCAACGCTTTGCCTCCCTCAAAAACCGTGCTGGTACCCCCGCTACTACTACGCCATCCGGCACATCATTTGTCACTGCTGCACCTGCTCCAATGACAGAATATCTGCCTATCCTTATACACTGACGAATAGAAGCACCGATGCCTATGTGAGATCCTTCTCCAACGAAAACCGTACTTGCCAACTTAGCGCCTGTTGCAATGTGCGCGTGATCTTCGATAATACAGTCATGTTCAACAATGGCTCCTGTATTAACAATCACGTTATTTCCCAATCTAGCGCTTGCGTTGATAATGGCACCGGCCATGATAGTTACGCCAGCACCAATTCTTACCGATGGGCTAATGATAACTTTAGGGTGAATTGCTGTAACTACATGAAAACCAAAACCACATACCTTATCATATAATTTCTTGCGCGGTATTGTATCGCCAGTAGATCCTAAACCTATAAAAGCATGTCGAATACCTTTCTCGTATAATGCTGGAAGAAGATCATCATCTCCAAACACAGGTACATCTAAAACATATGTACCCCAAAGATCATTTTTTGGATCCAACAAGCCTATAAACTCATAATTTCCAATTAATCTTAATATTTCAATGACAACCTTGGCATGTCCACCTGCACCAAGACCTATAACAGGAATCAATGCACATCCCTCATATCATAAAATCTCTTTCGAATAAGCCTGTCGTCAAGTTTCACACGTTTCAGTTTATTTAATATAATCTCGGCGGCTTGGCCTTTTCCGTAAGGATTGATCAAGCCTTTAAGGCTAGCCCGAAATTCAGGACTAATCGCCTTTCTTATGCCATCGGCTATTTCTTCTCTGCTATAGCCTACATCTATGACGTTTTGTCCGCGTATTCGCCCTTTTTGACGGTTGCCCACGTTCACCACCGGAAGGCCAAAAGAGGCAGCTTCCACAATCCCGCTGGATGAGTTACCCACCATTGCAGTGGCCAAAGCCATGGCGCTGAAGTATCCTTGAGTTCCTAAATTTTCGACTTTCTTCGAATCAGGGTGCTTAGACAAAAATTCGTCAATCAGCTTGCGTATCACCCTTCCCCCGGTGTCAGCATTGGGCATGGTAAACAAGATAGGCAAACCGATGACATCTAATGCTGCCAGCAACTCTTTAATCTGCATTTCTGTTTGCTCGTACTCCAGAGTAACCGGATGGTATGTAACCAACAAGAACTTTTCAGGCAAGGTTATGGCAAACTTATCGGCGAATTCATCACGACTTAACAAAGGAGTTGTGTGCAAGTTATCAAGGCTCAATGCCCCACATACAGTGACTCGCCAGGGTTCTTCTCCCATTTGCATTACCCTCTGAGCGTAAACATCGGTAGCCGTAAAATGCAAGTGACTCATCTTGGTAATTGCATGTCTGAAGGCATCATCAATAGCCCCTTCGGTTAATTCTCCGCCATAAAGATGTGCTACAGGAATCTTAAAAGGCAGTGCTGCCACGACAGCGGCATGCATTTCAAAACGATCGCCAAGTGCCACCAAAACATCAGGACGAAAACGAGCATAAATTTGGGCAAAGCCGATCGTTCCCAACCCCATTGATTTTGCAATGCTTTCAGGTGTATCGGAAGAGAGCAGCATTTCCACTCGTTCTCCGATTTCAAATCCGTCTTTCTCGATATCTTTGACAGTCATACCGAATTCGGGAGACAGATGCATTCCCGACACGATAAGGTGCAGTTTCAGATCAGGATCCCGGTTCATCCGACGCAACAAAGGCAAATAAATGCCGTAATCTGAGCGTCCCGTAGTTATTACCCCCACAGTCCTCACGCCAAATCGCTCCACTGTAATACAGTCCCTGCCTTCAAAGAACGAGCGGCCCTACGCCCCTCTACATAAGAAACCATGTTAGGCGGGATACCGCCGGAGGGTCGCAAAGCGGTCAACACTTTTGTCGTTATTGTGCTACCTTCCAAGACATCTTCTTTAAGCACAAGGCTTCTTCGAGCTACGTAACGTGTGTCTTCTTCCGAGCTTGCTGGCATTTTGCACCCGCTCCCCAATGCCTGCTTCACTATCCTAATGCCTGCAATCATGGCCTTAAGCTCGTCTGGTTCAAGAGAAGCCTTATGATCTGGGCCGGGAAGCCGTCTGTCGAGCGTAAAATGCTTTTCGATAACGCATGCTCCCAAAGCCGTGGCTGCCAGCGGGACTTCAATGCCAAGCGTGTGATCCGAATAGCCGACAGGAACCTGAAATGCGACATGTAGAGTCTGCATGGCCTTTAGATTTACGTCGCCTACATCAACCGGATAGCTTGACACACAATGCAAAAGTACCAGTTTGTCGTTGCCGGCTTCGCGAATTACTCGTACTGCCTCATCCACTTCGCTCAGATAAGACATACCCGTGGACATGATTATGGGCTTACCCTTTCGTGCAACATATTCAAGAAAAAGATGGTTGGTTACCTCACCCGACGGCACCTTAAAAACAGGGACGCCTAAGCTATCCAAAAAATCGGTGCTTTCCTCGTCCGATGAGGTAGACATAAAAAGTATGCCCCTTTGATCGCAAATCGTTTTTATTTCCTCAAAAACTTCGTAAGGAAGTTCCAATCGGCGCAACATCTCAAGTTGGGATACTTTGGGGTCCGTCGCCGCTTTTTGATATGCAGCCTTAGGCGCGTGCGGTGCAACAACCTTATCCGCTTTGAAGGTCTGAAACTTCACGGCATCTGCTCCGGCTTTAACTGCCGCTTCTACCAAGCGCTTGGCCGTCTCGGGGTCACCATTATGGTTAACTCCGGCTTCGGCGATGACAAAAACGGGTGTGTCTAAACCTACAAAATGACCAGCAATGGATATATTCTTAATCATTTATGTTTTTCTCCTTCCAAACGCCTCTTCAATAATAATTCAGCCAATAAAAAATCTATCTCGTCGTCAACATCTACGGAATCCTCCCGTGTCATTACCAAAGCACGCACATCATCACCCAATAATCTATTTCTTTCCTTAATAATGTTATATCGCGTAGCATAAATAGCCCCATTCAATCTATAGACTATAGGCAAGTCTTGTCTACGAAAATATTCAATTTTAGACTCAATGAAAGGTTTTACTTGGCCTTTTTCGTCCAGCAACTTCATCCAATAAGGTGAATGTTCGGTCTCGCAAAGGCTAATGACAGAATCAGCTTGAGTTTTAAGCAACAGTTCTACCCCTTGATCGATATGCTCAGACCTGCGTAAAGGAGAAGTGGGTTGAAGTAAGACTACTACATCGGGTTGATAACCTTCATGTTGTTTAAGCCATTGAAGGGCATGCTGAACAACAGGAAATGCAGGCGTATCATCGCTAGCCAATACGCTTGGACGTGCAAAAGGAACTTCTGCGCCTGCTTCTTTTGATATTTCTGCGATTTTCATACCGTCGGTCGAAACAATTACCCTGTTTACTTTTGTAGATTGTTTTGCCTGTTCTATCGTATGAACTATAAGAGGCCTCCCCGCAAGTAGCCGCAAATTTTTGCCCGGAATACCTTTAGATCCACTTCGAGCAGGAATTAAAGCTAATACTTGCACTTTTAAATACTCCTTTTTGATTCCATTTTACATTCATTCGACACGTTTGTCATTCACCTGCTAAATTAAAATTCAAAATTAAAGATCTGAACATTCCACTTACGATACACGCGATCTTTGTCTCTGACGTCTCCTATGAAAAACCTCAACCTGGGATCATCATCGAACTCCTGGCGCATCTGATATTGTAGGTATTCTCCCCTCGAAAATATCCTTACCGCCCTGGGATTATGTTTCTCAAGCAGTATTTTTGTGAACTTTTTGCCGAAAGAACCGGTCCCGCCCGTGATGAGAACAACTTTTCCGTCTATGTACATTATCATTTATCCTCCTGCTTACATATATGCGCATGCAAAATCTATATAAATTATCGGCACTGTCGCAATTTTTCATAAGCAACAGTGCCAAACGGTCATCTTATCGCAAAGACACATACAATATCCTTTATAATACTCATCAACGCGCTTAATTTTTTGACCTTGAGATAGGGTCACAATTCAGAATATGGCAATCCGGAAATGGCCACTAATATTGCCGACGCAACTTTTTAAGCAAACTCATACCATTAACCCGTTAGACTAAAATTCAAGATTAAAGATCTGACCCCAATGGTTATATTTCGGCGTCGAAAAGGGCGCCCAGCATTTCGTTAACGGCGGCAATGAAGTGTACAAGCTCGTCAGGAGGAATTTTCCTGATTATTTTATCCTCTATTGTGTCAATGACATGAACCTGATATATATTTGCTTCTTCAATATACTTAAATCTCAAAGCTCTGTCGAAGATCACGGCCATCTGCTCTGCCTTGCTGATGGCGGATTTGATGTCTTCTTTCGAATATTCACGGTGATCTGTTTTGTCTTTTACTTTTGCCTGCAACTGGTTTGCGTTAGCGCTTTCCTTTAAGACGATGTCTCCGGCCGCAGCATCTGTGGTTTTCGCCAAGCGGCTTGCCTGGTGAAAAGAATTTAACCTGCCCAGGTCCTCGACTCCCACTGTTTACCCCTCCTTAAAGCCGCAAAATAAGCTTCAAGACGCAGCGCTACCAAAATAGTGCCTTTGCAAGGGAGGATGACATCCTCCCTTGCAAAGATTAGGGCTTACCGCTCAGTCAGCGTTTATTATTTGCTTCAACCAATTACCGCAACAGCTGCAGCACGGCCTGAGGCATTACGTTGGCCTGGGCAAGCATGGCGTTGCCCGCCTGCATGAGTATCTGCAGCTTCGTGAAGTTCATCATTTCCTGGGCCATGTCGAGGTCGCGGATGCGGCTTTCGGCAGCGGTCAGGTTCTGAGATGCCGTGGTCAGGTTGTTTATGGTGTGCTCCAACCTGTTCTGGTAAGCGCCGAGCTTCGCCCTTTGGCTGGAAACCTTGTCCAGGGCGGAGTCAATAACCGTTATGGAACGGGACGCCGAGCCACGGTCGGTGACCAGAACCCTGTTAATGCCAAGCGAGCGCACTGACATGTTCCCGATGTCTATTCCCATGTCTTCGCCTTCATTGGCGCCGATCTGGAAGACCGTGGAGTTGTCGGCAAGGTGAAGCGATGTCTCGTAGGTTCCGGTGTCATCCTCAAGCTCGAATTGCTTGGTAGTGTTATTCCAGCTTACTTTTACATCGGCCATGGCGTCGAACTCAACGTCCACGTTGGGATGCACTATGCCGATGAGCAAATTGCCCGTTACGTTTACGTTCTGCGCTACAGTTTTTCCGCTGTGAGCGTCCTCCACGTTTACGGTAAAGACGTTTTCCTTCGAGGCCTGAATCTGGCTTAAGCTCAGCGCCTTAAGCACATCCTCGTCGCCGGTGAAGGAGATCTCGCCGTTTTTGCCCGCCACGACGCTTCTGATGACAATGGTTCCGGCCACAGCATCGGGGGTGTTGGAGTCTTCCGCGCCTTCGTTAACATAGGTAACGAAGTTATCGGCATCTTCGTCGGAGACGTACTGACCCTGGCCGAGCTGATCCCTGATGGCCGAGTTGAGCTTGTCAACGACGTCGTCTATGGTGTCGGTGGCATAAAGCGTCACGGTGGCCTTCTTGCCGTCGCCCTGGATCATGGTGATGGTCTGGGGATCATCGAGCAGGAACTTGCCGTTGGCGTCCCAGAAGCGGTCTATGTCGCGCAGGCTGGCCCACTTGGGAGCCACATCCCCAACATCAGCCGTTATCGGGTTGATGGTTATGTCAGGAGGCGTGACGGTGAAGGTTACCTTACCGGTTAGATCTAGATCACTTTCTAGATCTTCTATAGCACTTTTAAATTTGACCGTAATTTTTCCGGCAGAACCGATATCAAATACAGCGTTAGTGTCATCAGAGCTTAGGCCTACTGTCGCTGATTCTTCCCCCCACTTAAGAACGGCACTGCTGATGCCACTATCACTTGCACTAAATGTCAGCGTATACTCCCCTGCCGGGACGACGCCGGTAATGGTTATTGGATTAGTCGTGGCCAATATACCATTGGAATCGCTAGTGACTACAGCAAGGTTGGGCGTATAAGTGAACTTCTGAGTCACTTCGTCCCCTTCGCCGATGCTCGCCAGCACGTCAGGATCAAGTGTGACCGTGATGGAATTACCTGTCGAAATATCGAATGTAGCGGTGTTATTAACTACGTTTGTCGTTTTGGTACTATCTCCAGGAGTAGTAAGCGTAGCTATAATTTTATTGTCGGTCCCGCGGGTGAGCGTGAGCTTATATTCTCCTGCCGTTACAGAGCCACCCGCGCTTACCGTAACACCTACATCAGTTATCACGTCTGTGGATATGTCGTGCTTCACCTTGAATATGTCGCTTTTCTGGATCTGTCCCTGGCCGGGCGTGGCCTCGATGGAGATCTTGAAGTTGCCCTCGGCGGCTGCCTTTTGGCCGAACTGGTCGATCTGACGCAGGCTGCCACGCACGAATGCCTTGGTCTCCAGCTTGTCGGAAGACCACAGCACCGATGCGGAGCCGTCCAAGAGCTTTTTCTTGTTGAACTGGGTCGTGGATGCGATGCGGTCCACTTCTTCCTTGAGCTGGTCAATTTCCGACTGGATGACCTGACGGTCATTTGCGGTGAGCGTGTCGTTTGCGGCCTGTACGGCCAGCTCCCTCATCCTCTGAAGGATGGAGTGCGTCTCGTTTAAGGCGCCCTCTGCCGTTTGGATCATGGATATGCCGTCCTGGGCGTTTCTTACAGCCATATCCAGCCCTCTCACCTGAGCCCTCATCTTCTCGCTTATGGCGAGCCCCGCCGCATCGTCGGCGGCGGTGTTGATCCTCAAGCCGGTCGAAAGCTTGTTGATGGATTTCTGCAGGGACTCGTTGGTGCTGTTCAAGGCATTATAGGTAAATAATGCTGGAATATTGTGGTACACTCTCATGAAACATTCCTCCTCCGTGAGTCATGTTTTTCTGCCCTTCCTGACAGAAAGTTTTGCCTAAAAACCAACCGCTTCTTGTTTAAACTAACTACTTACTTTTTCGAAGCAACCACCCCCTGGATCGTAAGCCTTCATTTATTAATCGGCATTTGCAGGCTCAAACTTTACACTGATTCCGAAGGCTTGCAAAAATTTTTCCTGAAATTTTTCCATGGGGATACCGGCGTTCATGCAGGCCTTCATTGTGCGCTCGGCAATGGAGGCAACCCACGTACCGCCGCTTGCCTGAAGCACTGCCAGCGCAAGCGGGATTTCTTCCTTAAACCTGTCAAGCAGTTTGGACACCTCGGACAAAAATTCCCTGTGTCTTCCTTCCCAGTAAAGGGCTTCTGCCCTGACGAGGTCACTCAAAAGGGCGTAATCTTCGACTTGGGCACCTCCGCTTATTTTAACGAAGGGCGCTAACGCCCTAAGCTGCGGCGAAAGAAGCGAAGCAAAGGCATAAAGCCACCTTTCGGACGTCTTTGAGGCCCTGAAAAACTGCTCTGCCTTCCCGCAGAAGCTCAAGAACATAATGTATTTACCGAAGTTGGCGCGGTATAAAAAGTCGTACCAGCTCCTGCAAAGCCCGTAAAGCCACGACGGCATCTCGTCTTTAAGGGCTTGTATCATCTGATCCAGCGGGGCCTCCATGTAGGCACCATAGGCTTTTACGACGAGCTCAAGAAATGCGTCAGGGGTAAATCTTTCACCTAAAAAGCCGTCCCACCAGGGTTCGTCGCCAGAGGAAGCAACGGCAAGCCAAAGTTCATGCATAGGGATCGTTTCCTGCTCGTTCAGACCATGGTCGACGATGTCTTTTTCTTTCAAGATGGGCGAAAACATGCCCCAAATCCTTTTAACTTCCTTTAAGTAAGCTTTAGCAAACTCTACGTCTTCCAAAAACAGCTCGGCAATCTCCTTGGCTTCGTGAACGGTGCTTATCGACAAATTGTCGCCCAGCAGTTCGCCGCTGGCGCTGAACCTTAGAGAGGTGATGACGCCAAGCAGAAACTCGCATTTGTAAAATATGTCCCTCCAGGCTTCCAGGGCAGCTCCGTATGACTTTTCCACGGAATTAAGGGACCTTGGGGAGGCCTTAAGCCTCGTTACCCTTATAAGCTCTTTTCTTATGCCTTCTAAATCCTTAAGAACACCGTTTATCTCTCTCAGGATGCGGCGCTGGTTATCCAGGGTAAGGCCGATGCCATCCAGCTTTTCGCCCTTTAAAAACGAAGGAGCCGGGTCGCCTGCATGTTCTTTGAGCCTTTCCTTAAAGGGCACGTGTATGGCGCCGTTCATCCTGGCGCCGCCTTCGGTACAGTTGTAGACGGGCACGGAAGATGACGCGATCGCATGTTCAAATATCGTTAAAAACCCGTACCAGTGCCTGTTGGTCCTGACCGTTCCAAGGCCGTCCCAGGAAGTGACCTCAATCTGCAAGTCCGTCGGGGCCGACCCTTCGGCAAATCCGCTGGAATGCGTCCTGCCGCCTTCGCCGTAGGCAAGGTCCTGGCCGACGAAGATCACTTCTTTGGGGCAGATGGCCTGGGCCACCGAGTAGCAGAAATGCGCCACGGAAGAACCGACATTCAAACTATTCAAGCCAAGTATCTCGCAAGCCTTGGGACCCACGGCGTCGGATTGATTCGGAAAAAGGGGGCCGGGCCATTCGTAAATCAGCTTGGGATATACCTTGCTGCCGAAGGCCAAAACGGGTTTGCCTTCATGGGCGGAGAGGGCTTTTATCGCTTTTTCCAGTTTGTCATAGACCACGTGGGAGTAGTCGAGCGCCGCTATGACGTGGGGTATTATGCCCCTTTCTATCAGGTAGTTTGCGATGACGTCGTTGGCTATGATTACGCAGTGATGCTGGGCCTCCCTTAAAAGCTCGATTTGCTTGTCCAGGGAAGGGCCAGCCGAAACGACTATGGCAGGTTTTCCTTTCCAATGCTTTTGTATCTCCTGCAACGTCGCTACGTTTCTGTCCTTGTATATGTAGGCGTTTAACGCGGTCTGAGCCGTCTCCACCAAATTTCTTGAAAGCGGTATGGTGCTGGTGGAGATGGCAGAAAGAAGCATCCCCCTGTACTCGCTCAAAAACTGCTTCATCTTTGAAATGTCGTTTCCGGAATATTGCCTATGTACATATATGGAAGGCTCAATCTTGCCCATGAGCCTGACCCAGGGGGATATCTTGCGCCATTGGCCGTCCCTGTCGGTTTTATCTTCTCCCACGACGAAAAAAAGCTTCCCCTTTGAGATCAGATGAGAAAAATTGTGCAGACACAATGCCCAATACAGGAGAGCCGGATCGGGTTCGCAACAAATGATCCTTAAGTTTTCGTCCTTCTCAGTGAAGGTATTTAAAAAATGATTTCCAAGGCCTAACCCCAGCACGATGGCGCTTTTACAATCAGGGTTTCCGCTGATGCAGCTATAACCTAACCCGACATTTTCGACGAAACGCAGCTTGCCTTCGCCGTCGCGCAGTTCAACGTAAGGACCTTTGTAATTTGCTGTCCACGAAGCAAAGCCCAAATCTTTTGCCTTTTGCTCAAGAAACTCTGCCAGGTAAGGCTGAACCGCCCGCAGAGCTTCGAAATTAGCATTTTGTGTCAGTTCAAAATCTTTCATTGCTACAGACATCCTTTTTGCTCCTTAATATAAAGCTGTTTACTTAAATTTTTGCAACAGAACAACATGTCAAAAGTCTGTTGTAGCTTGTAATAGAGACTGTTTATGTATTTATCATTGTAAGAAATCCACCAGCGTGGGCTGTATTATCCTGGCTATGGTGGCCAAACTTGCCTGATAGACGGCTTGGGCCATGGCAAACTTCGTAACAGCTTCGGCAAGATCGGTGTCAGACACCTTGCTGTAAAGTTCGTTGTAATTCAAGTTCATCTGTTTCAGTCTGGAGCTTGAGGTTTGGTACCTTTTTTGAAGCGCGCCCGTCTGGGTGCGAACGCAAAGTATGTCATCTATGGCCTCGTCGAGTTTAGGCAAAATTGTGCTTGATATGCCTTCAACGTCACCCTGCCTTACGGCTTGCATGAGGTCGTCGAGCAAACCGAAGAAATCGGTGGAGCCGATATCGGCAGAAGTCCGAACGGTCGTTATCTGATTATAAGGCCCTACACCGCCCCTCGAGGGCGAAGGGGAACCGGGCAATGACGGAGTGTCACCTTGAGCCTCGATGACGTATCCTTTCGGCGACCACAGCACAAACCGCATATCCACCGAGCCGTTATCCACAAGCTCTGCCCTGACGTCTCCGCTTTGAAATCTAGAGTTTACGGTGTTTACCAAATCATCTATAGTCATGCCCGCGGTATTTATGGTATGCGTATAGCCGTTAACAGTGATGTTTAACGGCCCGCTTCCCGTCCAACCGGAAACATCTAAGGTGCTACGCAAAGCCGTATCTATTTGCAGAAAGCTGCTTGCGACATCGCCCTGGACGTCGTAAACGGACAAGGGCGAGCCGTCCTTGGAGGCCAACGAAAGGCGCTGACTTCCCGCCGAACCGCTTAAATCGGCATCGTAGAGGCTGACGTCAAGCCACGAACCGGCCAGCCCCTTGATCTTTTTGGCTATATCTTCAGCCGTGTCGCCCGATGAAACGGCAACGTCCACCGCATGTCCTCCCGAGCGGATACGAATGACGCCGTCTAAGGGTGCAGAACCTGCTGTAACTTCGCTTCCCGTAATACCTGAATGTATGCCCAAGTTTGCTGCAATTCCTGCCGTATAATCAGAAAAATCAGGATCGCCGAGGGGAAGATCTGTAATCCTCAACGACTGGCCCGTCTTTGAATAAAGGGCCACACGGCCGTCCTCAAGCTCGCGGTAGCCTACCAGATCGGAACCAACCTGAGATTGTACGGCCTTAGCCACCTTTAGGGCATCCACATTCCAGGTGCTGCCGGAAAGGCTGCCAACTTGGTCGCGGTAAAGTTTAACGGTGTAGCTTTGTCCTCCCACTTCGACATTGACTAAGGCGGGCATGTTTGGATCAAGCCCGTCCTCCAGGGGAAATATGGCATTTGTGTCATCCATGACCAATGCCGTCTGCAGGCCAAAGTCGGCAGCCAAAGCGCTTGTCGCGGGATTTAGGTCGTAGATGTTTAAGGCCGAGCCGTCCAGGGTGCGAAGAACGAGCTTTTGAGTCGGCGCTTCGTGATCCGCGCCTGCTGATATTTCTTCCTCGTCCGTTTGGACAACAGCCTGCAGCCAATTTCCTGCGGCGCTGTTCAGCCTGTCTGCCAGGTCTTGAAGGGTAAGATCGGGGCCGCTGTCTATACGGATTTCGGCGAAATTGTCGCCGCTTTCAAGCCTCCAATAAATCGGATTGCTTGTGGGATCGATCTTGTCCGAAAGGGAAAACTCTATGCTTTTTAAGGAAGTTTCGATGCCCAGATAGGAGGCCAAACCTATGTGACTGTGGTCTAAGGGTTTGCTAACCGTTTCGTCGCCCGGAAGGGGCTCAAAGTCCGCTGCGGGCCACGATGTAATTGAAAGCGGTTCGCCGGTGTGGCCTTTAATGATGAGCTTTTGAACACCGCGATTGTAGTCTTTTTCAACGGATAGGGAAACGAGCTTTCCCACGTCTCCCATGGCCAGACTTTCGTTTATGAGGGAGGCCAGTTCGTCTAAGCTGTATCCGACAAGTTCCCCCGGGTCTCGAAAGTTATTTCCGTCGGAAGCTTCCTCTATTCCGTCTTTGTCGTCGTCAGACCACTTTTCGGGGATCAACACTTTGGCCGTCCTGTCTCCGACCCGGATCTGAAGTATTTCGCTCCTGCCCGTCCATGAGAAGGACAAGGGGACTTCGTAACTTGCCAATGTGTATTGCTGGTAGCGAATCGGGAACACTTCGCGGCCGTGAAAGGAAACCTGCCCCGTAACTCCCCTTTCCACTTCATATTCGACGTGCAATTGATTTCCCATGTATACGATTTTGCCATTCGCGTCGCGCACGAAGGGCCTTTGTGTGGCGTTCAGGCCGGAAAACAAATATCTTCCCTCCACCGAGAAATTGGCGGTGTTCATGAGCTCCTCCTGAAGCTGATACAACTCCTCGGCGATGGCCGCATATTCGGCCTCTTCGAAGGTTCCGTTTCCCACGTAAATGGCCAGCTCCCTGATGCGCTGTATCACGTCGGTGATCTGGTTTAAAGCAGCGTCGGTATTGGAAAGCCACATTATGCCGTCATCCAGGTTTTTCAGGTATTGCTCGTTCTCAAATATTGTCGTCGACAGGGACAATTCCCTGCCGACTGCCAGAGGGTCATCGGAAGGGTGCTGATGAAGCTTGCCCGTCGACATCTGCCTTTGCAGCTTCAACATGCGCTCCAAATTGCTGTGCATGTCAGCCAAAAAGATCTGGTTCATCATCGAATTGGTCACGCGGTTCATCTCGCATACCTCCCGAAAGAAAAATACTACCTTCCAACCGTTCCCATGCGGTTGATTATCGTATCGAGCATTTCGTCAATCGTCGTAATATAACGTGCCATTGCGTTGAATGCCTGTTGAAATTTTATTATGTCCATCATCTCTTCATCGATGTTGACGCCCATGACCGATTGCCTCTGGGCATTTATCTGATCCGTCAAAGCCCGCTGGTTAGCCGCCATGGTTACGGTCCTTTTGCCCTGAGCCCCTATTTCCGCTATGAAGCTCAGGTAAAATTCGTTGAAATCGGCGCTGCCACCGGACAACACCTTTGTCTGTTTGAGCCGAGCCATGGCAAGGGCTTTCGTACCGTCGCCGCTGCCTAAAGTATTGCCGTTTCCGTCGTCTGCCGCAGCGGCAATTAAGCTCGTGTCTTTTTCCAACAGCGGATTAATCAGCAAGGAGCTCGCCGCACCTCTCTGTTTAAGCAGGGGGACGAAAAAGGCCGTTCCCGTGAGGGCGGAATTTTCTCCCATGCCGTGGCCCGAATAATGCAAGGCGTTCATTTCCAAAGCCAACCGGTAGGCCAGCTCATCAAAAGACGCAAGGTGAGATAAAATGAGGTCATCGCGCGCCTCCAAAGTGCCGTATATCTTACCGCCCTGCACATGGTGATCTACGGTTATGGAAGCACTTCCTTCTTTCTTTAATTCAAGCGTGATGCCGGGAGACACCTCGCTCATGGTTTTTGCGGCGTAACCGTCTGCAGAGGTTATCTGCCTTGCCTCAGCAAAACGGTTGACTGAGGAAAGGTAATTTTTGCCGTCAAAAGCGAACAGGGCGTCGCTTGAGGTCGTCATGAAGTTAGTTGTCCCGTCGCTTCTTAAAAGGCCCAGGTTGCTTGCCACGTAAAGGCCGCCGTTTTCATCGCCAAGGACGTTGATTCTTTGGGCTTCTCCGATGACCTGGCTTTCAAGGGCGAGATAATAAGTGCCGTCGGGAGCCTGCTCCACGGAAGCCCTGAGCCATTCCTCAGGCTTTGAAGGAGCGCCATCGCCGCTCATGTAAGCCCCGTTTATCTTGTTTGCTATGGCAGTTAAGCTGTCTTCTTCTTCAACGTTTATGGTGACCACCTTTGCGGAGTCAGCAATGCCCATTTTGCCGGCCAGATCTCCCTTTATATCGACGATGGAGACCAAATGCTTGTCCGACGATTCGATCGTCAGGCGGTCATCTGAGGTGGTGGCCGCATTGAAATATGAAGAATAATTTGTGTTTATAAAATGGGATAAATCCTGTACATCCAATGTTGAAGAAGCCGTCCAACTGTTACCAATGTTGTCGCTTATTTCCCATTGAGAAGTTGTAGTGTCCCAATTTATCGAAATGACGCTTTCAAAGCCGTCTGCCGCCAGGCGAAAGCTGTATTGCTGGGGATCGTCCGTTCCCGGAGGCGAGAGAATACCGCCGCTAAATTGATGTGAAGTCTTAGCGACTCCGCCGGAACTGACCTGAAGCGAAAAAGAACCATGCAGGTTAAGTGCCTGATCGGGACTTACCACGTTAGGCAAGCTTCCCGGCGTGCCTACCTTCCAGGAAGTCTCGCTAGCCAGCCTGTGGACGATGACGGAGTGTATGGCCTTTAAGGCTCGCTGTTCTATGGCTGCTAAAATCACATCCGTGTTATCCACGGGGTCAAAAAGGTTGTCTTCTACTTGAACGTCGTAAAAGCCGTCGTTGCCCGGTATGGGTACCAATACAAGATGCCGCGTTTGGGAGCCCTGCACCAAGATCTTGCCATTAAGGTCAATCTTATAGTCACCGTCTTCTTCCTGGATGGGGGTAGATACGGATATATCGATGAGCTCGCTCAAGCGTTCGACGAGCAGGTCTCGCCGATCGAGGAGATCGTTTGGGTTGCCGCCTACAGCCTTAACTTGTGAGATCTTTTTGTTCAACGCTGCTATCTGGTCTATCAAAGAATTGGCCTCGGTGACCAAAGATTCCAAGTCCTGGTTCAAAGACGTCCTGTATTGGTCATAATTTCTCGCCAGCTGATCCAAAAAGACAGTAAGGTTTTTAGTGCTTTGTATCACGCCTTCTCGGGCTGCCGCGTTATCTGGCCGCTTCGACAGCTCTTCCAGGGCGGCCCAAAACTCGTCCAACGCTACCTTTAAGCCTTCTCCTGCAGGTTCGTTCACAAAAAGCTCTATATGGCCTATGGCTTCCTCCAAGGCTTCCCAATAACCCAAAGCGGACATCTCCTCTCGGAATTGGGCATCCAGGAACAAATCGCGCAATCGCCTTATGGCCTCGATTTGAACACCCGTGCCTATTTGGCCGGGGGTTGCCGGACGGTTAAAAGCGGGGTCAGTAAAGGGCGTGGTGGTACCGGCCTCCACCCTTTGCCTAGAGTAACCTTCGACATCGGCGTTTGATATATTATGCCCGGCAGTCTCCATGCCCCTGCGAAAGTAATCCAACGCCCGTCGGCCCATTTCCAAGCCAAAAAATGAATTAATCATCGAAATTTTCCCCTTTTTGTCTAACCCCGGATGCTAAAGGTGCCTCCGCTTGCCAGCTCACGCCACTGGGACAGGAGAAGCTCGCTGAATCTTTTGGATTCATCGAGCAGGTGCGTGGTTATGTCAAACTCGGACTTTAAATTTCTCATGGAACGCTCCAGCTTTCTTGCCGCTTCAAGCAAAGCTGCTGCCTTTTCCTCGACCATGATTAAAGCTATCTCGGATATTTTAGGTTCACAGATAAGTGCATCGGCAATCATCTGGGCAATGCTGTTGCGCTTTGATTCAAGCTCTAAGAAGTCTATTGTCTTTTTTTCTAAATCTTTGACCAAGGACTGCAAGGCAGCATAATCGCCACCTCCTAAGAGATGTCGTTCTTTCTTGAGCAGCTCAACTATATCTTCAAGCTGATGCGACATCCCATCAAGGAGACTCGTCATCTCTTCGACCAATTCTTCCGGCGGTAAGCCTCTTGCGTTCAAGGCATCATCATCCTTTAAAACCTGCTTTCCGCAAAATCCGAGCGAGCGCATCTAAATCCGGCTCGTACGTGCCGTCTTGTATCTTGCGTTTTAATATTTCGACTTTATCTTCTCTAACTTCCGGAATTTTTTTAGCTTCCTCGACGGCCTTCTTTAGAGTCTTGGCAAAGGAGCTTACCTGAAACTCGTCGCCCTCGCCGCTTCGTATCTCTTCGGATCTGGGACGAATCTTTTTGACCGGTTTCGTTTCATGTGCTCTATTTATTGGATCGATTGGTTCGACCATCGTCATCACCTCTTTTTTCGTTCCTGTTAATTTTATCGGCATAAATTCGCCATAGCTTTACTAGCGGGGGGTAAAATTTATAAGTTTCCCACCTCCTCTGATGCTTTGATGGCAAAGGAAAAACACGCAATCGCAAAGGCGTTTCTGGGGCTTGCGAAAAAGTTCGTCAGGTTTGTTTAAAGGGCTAAATTTGACCTGCTTTTAGAGCTTCGGCCCTTTGCCTACGGTGAAGCTAATGGAACCTACGACTTCGATGCCTATTTTAGCTAGTGAGGAAGCAGCCTTTTGTATTGTAGCTCCCGTGGTGCATACATCATCACATATTATCGCGGTTTTTATACCCCCAAGCGAACCAGTGACTTTAAAGGAATTTTCCGGAAGTTCACTTCTTGTACTGCCTTTGGACGCTCTCGGGGCGACTTCAACGTTCCAGGCAAGACAATCGCGCATGGGAATGTCAAACTTCAAGGAGAGGCCTTGGGCTATTTTTCTGGATTGATTGAATAACCTGGGACTTCCGATGTGAAGGGGTATGGGAACCAAAGCGTCGGCAGACATCCCCGTCACGTACGATGCCAAAGCCATTCCCATGGATACTCCCAGGGCGCCGTTGTTTTCGTACTTGAGGAGATGTACGAGTTTTCGCGCCATACCTTCATGGCGAGCGCCCCAATAATGGGGAAAAGAGGAACTGTGTTCAGAACAAGGGTAAGGCCCCAGGCACTTGATGCAGAGGGAAAAATTTGGGGATAGCACCTCTTTTATGCATTCTACGCAGCCACATGAGCCTGCCCTTCCGCACAAAGGACACCTCACGGGAAATATCAAATGCAAAAGAAAAGGCACTATCCCCGCCATGACAAAAATGACCTTCGCTTACTGGGCTGCCCTTCTTAATTCCT
>Ga0209508_1001134_pt1 | contig 21939 bp, 21 predicted proteins | sample AD_UKC129_MetaG_FD_184427 | JGI IMG/M metagenome (GOLD analysis project Ga0209508, IMG submission 184427) | Active sludge microbial communities of municipal wastewater-treating anaerobic digesters from Canada - AD_UKC129_MetaG (SPAdes) (version 2) | ecosystem: Engineered > Bioreactor > Anaerobic... | reverse complement strand
TCTTTTCTTCTACTATTCCTGAAATGTTATCAATTAAAAAATTTCTAGAATTTTTATATAATGTATAAAAATCTTCAATTATAGTATTTCTATGATTGTTTTTCATATATTTATGGCATAAAAGATATCCTATCATATATATGACAGAGATAAATGTGCCATTCCCCTCCTGTGTTAAATTTTATACAAAATATTTAAATTCCACATCAAAATATTCTGTTGCTGCGATATTCAAGTTATATGTTCCCCGAACTGATTCTTTATTAGACAAATAATCTCCATAATCATCACTCTTATCTTGAGATACATCCTTGGAATTATATACTGTATTAAAGTTAGAAGTATATACAGTTGTGTTATCTGTATAGCAAATTTTATCATATGTTATATTCATATTGTTTTTAATTTCATTTATTACGTTAGATGTAATAACCTATGATTGTTCTATAATACTTGTCCATATTAATGGCATACATTGCCTCCTAACAATTAATAATAATCCAATGAATATTACAAGTGTGAACTACCTCCACCTATAGAGGTGGTGGCTTCGTGGTCAATACTCCCATCGGAGCAAGTTTACCCACGCTCAAAGGGCTGTTCCATCCCCAGGCTTACCATCTACATGGCTAATTTTAGTAGGTTCTTTGCTGCGTTTATATCTCTATCATGTATAGCACCACAATTTGGACATTTCCATTCTCTTAGTGCTAAATTCTTTACATCTGTATTTTTATAACCACATTCACTACATATTTGACTTGATGCAAAGTTTTTTGGTGCTATTATTATTTCTCTACCATACCATTTTGCTTTGTACTCTAACATTTGCCTGAATTCGTACCATGATACTTCTGATATTGATTTTGCTAAATGATGATTCTTCAACATATTCTTCACTTTCAAATCCTCTAAAACTATCACTTGGTTTTCGTGTATAATTTTAGAAGATACCTTGTGAAGAAAGTCTTTCCTTTGATTTGCTATTTTTTCGTGTAATTTAGCAAGTTTTTGTCTTGTTCTTTCATAGTTTTTACTTTGCTTTTGCTTTCTTGATAATGATTTTTGTATCAATTTAATTCTTTTTTCTGTTTTTCTTAACCATTTTGGATTTTCTATCTTTGTTCCATCAGATAAAATAGCAAATTCTTTAATGCCTAAATCTATACCTGCTTTTCTATCTATTTTAGGTAATTCTTTAATTTCTTCTTCTACAAGTATAGAAGCATAATATTTGCCTGTTGGTGTTTTTGATATAGTTACGGATTTGATTTTTCCTTCAAATTGTCTGTGTTGTTTTATTTTTATTTTTGTCTTTAACTTTGGAACTTTTAGATAACCACCTTCAAGTGTTACTGTTCCATTTTGATTATTTGTAGTATAAGACTGGCAACCTTTCTTTTTCTTGAACTTTGGGAATCCTATTTTCTTATCTCTAAAAAAGTTTTTATATGCCTTCTCTAAATTAAGCTGTGCATTAGCAAGGGCAAGGCTATCTACTTCCTTTAGAAACGGATATTCTTTTTTATATTGTGCAGGTGTATTCTTTAGAATTTCTCCTGTTTGCTTATAATGTTCTATTTTGTCATGTAGCATTTTGTTGTATATAAATCTTACACAACCAAACACTTTAGTAAAATATTCTTCTTGTTCTTTTGTTGGATATATCCTATATTTATATGCCTTTAGCAAATTTACACCTCCTTCCCCAATGTTATATAGGCTTTTTACACTTAACTCACTATCCCTACCTCACAGGATTGTTTAAAGTTAAGCAACAGAGCTACGAGTTAGGAGAAACGCCCGTAGGTGTTATGACCTATATAACGTAGTCCTCGAAGGACTTAGGGTAGTCAACTTGAGCTTTTACAAGCTCCACCCTCTATAGGGTGGGGTAGTTGACTTAGGATATTAATAGCTGCATTTACTGTCTTACTCACAACTGAAGTCACGAGTAAGACAGTATTACCATCAAATTATTAAATATAAATATTTGAGTAGTATTAATTATAAAATACTGTCAAATTTTTAACAAATATGAACCTCGAACTGTTGAATATTGGCCATTTTGTACAGTTATGTGTGTATTTGAGTTTATTGTATGATCTTGTCCATAATTAGCAGTTGAATTACGGCCATTATAATATGTGCTATATTTACTACTATCTACTGTAGAATCTTTACTAGTATAATTTGAATTACACCAATTATCATAAAACGCATCTAAAGTCTATTTTAAATTATTTATATCACTCTATTTAACAATACTACCACTTTGCAACAAATTACACTAATATCCAAATTGAGTTAATATAGAAGAGACGTCATATGTAGAACAATTTTCTTGCCCTACATATTTTTTGGCAATAATTTTTATATTATTCACAAAATCATCAATTTTGATATATGCACCAGCGTTTAAATCTGTATTCCAAGTTAATGCCATAATATTAACCCCTATCAAGAATATTAATTATTCTATCATCTTTTAATTTAACTATTTGACTTAAATTATTTTGCGATATAAAATCCAGATAGTTAAATATCATATTTTGCCCCAAATTATTATATTGTCGCATATAATAAAAATTATTATTATATGATGGATTATAGTAAGATAATATTCCTGTTTCCTACATAGTATATATTAAACCTGCGAATTTCATATGTTCCATCATACACGTAGATGGTATTGGAATAAATGGGTCACCAAATGTTTCTAATTGTGATCCTGGGCATAATCCTGGACACATATATTTGATTGAACAAGATTCGCAATAAGGTTGATTTGCAACATTGAATGACGATAATATTGATATATACTCATAATTATTCTAAGTAATTGACAAATTCAAATTATCATCTATATTCAATATATATCCTTGTGTATACTTATAATTATTTCTATGGCATGCAGAAATAGATAAATCAGACGTATTCAATTGTGTAGTTGTTTGCAATGAACAACCAATACCTCTGCCTATACTTGAAAATCCATGAGTTAAAATATTGAAATCTAATTTATTCTAAAATATCATTTTCTATGCTTGATATGGATTATTATTCTAAAAGTATTTCAAATAATATTTTACTAAAAATCTCATAAATATACCCATTTCAATTATTTGAGATTTATTCCATTCAGCATTTCTAACTTCTAATAAATATAACTAAAATGGAGAAATATCATATTTTTTAAACATATCCTGAAACCATATAAAATTATCTATCCACTTATCTATATGATTAGAATATATCATTGGATGGAATCCACAATGATATTTCTTCTAAAAAGTAAATAATTTATCAATATATTTATCATCACGATTAATAACTTTATCCATATGTGGATTAACTAATGGTCTATTTTCATTTTCTAATATACCATCAAACGATATACTAATTATTAACCGTATTCCAATATCATTATATTTAGAATATAATTCTTCAAACTTATCTACCTTTTTATCAAACTATATCCATGTCATATTAGATGGAATTACTATTGTATTTGGTCTATACTATTTATCAACCTTGTTATAAATTTCATAAATCAGATCTAATACTTTAAATCCTATACTACGAAACAACGGGTCTCCACCATATAATTCAATTGTATTCAATGCCTAATTATTTTTAATTAAGAATTTTAAATATTTTTCAATATTATTTAAATGTGTATTATCATTATAATCTTTAGTTGGATATAATCCATCATCTCCTAATTTATCTCCAAACTTATCCAAATAACAATATTTACATGCCAATGAACAAGGATTCCCCAAATTTAGTTCCAAATCATTAAACATTATATATCTAATATTATCCTATTCATTTAAATCTGATTCATTTATAATACCTTTTTTAATTTTGTATGTTAACTGGCATGATTTTAATATAGTATCATAAAACTCAGTTTCCTACATCTTATCTATTTCAGTATAATATGACATTAATATTCACCACCAATATACTTGAAAATTTTTTCAAACTATCCATTTGCAAATATATTAAAAATAGATATAGGCAACATATTAAATGTTCCTGTACTTAGTAAATTTACTATTGGGCATGCAAATGATGAAATTAGAAAAATAGAAAATAAATATACATATTCTTGAGATTTATATATTAAACTATCAATACAATTTCCATATTTTTTCAATCGATATAACATCATCTATGTATTATCAATTTTAAATCTAATATAATCATGATAAGATCTCATTGAATAAAAAAATCGGATTATATCATCATAATTATTTATATGTGGATTATATTTTTCAACAACCTATTTCATATTTTTGTTTTTAAAATTATATGAATCCATATCCATCCACATATCATTAAACTGTGAATCATATAGGAAAAACAGATGATGACACATACTAATATGCCCAGTAGGAGATAACCCAACCATTGTATCTCCCTAACTACATGTATATAAACTATTTCCCCGACTTCTATTTGTATTAATGACAGAATAATTAGAAAGCTATTGTTTAAATCTATCTTCATATGGAACATTTATATAAACATATTTATCTTTACCAGACTCAATAGCATATGGTATCTATTTATTAATAAATATATCTATTAATTTTGCAAAATTAATACCATCTTGCATATTATATTCTTCTGGGAGCTATAATGTAGGAGTAATATATTTACTTATCGAAATTTTTTTATTGATATTTGAAAATTTGGAAAGAATATCCTAAAAGAAATCAATATAATTATAAATCTCATTATCATTTTCTACTATAAATGCAATATCTTTTGAATCAAATGTAGGTTTAAAATGATGACTAATAGAAATATTAGAAAAAATATCTCTCTCTTGAGAGTATAATTCCTATAATTTATATAATGTATCTAATATCTTTTCAGTCATATTTTGACCACGATTTTTATCTGTTATTGGTTTATGCCCATCTATACTCCATTGTATATTTAAATGTATATTAGATTTGCCATATTTAATAGCCAAATTGTTTATATGTTCATAAAACTGGTATAATCTATTATAGTTTGAAATTAAATTGGTAGATAAAGAAATGGAATTTAAATTTGGTTCTAATCTAAACAAATCATCAAAGAAATTATATTTTATCATTACTGGGATATTCAATGTTGGTTCTGTTCCCCATAAAGATAAACTTTCTAATTTATTACCAAACAATTTTTCAATATATTTCAAATAATCACCATTCTCAATTGCTTTAATGATTGACTGATTTATTTTGCCTTGTATAGATACATCTTTAGGTATATAACAATAACTACAATTTAAATTACATACACCACTAGACTCCAATTCAACCTATACCAGATCTTTAACAATATTATTTACACTCACAACTACCACCATCTTTCTTATTTTCAGTTAATATATCAAACATATGTGGTGCTACTTCAAATCCAGCTGGTCTAAATGAATTCCATTTTCTTAATGTATCTATCTATTTATTCGCTTCTAATATCAAATCAAATAATGAATACCACATAGACAAATCTTTGCCAATCATATTAATATAATTATCAATTTGCGATTTTAATTCCATCAATTGATTATTATTCTTATCTAGTATCTTGACCCAATTCGATAAAAATATTATAATTGCTTCGGCAAATTCTCTAAATTCTTTATCATGTTTAAAATTAGTTAATACATTATGAATTTGTTGTAAAAATGGGAAAATGCTATTTTTTATATATTCAATATTCATATTAGATATTAATACATCTTCTACTAGCTATTTTTCCACTCTATCTAATTCCTTATCAAAGAATCCTTTTACTGGAATAATATCCAATCCATAAAACTTTTCGTATAACTCACAATTTGTCAAATTAAACCCATGTTTTATAATTTCCTTTACATCTTTAAATTCCACAATAATCACCGCCCCATTAAATTTTTTGAATCAATTTTTTTAGATATTTCGTATATTTATCAATATTTGTGTCATCCACAAATTTGCCAATTTCATCTATTAATATATCATATATATTCTCAGTTGTAATATCTAAATGTGATATATTATGTGACATATCCACATTCACATTTGCATTTATTGGAATAATTTGAATTTGCATAATATTATTCCATGTATATATAGCAGATAATTTATTTTTAATTTCTTCAACATTCTCCATATTACAATGTACTCTAATATTAAAATACATATCCTTATTTGATTTAATATAATCTAGTAAAAATGCGCAATCAGATTCATCAAGAATATGAGTTTCATTTAATGATATAAATCTTTTACCAATAGGATTAGGTTTAAATATATATTTTACATTATTAGTATTCTCAAATTCTATGACATAATATCCATGATTATAATTTGTCTCAATATCATGTATATTGTCAATTTTACTTTCATCTCCAAAATTAGTAGGTGATAAACTAGAAATTATTTTTAAATTGTAATTAGGATATTCTTTGCCAATATGATAATGACCCCATAAACTTTGATATTTATATGCGTCAAATTTTGATTTTAATATTTTATATGGAAAATTCTTCATTCCTTTCATATGCGTTATTTCTTCATCAATAAAATCAATATCTGTATGCCCAAAAATTAAATGATACCCAAAATCCTCAATATGATATTGATTAATTGACTCTATAAGCATATCAATATTCTTAGTATATGGAATAAAATATAAAAATAAAGAATCTAATATATTCACTTTGGTTGGTTTCTTAATAGTATACACATTATGCAACCCATTAAATATTGTCAATACATTTGATATAGATGATAATGTATCATTGTTATATCCACTTTCAATAATGTCATGATTGCCAGTATTAATATATACTGGGCATTTTTGTGAGATAGAATATATTAATAAATTTAAAAATGATATTGTTGGTACATCAATTTTATTTACATTATCAATAATATCTCCATTGATTATAAGAATATCAGGATGTTCTATATCCATAATATGATTTATCGCATTTGATATTAATACATAATTCAATGGAATACCATCAATAATTTTATCATTAGATGTAACATGCAAATCTGATATAACTACTAATTTATAATTTTCTTGCAAGAATACTCCCCCTTCTTTAAGTGGTGGGTAGTTGACTTAACTAATCTTCCTATTAACAATTGTACCACATAATACAAATATAATATGGTGGAGACGGTGGGAGTCGAACCCACGTCCGACGATATATGACTTTGGCTTCTCCGAGCGCAGTCTGCAATTATATTTTAGATATTAAGATCTTGCAGACAAAATCTCAATATTGTAGTGTGTATATATTAATTTTTGAATCCGAACACTAGATTCAAAAATTTGGCATAAATTTTCTCAATAAAGATAACTAAAATTTGCAAATAAAGTAATTGTGCAAATACAGTATATAGTTGCTAATAATAATCCCAAATAATTGGCATTTCGTTTTTTCTGCTTTTTTCGAGGTTGCAGAGCCTCGGCTCGCTTCCCAAAATCAACATATCCCCGTCAAATCCAAATCGTCCCCATATAATAATTATTGCATATTAATTTAACTATATTACAAATATTATTAGATAATAGACATTAAAAATATAATACATTTGATATATATAACATAATTAGTTCTCAAATAATTTCAAATTATATACCTTATTTATCGTTTTTTTGTGAGAACACTCATCATCCATAAATTTGGCAAGGAGACCCCTGCTTATAAACAATAGTGTAAGCAGGGGATGGATTACCTGCCTTATGGATCTCGTATAACCAATGCGAACACTCTCAAGGTTCGCCACCTTTTTTAAAAAGGTGTAAGTGCCTCTTCGCCAATGTTGAGATGGCTTGTCATGCCAGCAGCACCGTTCCTACCCCTTAGAACTTTTAACCACTGACGATAGAGCATAGTGCTAGAGGAGTACACTAAGGTATCATGACCATCTCAACGTAGTCAGTTAAGACTTAGGCTAGTCAACTAGAGCTTTTACAAGCCCCCACTTCTTTAAGTGGTGGGTGGTTGACTCTTCAAACAATAAATAGTTGGTTCCTGCAAATTATCAAATGTCAATAATTTATCCATATAATATTCATATTGCTGTTTTCTCAAATTAATCTCAGCGTTAATATCAGATATTAACATTGTAAAATTATCTAGAATATCCACAATATATTCTTGTATTGGTAATGGAGGAAGTGGAATTTTTAAATCTAAAATATGATTCATATTCGGATGTTTTATTCGTGGTCCATTATATAATGTATATATCATATCTGCACAATTAATTAACCAATAATACAAATATTTATTTAATAATACTGTAGTATCAAATGATGTAACAATATTATTCTCAGATGTAACAAATTTACCATTATAATATTTAATGGTATTTTTTATTGTAGCAGCTTGCCCAGATTTTGCAAATACAGTATAAGGAATTGCTATAATTTCTCCTTCACATAAATTATCCCCAGCAAGGTCTTCTGTTGTCCATCCTATATATTCACCCGCAGATAAAAGACAAACATTACCATTAGGGCATTCAAGACTAAATAATTCTGATGTAAGTATATTAGGATATGAAAGAATTTTAGGTTGTTTTATTTTATTTACTGCATTAAATCTTTTATTCCAAATGGTCACTTCCCATAAATGTTTTTGTTCCACACCATTAGGGCAAAGTTCAGCAATTAAATCATTCAATTTACTCATATATCCACCTCAAATTGTACAATAATAATTTTATCATAAAAAATTATATATAAATCAATTCTATATTTTATTAAATGATAATAATCTATCCCTATAGTATTCATATTGTTGTTGCCGGGCTTCAATTTCAGCAGATATACCAATATTTGAATCATTACATAGTATATCAAAACAATCAAGAATATCTACAATTCGTTGTTGTTCGTCAAGAGAAGGAAGAGGAATTTTTATTTTGTTCAACATTGGTTGTGTTAAACTTGGTATTCCACCAGCAATATTATATTGTTCAAGATGTTCTTTTTGTAGCCAATAATATACATATTTTGGTATTGCTTTATGTGTAAATATTTCAGTATAAAATATTGTATCAATAGTCCAAAAAGGAGTTTCAACATAAAATAGATTATCCACCGAACCTTTTCGAGGTATTAACACAGATGGTTTATCATAAATAAATGTATCAATATATGCAATAATACCGCCTGACCCATAAACAGGAATATTTCCTGTATTAAATGTCGAATAATCTTTACCATATTTGATTTTGAGAATTTCGGATAGATTATACCATGATATATTTTCATCAAATGTAAACAATATATTTCGATAATAATTATATTGTTGTCTCCTCAAATTAATCTCAGCGTTAATATCAGATATTAACATTGTAAAATTATCTAGAATATCCACAATATATTCTTGTATTGGTAATGGAGGAAGTGGAATTTTTAAATCTAAAATATGATTCATATTCGGATGTTTTATTCGTGGTCCATTATATAATGTATATATCATATCTGCACAATTAATTAACCAATAATACAAATATTTATTTAATAATACTGTAGTATCAAATGATGTAACAATATTATTCTCAGATGTAACAAATTTACCATTATAATATTTAATGGTATTTTTTATTGTAGCAGCTTGCCCAGATTTTGCAAATACAGTATAAGGAATTGCTATAATTTCTCCTTCACATAAATTATCCCCAGCAAGGTCTTCTGTTGTCCATCCTATATATTCACCCGCAGATAAAAGACAAACATTACCATTAGGGCATTCAAGACTAAATAATTCTGATGTAAGTATATTAGGATATGAAAGAATTTTAGGTTGTTTTATTTTATTTACTGCATTAAATCTTTTATTCCAAATGGTCACTTCCCATAAATGTTTTTGTTCCACACCATTAGGGCAAAGTTCAGCAATTAAATCATTCAATTTACTCATACATCCACCTCGTATTCTGAAATAAATTTATCAATTTCCTCTCTTAAAATATTGTCTCTTTCCACAATCTGTTTAACTTCGTTGTTGATAGCATTAATATCAATAGGTATTATAATTTCTTCACGTGGCACATAAATAGAAACTGATAAATTATAATCATGTTTGGCAATTTCTTCATTTGATACAACTTTCGTGAAATATTCAATTTCTTTTCTATCTTTAATGGCATTTAAAACAATTTCGGTATGTTCTTGGCTAAAACTTCTATTATCAGCAATTCTCGTTGTATTAACAAATAAAATATTAGTATCTAGTTTAGATTTAGATAATACCATAATACATGTTGACACATCAGTACCAACAAAAAGATTTTCTGGTAATTGAATTATACAATCTATATAATTATTATCAATCAAATATTTTCTAAGTTTTCGTTCAACACCGCCTCGATATAACACGCCTGGGAAACAAATAATTGCAGCTCTGCCATCATCTGATAACCAAGACAACATATGCATAATAAATGCAAAATCTGCTTTATCTTTAGGTGCTAATACACCTGCTTTAGAAAACCTAGGATCTTTAATTAGATTAGGGTCACTCTTTCCTTTCCATTTAATAGAATAAGGTGGATTTGAAACAATTACATCAAATGGCAATTCATCTTTAAATTGAGGATCAGTTAATGTATCCCCAAGTGCAATATGCAATTTATATGTGTCAATATCGTGTAAAAACATATTAAGTCTGCACATATTATATGCAACTATATCATTATCTTGTCCAAAAATCCCATATTGTATATTATCTTTACCTAAAATATCTACAACTTTCAATAATAATGAACCCGAACCACAAGTTGGGTCATATACTTTTTTGACATTAGTTTTCCCCATTAATGCTATACGAGCAATAAGTTCAGATATAATTTGCGGAGTATAATATTGCCCGTTGCGTTTTTTAGCATTTGGTTGATAAATAGTAAGTAAAATCTCATAAATATCACCAAAATTATCAATTTCGCTATTACTATAATCATATAATGGTAAACTATCTACAAAATCTAATATTTGAATAAGAACATCATTAACAGCATCTATAGGAGTATTTGAAAGTAACTTACTAATATCAATAGTGGTAAATAATCCTTTAATTGTTTGCTCATGTTTTGTTCTTTGCGCAGATTTTTCTATATTGATAAAGATATTAGTTAATGTATCATTTAAATTTGGTATCTTGTTTGCATTAATTCTAATGTTTTCAAAAAGTTCACTTGGTAAAATGAATATTCCCTTATCCTTCGATAATTCATATCGCATTTGCTCAGCATTGTCATCTGTTAAATTAGCATAATTAAAATCTATATTGCCAATATCTCGTTGTCTTGTATTAACATATTCTGTAAAATTTTCAGATAGAGTACGATAGAATAATACATCAATAATATATTGCATAAACACTAAATTGTCTATACTACCCTATATTCCTCGTTCAATACTTTTAATCTTGCGAAGTAATTCTTTTTGATTTTTAATTTTTGATTTCAATATAAAATACCCCCTATATATATTATAATTAAATTAATATTACTATAATTGTACTATACCACCTAAAATAATTTCAAATTAGATATCTCATTTATCATTTTTCTGCAAGAATACCACTTCTTTTTAAGTGATAAATATTTGACCATTAAATATAGTCATATCAAAACGCTAAATGGTTAGAGACAATACCCTAACCATCTAGCAATATAAGAATTATTCACATTTAGCCCATCCACATACTTTACATTCAATACATCCATTAGTATATCTTTCTATTACAGATTTACATGATGGGCATCTTATTTTTCCTTCAGTATCAATATACACACCGGCATTATATTTCCAATCTTTAGTTTGAATATTAATATTTTCAATAATAGTATTTCTATCTGATTCACTTTCGATTTTGACAATATTATACAATTCAGATAAAACATCTGCAATCATAATAGTTAATTGCATATATTCATTTCTAAAATTCTTAACTTTTCTCAATTGTTCGACAATACTATAAAAATCGACACCACTACGCAATGATATAGATATTAATCTACCAACTGCATTTGCCAATTCGGTATATTCTTTAGATGATTCGGTAGTACGAATAAACACTTCGAATGGCAATTTTTCTTTAGTAAATCCCAATTCGATATGGATTTTTTTCTCATCTGCCAATTTCAAATCATTAGTTATTATATAATTTATTTCATCTAAATCATACCCATTATCTACCAAATCATATATTGTTTTTACCAAATTTAACATAAATTGCTTATATGCACTATCAATAAATGTTACAGTTTCTTTTAATGAATATATAATGTTTGGACGTGGAATTGGTCTATTGGTATTTGTAGAATCTTCTAGTATATTATTTGGAATATCAATAGTGAAATTGAAATTACTATCTTTTTTATTTGTTTCTAATACTTGTGTTTCAAGACTGCCATCTCTATATATAGTCACACCTTTTATATATGGAGATTTTAATGCGTACATATATATTTTTTTAACATCATCAATAGTAGCATTATTTGGCATATTTATAGTTTTAGATGTACTTGATGAATTAAATTGTTGAAATGCTTCTTGCACTTTTAAATGTTCAATAGGAGACAAATCCATAGCGGTACAAAATACAGAATATTTTTTGGCATCTAACTCATATTTATCTATGATATAATTTAACCCATATAAATCCAATTCGATAATTAATTGACTTATATCAATCTGTGGAATATCTTCTCTCAATTTATCTTCCAATAATTTAACCACATAATTAGTTTCTATCCGTTCATTTGTATTAGGCATATTCACGTATCGTTTATATTTCAATGCATATAATGGTTCAATACCACTTCCAACATCACCTAATTCAGGTACTTCCATTATTCTACTTCGAGTACCTTCTGGTGCTAATGATGTTGTAGCGATATTTCGTCTTGGCAATTTATTCAATTCAGTTATATATCCTTTAGTATCTTCACCTAAAAACGGATTAAAATTATATTCTGTCACATATCTACTCAATTTATATAATGGGAATTCTGGTTTATATTTAGTTATATCAGTAGTGAATTTAGTAGACCCATATTCTAATGTATACATTAAGTCTTTTGCAAGAGTAAGTGATTCGTCACTACCATATTTGACATTGTTTAAGATAAAATATCCTGCAATACCTGTCATTCCAACACCGATATTTCTTGTCAAAAATGCTGCTCTACTAGAACTTACAATAGGAAACATATTAATATCAATCATATCATCTAAATACCATGCTGCAATATATGCTAAATCAAATAACATAGATAATGACGAATCATCTGCTAATTTAGATATATCTATACTCATTAAATTACACATACCAGTTAATCTACCATACTTTTTTTCTATACTATCACTATATGTTGCGATTAATGGTTGCTCTCCACAATTATGGCATATTACCTCATTTACTACACCAACATGTGATTTATCCATAGAAAAATCATATACTGGCATAATTTCTCCCAATGCTATACTTATAACTTTAGGAGATATATCTTGAATTATGGATTGTAATTTACTATTCTTCAATTTTTGAATAAACCCAATTTCAATGGCAAATGTAAATATACTTTGCCTATCTTCTATATATAATGTATATTTCTTGTTATTACATTGTATTCTTGATTTAATCCCAAAATGTTCATCTAATAATAATTTTAAAGCAAATAAATTATCTTTAGTATCACAATTACATATAATTTTATTATCCCCTATATATCCATTAGAACTAAAATATCCTCTCATAAACGATGATACGCACAATGGTGTTGATGTATCAATTATATCCATAATAGGAGTAATATTTGTATAATATCCTTTATTTAGATCTTCTGTAATATAAAAAGAGTTTGGTTTAATTGCATAATAACTATAATGAAGAATTTTATGCCCAATAGATTCTTTGGCTTCTATCCAATCCATTGTATCTGCATCCATAAGTTTATGGTCAGGAGTAACTACTAATTGAATATAATTACCATTATTTCCAACATCAAAATATAATTTAATAGTTTGTTTTTCACCTGATTTAAATATTTTTGCATCAACATAATCATTATCTAATGGTGAAAATACTTTAATTGTCTTTCCTTCTAATGACCCAATTTCAACATACCCATCAATAGTTAACAATTGTTCATGATACCCAAAACATGGGTTAGTTGCTAAATATGGTATTTCATCTAATATAGGATTTTTGAAATTAATTTTATCAAACATTAATAATCCTGGGTCACCAGTTTTCCATGATAATGACGCTATTTCATTAAATAATTCTTTAGCATTAATTTTGCCATATTCAACATTATCAAAAATCAATGGAATATCTTTATTATTCTCAATTGCATCTACAAATGATTTAGAATTATTTATACCCAATGATATATTGAAATTGTTTAATATATTATCACCAGTATTGAATTCTTTGGCATGAATAAATTCTAGTACATCAGGATGAAATGCTATTTCATGATTGATAAAATCTTCACCAATATACATCCCACCAACCATCATACCAGCACCACGTCTACGAGATTGTTTGACAACATCTAATGTTTGATTGAATTTTCTTCCAAATGATACACTACCAGAAGATACCGCACCATTTGATTTTACAAGCGCACCATTTGGTCTTAATACACTAATATTAGTACCAACACCCACAGTAGCTTTTGATAATAATGCAATCTCATTATCAGTTTTATTAATATCTTCCATACTATCATTTAAACTAATAACTGAGCATGCAGATAATGAAAATTGCCTATCTAAATTATCATATATACTTATATAATCATCAATTGTTGTATCAGATATATTTTTTTTGAATATTGATTTAGGATTACCTACTCCAATATTAAATAGCACAGGAGAATTTGGCATAATCAATCTTGCTTTTAATAACTGAAATAATAATAATTCAAAATTGTGCAAATATGATATAACAACATCTGAATACTCCGCATCTTGATATATGTCATATAAGAATTTTGCTTCTACTGATGTAATTGTTTTAGATATTCTACAAATTATATCATCAAACGATTCATCTTTTTGGTTATCAGTATATTTTAGATAATATCTACTTTCAATAATTGTTTGTGTTTGAGGTGGAATATCAGAATTATAATACATCCCAATTTTATTTGACAATTTAGATCTAATCTCATTTATCTTATCATTTGCATATGATAAATATTCATATGGATTTTTTAATTTGAATTGCGGCATAGGATACATAATTGTCTTAACAATATTATTAATATCCTCATCGGGCAATTCTTTACTTTTTAAATATTCTCGCAAATACGATGCATCAAATTTACTGTCAAGTAAATCTTGGATTATTTTAGGATTAATATTTTCTATTTTATCAAATTTTTCTAATTCATTAATTAGTGTCAAAATTTCCATACTGTGTAGTAAGATTAATTGTATGAATTAATCTTACATTCACCTCCCTTTAGTATTATAAAATTTCAGATATTCCAGTAGTTTCATCTTTTTTAACAGTAACAGTTTTATCAAAATAATCTATTGATATAGAATTATTATGACTCGTCATAAATATTTGTATATTAGTAGAATCTTTAAATATATTAAGTATATCAAGAAGTAACATCATAGAAGTATTATCTAATCCATCAAATGTTTCATCAGCAATGAATACCCCTAAGTTTATAGAATTTTTTGTGTAATTATATAAATATTCAATTAATGCAAAATAAAACACAATATCCATCTTTTTTCGTTCACCATTACTCAATAAATTATAATTTATCTCAGTATTATTGAACATAAATTGAGTATAAATTTGATGACTATCGTTATCATATTTGATATTAAGTTTGACATTATCATTTGGATAAAAAATGCTTATATATTTGTTTGATATATATGAGATAATATTTAAATATTTAGTGATATATTGGTTTCTAAAATTGCTTTTTGGTGATAATATATTTGTTATTAATTCTATAATTTGTAATTCTTCATTTTTACTGGCAATATTCTTGTTTATATTTGATATTTCATTAGTTATAGTTTGAATATTAATATCTATATTCGCAATTACATCATCTCTACTATATGATTCTGTCAATTTTGATTTATACTCTAATAAATTTTGTTTTTCTTTATCTAAATACACCATTTTATCAGTCAATTTAGATAATTCATCCCGCAATGCAATTAACGATTCTTTAGATTTAGTGAGTTTAGATTTTATTTTATTTAATGTTTGTAGATCTGTATCTAATTTTTTTGCTTTCTTCTCCAAATCATCTACAAAATGTATTAATTTTGACTTAAATGTATCACTAATTGCCCTACCACAAGTAGGACATTTATTTTCATTGATTAACTTTGCTTTCTCATTCTTAGTTGCCACTAACGAATGATATTTACTTTTGGCATTTACCATTACAGTATCAATCTCAGATAATGTAGATGATATAGTGTCAAGTTGTTTATTGAGATTTTCTAGTGATTTAACTTGTTTCAATTTATCAGCATATGCATCTTGTAAAGATTTAATATTATTGTTAATTTCTGTTAACTTATTGTCATATTCTTGTATCTTTTTTATATATTCTTCATTTTTGGAATTCAAACTAAACTCTTTCAATTTTATATATTTTTCTTTTTCTTCAGTATACATTTTTGATTTAGTTTCCAATGTTGAAATTTCTGTTTTAATATTTTTCAAATCATCATTTGCTTTTGTATACAAATCGTTTAAGACAGAAATGTTTAATACTGTTTCAAACAATTTTGTACGTTGGACAGGAGTGAATGACAATATAGAAGAATTATTTGATGTAAGAAAATTTGTCACTAAGAATAAATCTTTATTTATACCTAGTAATTCATTTTCAATATATTCTTGCGCTTTATCCTTTTTTTGAAACATCAGATCTTGATTATTGTCAATTATTCTAACATCATGCCGAATAGTTTTTCCTACAGTGACTGTACGAATTATTTGAAAATCTTTATTCTCAGATTTATATATGACATCTACAGTGAATTTATTATCATCCACATTTTTATTTAATAATTCTTCTAATGTTCTATTTGGCACTGTACCAAAAATATTAAACATTATCGCATAATATATGGCACTTTTGCCTGCCCCATTACTTTTAAATGGATCGTCAGTAAGCCCACGAATAAAAATTAATTTATCGTGGGCATCAAATTCTATTGTACTATTTTTATGAGATATAAAATTTTCCATATATATTCTTGATATATAATACATTAGGATATCTCCTCTCAAATATCATAGAACAAATCTTCTAATGAACTATTTGTATATATTTTAGCTAATTTCTTCATCGCACGATTAAATGTAAATGATATTAATTTCGACCCAAATGACTTATTATATAAGGTAAAAGATGAATTTAGTGATTGTAATGACATATCAATAGCATAATTTCTATTTTTCTCACTCAATATTTCTTCAAGTAGATAATCTTTTGTCACAGGTTTTTTTACTTTAAAAAAAGTTGATAATCTCAAATTATCAAATTCACCATTCTCATTATATAACCTATCAATATTAATAACAATTTTGCCAACATTTCTCTTAGTATTAATATACACTTCAATACAATCATCATTATTCACAACTATGGTACCATATAGGGGTTTGTTAGGTGATAAAATTTCTTTTAATTTAATGGTGTTTTGAAATGTCTCACTTAACGTAAATAGATATTTTCCTATAATAGTTTCCATTCAAAATGCCCCCTTTCAAAATTATAAATATGATTTGACAATATTATATATTTCATTATGGATATCCATTTTATCTCGGAGAGTATTGTTGTTATCGCATTTAATTCTCAACCATTCATACTCATCACACAATTGTTTACCATTCAAGAATACTGTTTTTAAATATTCCAAATTAGATTCATTGGTATCTTTATTCGGTTTTTTATTTAATAATTGCGTATTGACATCAAAATTGTCTACATCAAGATAAAATATAAGATCTGGAGTTGGCAATTTCAATTTGTTATATTCAAAATCAGTAACCCATAAAATGAAATTATATTTCTCATGTAAATTATCAAATCTTGAAGATTGATAAATGATATTAGATTCCACATATCTATCAATTATGATAATGTCATACATATCCAAATTCTTATTGTATAATGTCAAATATCTATCTATAGCAAAAAATAATGCAATGGCATATGGATTAGATATATCAGATTGATTATCAGGAAAATCAAGATGTATATCATCAGTCATAAATTTATTGGTCAAAAAATATTGAACAAAAAATGATGATATACTTTGATACATTGGAAAGGATAATAATTCTACATCATACCCATCATCACGCAATCTATTATACAATAAATTAGATTGTGTACGTTTACCTATACTATCCATTCCAGATTCAAATGTGATAATTAATGGCAAATCTATTTTACCTGATATTATCATAATATCAACCCTTTCACTTAATTCCAAATTCCTCAATCAATTTGTCTAATCCCGGTATTTCAATATCAACAATATCCTCATCAAAATCATCCATATTATCAACATCTACATTTGGTGTTGGATCTTCTACAGTTATATTTGTGGCATTAAATGTAGTTTCATTGATATATTCACTACCAAATGAATTAGCATCACTGCCATCAAATCTATTCAATTGAGATTGTAATTTGGATATATAATCATTTTGCATTGTAATAAATTCTCGCATATCATTTTCTATATCTGAACTAATATTATTTTTTGTTATAACATCATATATTTGATTAATTGTGTCAACATCCAAATTTATATTTATTTTTTGTTTTGACACTTTTATAACTGGCAAATATGCATCATCGATATCTATCACAACTCCATGTGCGGTTGTATAATTTATAACATCAGCATATTCTAAATTCAATTTGGATATTGTACTTATTAAATTATTTACAAATACTAATGGGTTTTTATTTACCCATGACACAATATTAATTGTTTTATCCTTTAGATTATAAATTGGGAATACTATTATGTTATTGATATTGAGTACATATTCTCTAAATTGATTATATGATATGCCCAATTTACCAGATAGAGATCTAATAGTAGATGTATTATCAAAGGCTTTTCTCAATAAATCATTATCCATATATGCATTTAATGATTCATTGTACCCAAATGTGTAAAAATGGTTATTAATGTAAATAGATTTTTTGAGAATAAAGAATTCTTGTTCTATCCCGTTATTAAATATAGGTAACAATATACATGTTAATGGTGTGTTCTTTTTGTTAAGAAATAAATAAGACATGTTTGATGAATTTGTAACATTACCATTTGATTCCATCATTCTTATTTTAGATTTCAATTCTTCCAAATTCATAATCTTCCCTCCATATTTTAATTAATATCGTGAAACTGAGCTAATTATTGCCACCATACCCCTATCTCTTGGGTTATATTCTGGGTATTGAGATGGGAAAAACATATCTTTAGTTAATTCTATTGATTCTATTTTTGAAACTAATATCAACTTCCATCCTTTGGTATTACCACTTTCGGAATATCCTGAATGTTGATATCCTCGCAAAACTAAATTATTTTTGCGATTTATCCCAAGAACAAATGGTGACACCACCCTAACTTCTGCGCCTGGTGGGTCATCTTTATATTTTATTTTGACATTTGCTTGAGTAGATATAGCAGTTTTAATAACTTTCACTATCTCATCTGTGCTCATCATTACACCCCCTTCTTAATAATATTTCCACTTTCGATATCTTCTAAAAAATGAATTACTGTTTGTGCACGTTCAATTTCATCTGATACATCAGCAATAGGTGTACCATTTTCAACCATATTAAACAATTCCCGCAAATATCGTGTCACTATTCGCTTATCCATACTTATAATACTCAATATATCGTACTTTTGCCCAGTATACATATCATGATACATATAATTTTGTGCATTCAAGTCAACTACTAAATTATTTAGCCCATCTTTAATTTTTTGGTACTTACATATACTATTATACACATCAGTATAAATTTGTTCGTCACGTAAAAAGTTTTTAGATATTTTAAGCTCATACTTCTTAGTTTCAATTACCTCATCCAACATATTTTTCAAAATTTCAATATCTTCTGCCATTAACATACTTTCCTCCTCCTTTTTTACAAAACTTTTTCAATCCATAAATCGATAATTTCACTTACATACTCACGCAATTGCTCATTTTCGAGATATAATGTATCCCATTCTTTAGCTCTAAATTTGATTTCAAAATCCTTATATTTAAACACATACCATCCACCTGTAGTATTAAGTATAGGGTCATCAAATCCCATATCTTTCCATTCTTTTTTTGTCAATGATTTAAGAATATAGAAAATAGAATATTCATTCACAAAACCTTTCTCATATGACAAAAACATTGGGAATTCTTTTAATGGTGTTTTAATTCTATTTTTTTCGGCTTTTAGTTTTACTATTTTACCATCAATATCATATTTTTCTCCCTCAGACTTATTGCCATCTCGTAGTCTAATATCAATAGTTGGGTAGTATAATAACGATCTACCACCTGTTACAACCTCATCAGGTTGCCCAAATGTGCCAAATCCCATTTTGATATTTGTATATAATTGATTAACATATATGAGAGTGCAATTTGCTTTATATAAAATGGAATTTATAGTCTTTAAATATTTTGAATTCAATCTTGCCTTTAGACCGACAGTTTTTTCAATTTCAGGTGTCTCGATTTCTTTAATTGATGGAGTAGCAGATGTAGAATCCCAACAAAACACTATCGGATTCTCATCTTTAATTTCAACTTTTTTCAAAATTATTTGTGTCATAATTTCATATACTTGCTCTAAAGAATCTGGTTGAAGATATAAAATTTTATTTACATCTAACCCTAAATCCTTAATTCTTCTAGAACTTAGTGATCGTTCAGTGTCAAAATATACTAAAGAATGCCCAAGATTTTGTAATGATGCAGCAATTTGAATAAGCAATGTAGTTTTACCAACACCTGGAGGTGATGAAATAGATATAATAGTACCAATTGGAATACCACCTACAATTTTATCAAATAGCTCTAATCCTGTTTTTAATATAGTATCTACAGTACGAGAATTAATCACATCAGGATATTTTTCTAATACATCCCGATATTTGTCTAATAATTCATTATTCACTTTTAAATTTTCGTTATTAATAACTTCCTTCTTTGCCATACGTACGAATCCCTCCTTCACTCATCGATATTTAAATCTATCATATATGTATCTAAACTATTTGGACCTTCTATATATTCGCCACAATCCTCAAATGTCATACAATCAAAATTCACATTAAATTTTATTGTTCTCATAGATTTGCCATGCCTATTTTTGGCAATATACATATACAAAATTCCATTATTAAATTCTTCGATATTAGAATTCAATATAAGGACACTATCACTCACATGCGATTTTCCTGAACTTTCAGAAATATTATTCAGATCTACTTTAGTATTTTTCTTATATGAATCTCTGTTCAATTGTGTTGCGGTAACCACAACTGTATTCATATCTTGTGCTAATGATTTCAATGAATTTGATATATTTTGCAATTTTATTCGCTCATCTGCTTTAAAATTAACATCTAACAATAGATCTAGATAATCAATAATGACAACATCAGGATATTTAAATCCTTTAAGCACACTCATGTCAATAGAATTTTTTATCATCTCTGTAGTATAATTCTTGACTATGCCTTTTTTAATATATATATTAGATTTAGTAGTATTAAAGAATGATAATAATTTAGTGGCAAACTCTTCTTCTCGATTGGGTATTTCGTTCATTGGTATATTTGTAATTGATGAATATAATCGTAGTT
>Ga0209508_1001130_pt1 | contig 21963 bp, 16 predicted proteins | sample AD_UKC129_MetaG_FD_184427 | JGI IMG/M metagenome (GOLD analysis project Ga0209508, IMG submission 184427) | Active sludge microbial communities of municipal wastewater-treating anaerobic digesters from Canada - AD_UKC129_MetaG (SPAdes) (version 2) | ecosystem: Engineered > Bioreactor > Anaerobic... | reverse complement strand
AACATCAGAAAAAGATTATTGATGACCATATAGTTAGGTATGTGATAGAGAAAGAACTCCTGTAAGCTGACTGTGAGGACTGAGGTATTCTCAAGGAAGAGTATCTCAGTCCTTTCTTATTCTTGGATACAATATCTGGCAGTTAGAGGACATTTTATCCTGGCAACTACCAGACAAAATAGCCTGGTAGAAGCAAAGTGGAGAAAAGAACAGGGAATAGAGATAGAGGTCCTATATCTACCTCCCTACTCCCCCAACTTGAATCTGGTAGAAAGGCTATGGAAGTATGCAAAGAAGAAAATACTTGGAGTTTATTATGATGAACTATGGAAATTCAAATCAGCAGTGAAGAACTTCTTTGAAAACACAGTAAAAGACAAAGCTTATAACATGGAATTGAAGCAATTCATAGGAACTGCTTTTCAGGTCCTAAGTAGTTAAATTGGGATTTCAGATTTAAAGTTGATTTAGTATAGTTCTGTTTCCTCTCCCAGTGGTTTTTATCTTTTTACGTTTTTCTGTTTTTTTCTTTTAATCCCTTAAGGGGGGTGATAAGGGGTCTTCCCCTATAGTATAATACTCTGGTGAGTCTATTGAGAAATAAGGTATAATCCTATATGGAGATGAATTAATATGCCAGCAATAGAAAAAGTAGAAAAAACAGTTGAAGTTGCTTTCCATTCTGTTACCAAGCGTTTTCCTCCTGACATTTTAGCCAATGACCATGTGTCTTTTGGAGTGAAAAAAGGTACTGTTCACGCTTTGCTGGGAGAAAATGGAGCGGGTAAGACGACGCTCATGAATATTCTTTATGGGCTTCTTCCTCCTGATGAAGGAGAAATAATTATCAGAGGAAAACCGACGAAGATTTCTTCTCCCAGAGAGGCTATTAACTTAGGAATTGGCATGATTCATCAGCATTTTAAGCTCATTCCTGCTCATACGGTTAGTGAGAATATCATTTTGGGATTAGCATCTACTCCTTTTTTCTTTCCTGCAGAAAAAGCGGAGTCCGAGATCAGGTCTATCTCAGAAAAATATGGTTTGAAAATAGATCCTCGGGCTCGAATCTGGCAGCTTTCAGCAGGTGAAAAACAAAAGGTGGAGATTCTTAAAGCTCTCTATCGTAAAGCTGAAATTCTTGTTCTGGATGAACCTACTTCAGTTTTGACTCCCCAGGAAGTGGAAGAGCTATTTGCTACTCTCCGGTTGATGAAAGAAGAAGGTAAAACCTGTATTTTTATCACTCATAAGCTTAATGAGGTTAAAGAGATTGCCGATGTTGTGACGGTGATGCGCAAAGGGAAAGTAGTTTCTACTATTCTTCCCTCCCAAGTTTCTCTGGAAGAACTAGCCCGAATGACAGTGGGGAAAGAAGTTATTTCTGTTGTTCCCCGCAAAACCGTATCAGATAAAATTATTCTTCAGCTTCAAGAAGTTTCTGCTATGGGAGACAGAGGATTTCCCGCTCTTTTAAATCTTTCTCTTACAGTAAAAGAAGGAGAAATTGTAGGAGTGGCAGGTGTAGCGGGAAATGGACAAAAAGAATTGGCAGAAGTAATAGTAGGTTTACGCCAGGTTACAGGAGGGCATATTTTTTTAGAGGATAGGGAAATCACTAATCTTTTGCCTCGAGATATTGCCTCTTTAGGGGTGGCTTATATTCCTGAAGAGCGACATCTGGGGCTCGTGGGAGAGATGAGTGTGGCCGAAAATCTTTTATTGCGAGGTTATTCTCAGCCTCCTTTTTCTCAGGGTTTCTGGGTGGACTGGGCAAAGGCGGAAGCTTACAGCGAAAAACTTATTTCTAATTATCACATCAATCCGCCTCTTGCCGATATTCCAGTGCGGCTTCTTTCGGGGGGGAATCGCCAGAGGGTAATCATTGCCCGAGAGTTGGAGCGGAAACCGAAGCTGGTGATAGCTTCCAACCCCACTGCTGGGTTAGATGTTTCTGGTGTAGAAGCTATCCATAGATTGTTGGTAAAAGCTCAAGAAGAAGGGGCGGGGGTTTTGCTTATTTCTGGAGACCTGGATGAGCTCTTAAAACTTTCTAATAGAATAGTGATTGTGTTCAGAGGAGAAATTGTGGGAGAGAAAGAAAAGGAGCACTGGACAGAAGAAGACCGGCAAGAAATTGGCCTGAGGATGGGAGGAATAAGAAGGTAAGTGGGCAGGAGAAAACTTGCTCAGTTCCACGTAGAGCTATCACTACAACCAACTCTTCTCTCAGTTGTATTTCTCTCTTTTTTGTCTATTGTTCTTGCTTTTGCTTGTGGTAGCGTTATTTTTTTGTTTTACCATATTTCTCCCTGGATGGGTTATAAAACCTTTTTTCAAGGTGCTTTTGGGAGCTGGTATGCTTTCTCCGAAACTCTGAAACGAACTATTCCTCTCCTTTTAGTAGGCGAAGGATTAGCTTTAGCTTTCCGGGCTCAAGTGCTCAATATTGGAGCAGAAGGGCAAATTCTTCTAGGAGCTGTGGCTGCTACCTGGGTGGCTCTTTTTTCTGGACTTTCCTCTTTTCTTTTGCTTCCGGTGATGTTTCTCTTGGGCTTTGTAGCTGGAGCAGGATGGGCGCTAATTCCTGCTTTCTTTAAAACTCGTTTTGCCGTGAATGAAGTTCTTTCCACTCTTATGCTTAATTATGTAGCTTCTAATTTGGTTCTTTACTTGATTGGAGGTCCCTGGAAAGGTAAAGGGGTGCGGGGTTTTACCTATACTGATACTTTTCCTGAAGCAGCCTGGCTTAAAACTATGGGAATAACCAGAGTTCCTTATTTTACTCTTTTAGTAGGTATTGTTGTGGCTGTGGGAGGCTATTTTTTTCTTAAAAAAACCGCTTTAGGATTTGAGCTCCGCATTGTAGGTAGTAGTCCTGAAACGGCGAAGCTCCTGGGAATAAATGAAGAAAAAATTATTCTTTTTACCATGCTCCTCTCCGGAGGGCTAGCTGGGTTTGCGGGAGTAGGAGAGGTCGCTGGTATTCATCATCTTTTGAGGCATCCTGACCATATTTCTTTAGGCTATGGATATACGGCGATAATTGTAGCCTGGTTAGCTCAAGCCAATCCTCTGGCTACAATTTTAACCTCCTTCTTATTTGGTGCTCTTCTCTCCGGTGGTGATGCTCTCCGGGTATCGCTGGGTATTCCTTTTCAGGTGGTGTCGGTGTTCAATGGGCTTATTCTCTTTTTTCTTATTTCTACCGAACACTTGAGCCGATATCGTATCATATGGGGGAATAAGAAAGTGGTGGAGAAAAGTGGCTCTTGAACTTGTTTTAGGAACCTTAAACCGGGCTCTGGCTTATGGTACTCCCCTTCTTTTAGCTACTCTGGGAGAGATTTATGTTGAGCGAGCGGGAGTTTTAAATCTGGGAATAGAGGGGATGATGATGATGGGAGCATTTTCCTCTTTTGTTGCGGCCTATACGACCTCTAATCCCTGGCTGGGGGTGTTGGTAGGAGCCATGGTGGGGGGATTGTTTTCTCTAATTCATGCCTTTTCTAGCATTACTCTACGTGCTAACCAAACTGTGTCAGGGCTGGCTCTCACCATGTTAGGAACGGGGATTGCTGAAACTTTAGGAAGAAGCTGGGAGGGGAAAATACTTGCCTCACCTATCAGACCCTTTTCGGAGGATTTTTTGTCCTGGTTTCCTTTGTGGATGAAGACCCTTTTTCAGGATAGTAATCTCCTTGTAGTAGGAAGTATTATTCTGGCTCTGATACTCTGGTTTTTTCTTTTTAAAACTAAGCCGGGGCTTTTTTTACGTTCTTGTGGAGAAAACCCTGCAGCTTGTGATGCTCTGGGGATAAATGTGTGGAAATTGCGCTATCTAGCAGTTTTTTGGGGAGGAATTATGGCTGGGCTAGGAGGAGCATATATTTCTGTTGTCTATCGTCCAGCATGGTCTTCGGGTATGACTCAGGGAATGGGTTGGTTAGCAGTAGCATTAACTATTTTCTCTTTCTGGAATCCTATTTATGCTCCTCTTGGCGCTTACCTTTTTGGAGCATTGTTTCACTTAGCTTTTCGCTTGCAAGTGTTTGTAGCTCCAGAAATTTTGAATTCTCTGCCCTACCTTTTCCCGGTAGTAGCTCTGGTATTTGTTTCTCGCCTTGCTTTTCGTAAAAAGATTGGCGTTCCGGGAAGTTTAGGAAGACCTTACGAGCGGGGAGAATCAGAGTAAATAAATATAGGAATTAAGAAAGGAGTGAAAAAATTGGAAGCCTCTGTGGAGCAGTTAACAGTCAAAACCATTCGCATGCTGGCTCTGGATATGGTGCAAAAAGCAAAGTCTGGACATCCGGGATTACCTCTGGGTGCTGCACCTCTTGGCTATGTTCTCTTTCGACGAATTATGAAACATAATCCTCGAAATCCCCGGTGGTTTAATCGAGACCGTTTTATCCTCTCAGCAGGGCATGGTTCAGCATTGCTTTATGCCCTTCTTTATCTGAGCGGATATGAGAAAATGAGTATTGAAGAATTAAAAAATTTCCGCCAGTGGGGGAGCCGTACTCCTGGCCATCCCGAGCGCTGTATAGATTGTGGTATAGAAACTACCACTGGACCCCTAGGACAGGGTTTTGCAACCGGGGTAGGAGTAGCAATTGCCGAAGCTCACCTTGCTGCCCGGTTTAATCGTCCCGAGTTTCCCATTATTGACCACTATACTTATGCTCTGGTAAGTGATGGGGATTTAATGGAAGGAGTGGCACAAGAAGCGGCCTCTTTAGCCGGGCATCTAAAGCTGGGTAAGCTGATTTACCTCTTTGACAATAACCGGGTGAGTCTTTCTGGAGAGACGGCAATTTGTTTTACCGAAAATATAAAAATGCACTTTGAAGCCTATGGATGGCAGGTGCTGGAAGTAAAAGACGGAAATGACCTGGAAGAACTCACCCAGGCAGTTGAGGAAGCACAAAAAGATAAAAGCCATCCTTCTCTTATAATGGTTTCTACTCATATTGGATATGGAAGTCCCAAACAGGACAAGTTTGAAGTCCATGGTTCGCCTCTGAAACCAGAAGAGGTACTCGAAACGAAGAAATTTTTTGGTTGGCCACCAGACCAGGATTTCCACATTCCCGAGGAAGCTTTAAATCACATGCGAGAAATTATAAAAAAAGGTGAGGAAAAAGAAGGAGAGTGGAATAGCCTCTTCTCTTCCTACGCCCGGGAGTTTCCTGAATTAGCACAGGAGTTGACCATGCTAATGAAGGGAGAGCTTCCTCCTGGTTGGGATAAAGACCTCCCTGTTTTTGACCCTGCCTCAGGAAGCGTTGCCACTCGCTCAGCCGGAGGAAAAATCCTCAATGCCCTGGCAGATAAAATTTCTTATCTCATCGGTGGCTCGGCAGATTTAGATCCTTCTACTAACACGGTTTTAAAAGGTAAAGGAAGTTTTCAAGCACCTGGTTCGTGTCCTCCCGGAGCTCAAGGTCTTGTGGAAGGACCTCTCGGATACGAGGGAAGAAATATCGCTTTTGGTGTGCGTGAACATGCTATGGGAGCTATTTTAAATGGTATAGCCATTCATGGGGGGCTTATTCCTTTTGGGGCAACATTTTTTGTATTTTCTGATTACATGAGACCAGCCGTTCGAGTGGCAGCTCTCTCCCGTTGTAAAGTTATTTATGTGTGGACTCACGATTCGGTAGCTTTAGGAGAAGATGGGCCAACTCATCAACCAGTAGAGCAGCTTATGAGTTTCCGGGTAATGCCTGAGATAGTTTGTATTAGACCGGCTGATGCTAATGAAACCCGAGAAGCATGGAAGGTAGCCCTAGAAAGGAAAGAAGGACCGGTAGCTCTCATTTTGACCCGGCAGAATGTGCCTGTGATTGATAGAGATAAATATGGAAAAGCGGAAGGACTGAAGAGAGGAGCTTATATCATTGCCGATTGTGCACCACATTTGCCTCAACTTATCATTATTGCTACAGGTTCAGAAGTAAGCCTCGCTCTGGAGGCTTATGAAAAACTTACTTTCGAGGGGGTTCATGTGCGGGTGGTAAGTATGCCTTCCTTTGAATTATTTGAAGAACAATCTGAAGCATATCGCCGAGAAATTCTCCCCCCGGAAGTGAAAAAGCGAATGGCCATTGAAGCAGGAGCAACGCTGGGGTGGTATAAATATGTAGGAGAAGAGGGTAAAGTTATCGGCATTGACCGTTTTGGTGCTTCTGCTCCAGGTAAAGTGGTGTTAGAAAACTTAGGTATCAGTCTGGAGAATATTTTAGCTCAAGCTCAATCCCTTCTGGGATAAAGAGAAGTAAAGCGCACCTTGAAAATTAAATAGAGTATATAAAATGGGGTCAGTGCTCCTTTATCGGCTCTCTCTATCCGTTGCCCCTGAATGTTTCTATCAGGAATCCAAATTATAAGGGAAAAAGACTATTTAGATTCCCGACTACTGATTTCGGGAATGACGGGGTAAGATGTCATTCCTGAATGGTTCTATCAGGAATCTAAACTTACAAGGGATATTTTCCCCCTTATAACCTCTGGGAAGAAAAAGGCGGAGGACTAAGAACTAAAAACTAAAAACTGAGAGAGAAAACTCCCTCGGCAAAAACCTTTGGATGTCTGATGAAAGATTTCAGACATAAAAGTAGGAGGAGAAAAGGGGGCAGTCTACCTTTTTCCTCTATAGAATAGAAAAAAGTAGGATTGCTACGGGAAGAAAGCTACAATTCTTACAATGGCGGCACGAGGTGTGATGCAGAACGTAAAGAGTAGAAGTTACTGTGTTTTTTGTAACTGTACATAAGTAAGGAAGTTGAACTGGAGAAATAAATGAGAGAGTCATGGTTCTTTAGTTCAAAGCTACATATTTTTGGAATTTCTGGAAATTTTATTATCATACTTAGGGAGGTGTTTCAATGAGTAAAAAGGTAATTTTAGTAATGGTTCTTCTTGTATCTTTTCTTTTTGCAGGAGTGGCTTTTTCTGAAGAGGCTAAACTGAAGGCAGGGTTTATCTATGTGGGGCCGATTGGAGATTTAGGTTGGAGCCATGCCCATGAACAAGCTCGTCAAGTTTTAGAAGAAGTATATCCCTGGTTAGATACCATATATGTAGAAGCAGTTCCGGAAGGAGAAGTAGAAGGAATCATTGATCGCCTGGTGAATCAGGAAAAAGTAGATGTAGTAGTGACCACGAGCTTTGGCTTTATGGATGGAACTTTAAATGCAGCCAAAAGATACCCGGATAAAATTTTCTTTCATTGTTCGGGGTTTAAACGGGCTTCTAATTTAGCCACTTACATGGCTGATTTTCATCAAATTTATTATTTGAACGGAATTATGGCTGGAGCACTAACTAAGTCAGGAAAGATTGGTTATGTAGGAACTTTTCCCACTCCAGAATTGAAAAGGCATATTAACGCTTTTACTCTGGGAGTACGCCGGGTAAATCCTCAAGCTGAAGTTAATGTACGGTGGTTACAGAGTGCCTGGTATGATCCTCAAGGAGCAAAAGAAGCAGCCGAAGCTCTTATTGCTGAAGGAATAGATGTCCTGGCTTTTACTGAGGATTCAGCAACAGTGGCTCAAGTTGCAGAAGAGAAAGGGCTTCCCAGTTTTGGCCATTATTCTCCCATGCTATCCTATGCACCCAATCATCTCGTTTCTGGGCAACTGGTACATTGGGAAACAATTTATCTCGACTTTTTTGCCAAGGTGTATGCTGGACTCTATAATAACGAAAACTTAGAGAATGTTGACTACTGGTGGCTTTTAAATGACGGAGCAGTAGAGCTGGGAGCTGACTTTGGTGTGCCTATTAACCCTGCGTTTGAAGAAACTTTAAAGAGTTATATGGTGAGCGACCCTATATATGGAGACGTGAGCGCCTATGATTTAGTTTTTAAGTTGGAAAAGGCTATGGCTGACCCTGAATATACTTTCAGTCCTTTTACTGGACCTATAAAAGACCGTAAGGGAAATTTACGCGTTCCTTCTTCAGTTCGCCTTTCTGTTGAAGATTTAATCACCATGGAGTGGGCAGTAGAGGGGGTAGTCGGTCCCTGGCCAGGAGAACCAGAGTAAGCTAAAAGGAGGGAAGGATACCTTCCCTCCTTTTAATTATGTAGAATCTATATTTAGATGGTAAAAATTTGATTGACAGCTTTTTTCCGCTCTTATATAATAAAAAGGTCTTGGGGCGTGGCCAAGCGGTAAGGCAAGGGACTTTGGATCCCTTACTCGGAGGTTCGAATCCTCCCGCCCCAGCCATTTCAGGAGAGACTCTTGAAAATAAAGCTGTTCTTTCCGGCGACTCTTTTGATAAATTATGTTTCAGAATTTAACCCCTCATCTCGCTTCTTTAGGAAGATACCCTATAAGGTAGCTATGAATGTATTTATTATAACAAACAAAGAGGAGGTAACCTAGATGGATAAAATGTCCTGGTGGAGAGAGGCAAAGTTCGGGATGTTCATACATTTCGGGTTGTACAGTATTCTCGGTAGAGGAGAATGGGTGATGTATCAGGAGAGAATTCCCAAAGAAGAGTACCGAAAACTGGCTGATATATTTAATCCAGGTAACTACAACCCTGAGGAATGGGTGAAGCTAGCTAAAAAGACAGGCATGAAATATATGGTGCTCACTACCAGACATCACGACGGATTTTCTTTATTTGATAGCCAGGTGAGCGACTTCACTGCTCCCAGATCCCCCGCTGGACGTGACCTCGTAAAGGAATATGTAGATGCTTGCAGAAAGTATGATATGAAAATTGGTTTTTATTATTCTCTACTGGATTGGAGATATGATACTTATTTTAAAGGACCGGAAAAAGATCCCCAGGGCTGGAAAGAACTGGTCGGTTATGTACACGCTCAAGTAGAGGAGCTAATGACAAATTATGGAAAGATCGATATCCTCTGGTATGATGGAGCATGGCCCTATAGTGCAGAAGATTGGCAATCACAGAAGTTAAATGAAATGGTAAGGAGACTCCAGCCAGGTATTATTATAAATAATAGAAGTCAGCTTCCCGAAGATTTTGATACACCTGAACAGTATGTACCCGGACATTTTCCAAACCCCGATGCTCCAGAGAGAGATTGGGAAAGCTGCATGACTCTTAATGACCACTGGGGTTACTGTAAAGGAGACAATAACTGGAAACATCCCCGGATAGTTATCTGGAACCTTGCCAGGTGTGCTTCAGGGGGAGGAAATTACCTCTTAAATGTGGGTCCTGAACCGGATGGAACAATCCCCCAGGAGTCACTGGATATACTGGAGCAGGTCAGCAAATGGGTAGATAAAAACAGAGAAAGTATCTATGGGACAGTCAGAACGAAAGTGGGATTTCCCCATGGAGTAACAACCCTCAAGGGTAATAAACTTTATATTCATATTTTCTACTGGAACAGTGAATTTGCCTTAGCCCCTTGCAAAATTGATGTTAAAAGAGCGTATTTCTTAGAAACTGGAGAAGAAGTTAAATATACAGTAAAAGGTGAGCGCATTATATTCTCGGGGTTACCTGATAAAGCTCCTGAAGCTCTGGATACTATTATCGTTCTAGAGTTTGAAGGAGGTGTAACTGCTCTGGAGCCATTCAGAGCACTTTAGTAAGTTAAAACGGCCCGGTGGATAGAGAGTAGCTCTTTTAAAACTTTTTTTCTCAGCAGTCTTTCTTTTTCCTCTAATTACGGGGGTTAGCCAGGGGTGTTCTTTGTTTCCGGGGTCGTAGAAACGAAACTCCTTATAGTTCTTGCTACAACAAATCTTAATTCGGTATAATATTTGATTGTAGTTAACCAAAGAAACTAAAGTAAATCCAGGAGGTGAGAAGATTGATTCAAATAAAGACCGCTCTCATTAGTGTCTCCGATAAAACCGGTTTAGAAGAATTAGCCACTTTTCTACAAAAACAAGGCGTGGAAATAATAGCTACCGGTGGAACGGCCAGATTTATCCGTAATTTAGGAATAGAGGTAAAAGAAGTTTCTGAGGTTACCGGGTTTCCAGAAATACTGGGAGGCCGGGTAAAAACTTTACACCCGGTAATCGAAGGAGGAATATTAGCCCGGAGAAACAACCCCGAAGACCAGGAAGACCTGGGAAAGCACCAGATAAAACCCTTAGATTTAGTGGTGTGCAATCTCTATCCTTTTCTAAAAATGATAGAAGCAGGGGAAACTTCCTTAGAAAAAGTGGTGGAGGAAATTGATATCGGGGGTATCACTCTCCTTCGTGCCTCAGCTAAAAATTTCCGATATGTGGTAGTAGTCTCTTCCCCTTGCCAGTATCAAGAATTAATGGAAGAAATGGTTAAAAATGGAGGAGGTTTCCCTGAAGATAAATCTCAGAAGTGGGCTATAGAGGCTTTCTTGCAGACTTCGGCTTATGATAGTTATATCGCCAACTATCTCACTAAGCTCACTTATCCGGAAGAAGAACTCTTCTATCCTCAATTTTCTCTTTTACTCCGGAAAAAATCCCCGCTTCGCTACGGAGAAAATCCCCACCAGCGAGGAGCTTTTTACGAAGACCTGTCTTTAGACCCTCAAGGTTTTATGAGATATATGGAACACTGGGGAGGAAAAGAACTTTCCTTCAATAACCTCTACGATGTTCAAGCAGCCTTCGGTTTGGTTAGAGAATACGAAGAGCCAGCAGTGGTAATAGTGAAGCATAATAATCCCTGTGGAGTAGCAACTGATTCCAATCTCTCGGTAGCGGCTCAAAAAGCTCTCTCTGGAGACCCGGTATCAGCGTATGGAGGGATTGTGGCTTTTAACCGTCCGGTAGATAAAGAAAGTGCTGAGGTATTCAGAAAGTTGTTTATAGAGGTGGTTATTGCTCCTTCTTATGAAGAAGATGCCCGGGAAATTTTTTCTTCTAAAAAGAATTTACGGGTCATCCAGGCTCCCCTATCCTCTCCTTCCTATTTCGACTTAAAAAAAGTGGATGGAGGTTTTCTATTGCAGGATAAAGATATAATCGACCTGGATAAAGATAAACTGCAGGTGGTGACAGAGAAAAAACCTACTCCCCAGGAAGAAGAAGATTTATTATTTGCCTGGAAAGTAGCTAAACATGTTAAATCTAATGCCATCGTGTTAGCTAAAGACCACCAGACGGTGGGAATTGGAGCGGGACAGATGAGTAGAATTGATGCTTTATATATAGCTCTTCTTAAAGCCCAGGGACGAGAAAAGGGAGCAGTTCTGGCTTCCGATGCTTTCTTTCCTTTCTCCGATGTAGTAGAAGAAGCAGGGAAAAATGGAATTACCGCCATCATTCAGCCTGGTGGTTCCATTAGGGATGAAGATTCTATCCAGGCTTGTAATAAGTTAGGAATCAGCATGGTGTTCACTGGAATCCGGCATTTCCGGCATTGATATCGCAACCTATTAGCTTTACAGGAAAAATTTATGGAAAAATACTATGATGTAATTGTGATTGGGGGAGGCCATGCTGGTTGTGAAGCTGCTCATTCTTCAGCCCGGATGGGAGCAAAAACTCTTCTTTTGACTACCACCATTCACCATTTAGCTCTCATGCCCTGTAACCCAGCTATTGGCGGACCAGGAAAAGGACAGGTAGTAAGAGAAGTAGATGCTTTAGGAGGTCTGATGGCTAAAGCCACCGACCTTTCTACCATTCACATAAGAAGGGTTAACACTGGAAAGGGACCAGCAGTGCAAACCCTGCGAGCTCAAACCCGGAGAGATTTATACAGTTTGATTATGAGAAAATTCTTAGAAAGTGTGCCCAATCTCCACCTTTTTCAAGGAGAAGCAACTGAAATATTGCAAGATGAAGAAGGGAAAATACAAGGGGTAAGAGTGAAAAATCAAACCACTTTTTTTGCTCCTGCTGTAGTTTTGTGCACCGGTACATTTTTGAATGGAATGATAAAAATCGGGGAGTTGAGTTATCCTGCAGGAAGACAGGGGGAATTTCCTTCAGTGGATTTAGCTTATAACTTACGCAATATGGGATTACAGCTGGGCCGACTCAATACTTGCAGCCCTCCTCGCCTGGACCGAAGAACTATAGATTTTTCATCTCTAGAGGAGCAGAAAAGTGATGAGGAACCTCTATGCTTTTCCTTCACCGGGGTTCCTCAAGTTTATAAAGGAGCATCAGTTTTTATCGCTCATACCTCCAAAGAAACCCGTGATATCATCAAGGCTAACTTTCATCGTTCTCCTCTCCTTTATTCAGCTTCTCTTACCTCCTCTGTCCGCGAATGTCCTTCCCTGGAAGATAAAGTTTATCGCTTTCCCGAAAGGGAAAATCATCTTCTTTTCTTAGAACCAGAGGGAGAAGAAAGTAGCGAGATTTATGTTCAAGGTCTTTTTACCTCCCTACCAGAAGAGGTGCAGTGGGAGATAGTCCACTCTATAAGGGGGCTGGAGAGAGCTCATATAATAAGGCCAGGATATGGTATTGAATACGATTATGTTTTGCCCACTCAGCTTCGAGCGTCCTTGGAGTGTCGAGAAATACCCGGGTTATTTTTAGCCGGACAAATCAACGGCACTTCAGGATATGAAGAAGCAGCAGGACAGGGAATAGTAGCCGGGATTAACGCTGCAAGTTACGTCAAAAATCAACCTCCTCTAATTCTTCGGCGAGACGAAAGCTACATTGGAGTTATGGTCGATGACTTAGTGACTAAAGGAGTAGATGAACCCTACCGGCTGCGCACTGGAAAAGTAGAGTATCGCTTAGTGGTACGCCACAGCAACGCTGACCTCCGTCTCAGCTTTTATGCTTACGAACGAGGAATAATAAGTAAAAAAGAGTATGAGCGAGTGGAAGAAAAGAGAGATAAAATCCAGAAAGAAATTGAGCGCCTTTCTCATCTTACTATTTTCCCCACTGCTCAATTACAAACTTTGCTGGCTCAAAAGGGAACAAACCCAGTGAAAGAAGCCACAAAAGCTAGTTTTCTTCTTTCTCGTCCGGAGATTAGCTACCGGGATTTAGCCCCTTTTGATTGGGGAAGGCCCTTTTTGGAACCCCAGGTAATTGAAGAAGTAGAAATAGAAATAAAATATCGAGGCTACATTGAGCGGCAAAAAAGGGAAATAGAAGAATTTAAAAAAATAGAGAATAAAATTATTCCTCCTGACTTTGACTTCTCTTCTGTGCAGGTGATTTCTCAGGAGGCACGGGAAAAACTGCAGAAAATAAAACCTGCCACCTTAGGACAGGCTGCCCGGGTGGCAGGAGTTACTCCTTCTGACATCGTTGCTCTCTATATTTTGTTAGAGAAGTAATTAATATAATTCCAGGTACCGCTCTAACTCCCAGGGATGAACAGCACTTTCAAATTCTTCCCATTCTTGGTATTTAGCTTCTAAAAAGAAATCCAAAATATGGGGAGTGAGAGCTTCTCGAACTATGGAATCTTTTTCTAATTCTTCCAAGGCCTCTCGCAGGTTGCGGGGGAGACTGCGGATATTCCATTCCTCTCGCTCCTCACGGCTCATGCGATAAAGGTTGACACTGTTGCAGGGCTTACCGGGGTCTAACTCTTTATCCACTCCGTCTATTCCTGCTCTCAAAATGGCAGCAAAAGCTAAATAAGGGTTGCAGGAAGGGTCAGGGTTACGCAATTCTGCTCTGGTTTTCTTTCCCCGTTGAGGAGGAACTCGTACCAGAGGACTGCGATTTTGCTCTGCCCAGGCTATGTAAACCGGAGCTTCATAACCAGGTACCAGACGCTTATAGGAATTAACTAAAGGATTAGTTATAGCAGTTAGAGCTGGAGCGTGCTGTAAAAGACCGGCAATAAATCCTCGAGCAATTTTACTCAAACCATCAGGCCCCTCCGGGTCGTAAAATAGGTTTTCTTCACCTCGAAACAGAGAAAGGTGAGTGTGCATACCTGAACCCGGTACTCCATAAAGAGGTTTAGGCATAAAAGTAGCGCATAGGCCTTCCTTGAGAGCTAAAGTTTTTACTGCCAGCTTTAGCGTTATTAAACTATCGGCAATTTTTAACGCCTTATTGTATTCAAAATCAATCTCATGTTGTGAAGGAGCCACTTCATGGTGAGAGGCTTCAATATTAAAACCCAGATCCTCAAGAGCAATCACCATATCCCGGCGTAAACTTTCCTCCAGGTCCAGAGGTAGAAGGTCAAAGTAACTTCCTCTATCACTCACCAGAATTTTCTGATTTTCATACTTAAAGATAAAAAATTCTGCTTCTGTACCTACCTCAAAATCCCATCCCCTTTTTTCTACTTCTTTTAATACCCTTTTTAAATTAGTACGAGAGCATCCTTCAAAAACACTACCATCTGCCCGCCGGACATCGCAGATGATTCGGGCTACAGAATCTTCTTCCCAGGGACAGATGATAAAAGTATCCGGGTCAGGAATTAATTTCATGTCCGATTCTTCTATTCTCACAAAACCTTGAATAGAAGAACCGTCAAAATTAACTCCTTCCTCCAGGGCAGCAGGCAACTTTTTGATGGGAATTTCCACATTTTTAGCTCTGCCTAAAACATCTACAAATTGCAAACGGACAAAGTTAATATTCTTTTCTTGAGCTTTTTTCAATACATCTTGAAAATTAGAGGACACAATTTTCACCTACCAGGTTTTCCCAGCTTTCTTTCTCTATTTTTCTCCAGGAGGAAACTCGCTCTCGGGTTTGAGCCAAAAACTCTTCCCCCATTTTTATCTCTCTTTCCACTTCTTGAGGAGAGGTGCTACCTTCCGATATTTTTCTTCTCACCGATTTTTCTTCATCTATTATGTCTTTCCAGTTTTGAGGAAACAGGTCTTGATATTCTCCCCAGTCTTCTTTTTTCAAATCCCGGAGATGCTTTCCGCTTGAGGAAAGCTTTTTCACTATTTTCCCCACCCAGGTATGAGCTTGGCGAAAAGGAACTCCTCGCTCTACCAGATATTCACAGAGATCAGTAGCGGTTAAAAATCCTGTAGATAGAGCCTTTTTCATGCTTTCTCTATCAGGAAAGATGTTTTGAGCGAGACGAGCAGCTATGCGAAGAGAGGAAAGAGCTTCTTTTACTGCTCGGAAAAGAGGAGGTTTATCCTGTTGTAAATCCCGATTATAAGTGAGAGGGAGACCTTTTAGAGTAATAGCTAAACTAACCCAGGAGCTCACCACTTCTCCAGTTTTTCCCCGCAGCAGTTCTGCCACATCAGGATTTTTTTTCTGAGGCATAATACTCGAGCCAGTCGTGAAAGCATCATCAATTTTCAAAAAGTGAAAAGCTGGAGAACTCCACAAAACTATCTCTTCCCCCCACCGACTGAGGTGAAGAAAGAGAATAGACAGGTCTCCTAAAAATTCCAGAATAAAATCCCGATCGGATACGGCATCCATACTGTTTTCCTGCACTCGGGGAAAAGCTAAAAGTCTGGCTACATATTGTCTATCGATAGGCAGGGAAGTTCCCGATAGTGCTCCTGCTCCCAGGGAAAGCACATTTACTCTTTTTCGAGTATCTTCTAATCTTTCTACATCCCTCTCAAGCATAAAAAAATAAGCCAGAAGGTGATGGGAAAAAAGAACTGGTTGTGCCGGCTGAAGATGAGTATAGCCAGGCATAACTACATCTTTATTTTCTCGAGCCTTTTGCAATAAAGCTTCCTGAAGAGAATTAATCCCTTCTATAACCTCTTCTATTTTTTCTCGTAAAAAAAGTCGCTCATCTAAAACTATCTGATCATTACGGCTACGGGCAGTATGAAGTTTACCACCTATCTCTTCTCCTGTTATTTCTCGGAGGCGAATTTCCACCAGACTATGTATATCTTCAAAGAGGGAAGGGTCTATTTTCCCTTCTTCTATCTCTTCGAATATCTTTCGTAAACCTCGCAATATTTCTTTACTTTCTTTCTCTGATATTATTCCTACTTTCTCCAGCATCTTACAGTGAGCGGCGCTTCCCCACAGGTCATATTTATAGAGGAGAAAATCTTCCGGAATAGAAGTGGAAAACTCCATCACTTCCCGGTCTAAATCTTTTTCCATCCGACTTCCCCATAAGTTGGTCATAGCTTCTTCCTTTTCTCCAGAGTAGCCTGTACCCGGGTAGGAAGACCCCATATTTTAATAAAACCTTCGCTAGCCCGGTGGTCAAATAAATCTCCCCGGTCATAGGTAGCTAATCCCCAATCATAGAGAGAATACCCCGATTTTCTTCCCACTACTTGCATGCTACCTTTATAAAGTTTAATTCTCACCACTCCCGTCATCCGGGGTAAGAAAGACTTCATAAAAGCATCCAGAGCTTCCCGGAGTGGCGAATACCAGAGACCCTCATACACTAACTGAGCATATTCTTCTTCCAGGTGAGGCTTAAAATGGATTACTTCTCGGGGAAGAACCAGATTTTGAAGGTCGCGGTAAGCTTCAAGAAGGATTAAAGCTGCCGGACACTCATAAATTTCCCGGGACTTTATTCCCACTAATCGATTTTCCACATGGTCTACCCGGCCAAAGCCATTTTCACCACCCACTCTATTTAACTCCTCTACCAGGCTCAAAAGGGAGTAATATTTTCCTCCTAAGAGGCGAGGCACTCCCTCTTCAAATCCAATTTCCAGATAGGTAGGTTCCAGAGGAGCGTCTTGGGGATTCTTCGTCCACTCAAATACTTCTTCCGGCGGTTCAACCAGAGGGTCTTCTAAAACTCCGCACTCAATGCTTCTTCCCCAGATATTCTGGTCAATGCTATAAGGTTGCTCTAAAGTAACGGGAACCGGAATACCATTAGCATGAGCATACTCAATTTCTTCTTCTCTTGTCCATTTCCAAACCCGGGCAGGAGCCACTACTTGTAAATCAGGATTTAAGGCCATTACTGAAACTTCAATGCGTACCTGGTCGTTACCTTTTCCCGTGCAACCATGGGCTATTATGGTTGCTCCTTTTTCTTCTGCTACTTTGACCAGGTACTTGGCAATCAAAGGGCGAGAAAGAGCAGTAGCTAAAGGATACCGGCCTTCATAAATTGCTTGAGCCCCTAGAGCAGGTAAAACATACTCATTCAAAAATTCTTCCCGGGTATCAAAAACCAGTGCCTCTTTCGCTCCAATACTCAGAGCTTTTTTACGCACTTCTTCTAAGTCTTTACCCTGGCCCAGGTCCAGAGTAAGAGCATAAACCTCAGCATTAAATTGCTCTTGCAGCCAGCGGATAGCCACTGAGGTGTCCAATCCTCCTGAGTAAGCTAAAACTACTTTCTGTTGACTCATTTCAGATCCTCCTTTTCATAAACTATATCCTTTCTAAAACTTTCTTCAGTGCTTCTACTCCCTCATCTATTTCTTCTTGAGTGATAATCAAAGGGGGTAAAAACCTCACTGTATCATCATTGCAGGCATTGACTAAAACTCCCTCTTTGAGCATCTCTTCAGTAATCTTTTTTGCTTTCCCGGGAACTTCAAAACCTAACATCAAACCTCTACCTCGAACTTCTTTAACCATCGGGAAAATAGAAGCTAACTTTTTGAGTTGCTCTTCAAAATATTTCCCCTTTTCTCTCACTGTAGAGAGGAAACTTTCCTTACTTACCTCATCTACCACCACACATGCTGCCCGAGAACACACCGGATTTCCTCCAAAAGTACTTCCCTGGTCTCCTCGATGAACCGAAGAAGATGTTTCCTCGTCAACCAAAACCGCTCCCAGGGGCAGACCTCCTCCTAGGCCCTTAGCTAAAGTAACTATATCAGGCCTGACTTCAAAACTCTCAAAAGCAAAGAACTTTCCCACTCTTCCCATGCCACATTGCACTTCGTCAAAAATTAAAACCAGGTCTTTCTCATCGCATAATTTTCTCAGGCCCAGTAGAAACTCCTTATTGCAGGGATAAATTCCTCCTTCCCCCTGTACTGGCTCTACTATTATGGCACACACCTCATCATCCAGAACCTTTTCTACACTTTCCAAATTATTAAGGGTAGCATATTCTATTCCCGGAGGGAAGGGGTCTAAGTCCTTATGAAACTTTTCTTGAGCGGTGAGCCCCAGAGTCAAAAGAGTTCTTCCATGAAAAGAGCGATAGAAGGAAATAAATTTATAGCCTTTACCATATTTTCTCTTACGATAAAAACGGGCCATTTTCAAGGCTACCTCATTTGCTTCTGCACCACTATTGACTAAAAATACCTGCGAAAAACCGGATTTCTTCACCAGACGCTCTGCTAATTCCACCTGAGGCACACTATAATACAGATTAGAAGCGTGGAGCAGTTTATCTACTTCTTCTTTTACAGCGCTCTTAAGGGGAGGAAAAGAATAACCTAAAATATTGACTGCAATCCCGGCCATGAGGTCTAAATATCTTTTTCCTTCTAAATCAAAAACATAACACCCTTCTCCTCGCTCTAATACCACTGGCAAACGACTATAAGTTCCCAAAAAGTAGCGTGCTTCCTTCTCTATGATTTCTGAAGAAGTCATTTACTTCACCTTCCTTATATTACTCATTTCTTCAAAGCACCACTTTTGTTCCTTTCATCTTTCCCCCAGCCAAAAAGAAGGAAAGATTTTGCATTTCTTTTCCCTCGCCAATGAACACTTCCTTTACTCCACCCTGCAGGGCTTCTTCGGCCATCTCTAATTTGGGGATCATCCCTCCTCTAATTTTCCCCTCTTTTTTAAGAGTTTCAATTCCAGCTCGGGGCAAAACTTCGATTAGAGAATTTTTATCTTCCATATCCTGTAGAACTCCGGGGACATCGGAAAAGAGAAACAGTTTCTCTGCTTGCAAAGCTACGGCTAGGCGAGCAGCTGCCCAATCAGCGTTCACGTTTAAGCTCTCTCCTTCTTTATCAGCTGCTACCGGAGAAATAATGGGCAAAAATCCTCCCTCCCACAAAACCCGCACCAGACGAGGATTTACTTTCTTTATTTCCCCTACTCTTCCCAGATCTACCTTTTTACCCCCGGAGGTGAGATAATACTTTTCTCCTTCAAACAAAAAGCCATCTCTTCCACTTATTCCGCAAGCAGGAACTCCCTGACGATGAAAAATACCCACCAGCATCTTATTTAAAAGGCCGCTCAGAACCATTTCGGTTATGTCCATATCCTCGGGAGGGGTAACTCGTAAACCTTCCACAAACTGGCTTTCTCTACCTTCTTTTTCTAAAAATTTAGTGATTTGAGCGCCTCCCCCATGTACCAGCGCTAATTTTATCCCCTCCCTTATCAGCTGGGTAAGTACTTGAAAACAGTCCTCGTTTTTAAAATCGATATTTTTACCTCCAATTTTTACCACTATTTCCATAATTTTCTCCTCCCGATTTACAGGGAATAACAGTTAATCACAAAAACCATAGCAATTCCTCTTTTTAGCACTTTACTCTATCCTCGGGGCAATCTCGTTTTTCCCGGTGTTATTTATATTTTTAGTCTCTTTTTTAATCTTTACGCCGTAAGGCCGTTCTCAGCTATAATGACTATTTATCCGTACATAATCTAAAGATAAATCACAAGTCCATACTCCAAATTCTCCTTCTCCTATTCCCAGGTCCACAATAATTCTGAGCTCTTTTTTCTTCATCGCCTCTTGGCCTTGCTCTCTCCCTACTCCTTTAGCTTTCATCCCTCCTTCTACTAAAGTAACCCCATTAATCTCTAAATTAACTTTATGAGGGTCTATCTCTATTCCGCTGCGCCCCAGAGCAGCCATGATTCTTCCCCAGTTGGGGTCTTCTCCAAAAAGGGCAGTTTTCACTAGAGGAGATTCGGCAACAGTAAAGGCACCTCTTCGTGCTTCCTCTTTGTTTTTTGCTCCCTGTACTATTATCTCCACAAATTTAGTTGCTCCTTCTCCATCCCGGGCTAAATCTCGGGATAGCTCCTGAGCTAGCCACAAAAGCGCTTCCCGGAAAAGGGGGAAAACTTCGTCTTTTTCTTGAGCCTCTATTCCGCTTTTGCCGTTAGCCAGAATTAATACCATATCATTGGTGCTTGTGTCTCCGTCTACTGTCACCCGATTAAAGCTCTCATCCACTACTTCTTTCAAAACCTGATTTAAAGTCCCAGCATCTATACCCAGATCAGTAACTATAAAAGACAGCATAGTGGCCAAATTTGGTTTGATCATTCCTGAGCCTTTAGCTATTCCCCCCAGGTGCACAGTTTTACCTTTCCAGGAAAAAGAAAGAGCTCTTTCTTTGGGGAAAGTGTCGGTAGTCATTATAGCTTTAACTGCTTCTCTACTTGATTTTTTTACCGGCAGTATCCGGGATAATTCTTCTATCCCTTTTTCTATTTTAGGGAGAGGCAAAAATTCTCCAATCACCCCGGTAGAAGCTACTGCCACGAGGTGAGAGTCTACTTTAAAACAGGAAGCAGCAAAGTCGGCCATTTTTCTTGCATCTTCTATTCCTCGCTCACCGGTACAGGCATTGGCTACTCCACTATTGGCTACCACCAGTTGCAGCTTTCTTTCTTTTAACAAATGTTCCCGGGTAACCAGAACCGGTGCTGCTGAAAATCGGTTGCTGGTAAAAACTCCTGCTGCCGTTGCCGGCGTATCAGATAAAATAGCCGCCAGGTCATTTTTTTCTTTCTTTATTCCGCAATTTATTCCATAGGAAGAAAAACCTGAAACATTATCCAATCCACCTTCTAAAATTTTCCAGCTCTCCATCTCTACCTCCTTAAGGATATAATACGTCCTCTGGTAAACCTTCTTTTTCTCCTCTTCCAAACATCAGATTTAAATTCTGCACGGCCTGCCCGGCCGCTCCTTTAACAAGATTATCCAGGGCAGAAATAACTATCAGCTGGTTCTCTCCCACTCTTTTAAGCCCCAGGTCAATAAAGTTAGAACCCACCACCCAGCGTAGCTCAGGAAAGCGATGGAGGGGGAAAATTCGCACCCAGGGTTTCCTTCCCCAGTAATCTTTCCATATGGATAATAGCTGTTCCTCTTTCATATCTTTTTCCAGGGTGAGATAAATAGTGGTTAAAATCCCTCTTTTCAAAGGCAAAAGATGAGGGGTGAAAACGAGATTGACTTCCCCTCCTTTTGCCAGTTCCAGTTGCTCTTTTATCTCCGGTTGGTGGCGATGTTCTCCCACTTTATAAGCTTTGAAATTTTCATCCACTTCACAAAAATGGTTATCTTCGGTAGCCTTTTTGCCCGCTCCGGTCACTCCTGATTTACTGTCCACTATTATAGAAGGTGAAACTACCCCCTCTTTTAAAAAGGGATAAAGAGGAATAATCACCGAAGTAGGATAACAACCGGGATTGGCTACCAGTCGCGCCTCTTTTAAGCTCTCTTCATAAATTTCTGGAATACCATATATTGCTTCCCGCAAAAGATGAGGAACACGGTGTTCTAATTGATAATATTTCTGGAATGCTTCTAGGTTTTTAAGACGAAAATCAGCCCCTAGGTCAATAACCCGTATTCCTTTTTGTAAAAGAGAAGGAACATAATCCATAGCCACTCCTGAAGGGAGACCCAGAAAAATTACCTCTATTCCTTCTAATTTTTTCACTTCCTGTTTTTGCAAAGTTAAGCTACTTCTTCCCCGCCAGGCCGGGCAATAATCTTCTAATGTCATACCTGGAAAACTCTCGCTACCCACCCAGCAAACTTCTACACCGGGATGGTGGGATAAAATGCGCAAAAGCTCAAGACCAGTGTATCCAGTAGCGCCCATTACTCCTACATGTATCATCGTTATTCCTCCATTCTACCCAATAAAAAAACCTCGCCTTTAGACGAGGTTTTTAAAGACGGACAGGGGTGCAATTTGGTGCACGGTGCCACCCTGCTATACTCTTTGCTTTAACGGCTTTAACCGGACCTCCTACTTAGAGAAAAACTCTTTTCTTCGGAGTCAGCTCCAGGGCTCTATCTTCCTTAGCGTCACGGGGAAGCTCACACCTTGCCTTCCTCGCTGAACCATAACGCTAATCTCTTCCCTTTCATTGCTTTGAGAAATATTTAAGCATTTTCTGG
>Ga0209508_1001126_pt1 | contig 22053 bp, 11 predicted proteins | sample AD_UKC129_MetaG_FD_184427 | JGI IMG/M metagenome (GOLD analysis project Ga0209508, IMG submission 184427) | Active sludge microbial communities of municipal wastewater-treating anaerobic digesters from Canada - AD_UKC129_MetaG (SPAdes) (version 2) | ecosystem: Engineered > Bioreactor > Anaerobic... | reverse complement strand
CTAAGATTGGCCCGGTTGAGGCTTCGGCCGAACTGGCTATCACCCGGCCCGAACAATCCAGCGCCTCGAAGCGGTAAACGTAATTCTTACCTTTATCAAGATAAGTATCCAGGTAAACCAGGTGATCATAGCTTAATTCAGCTTCGGTAAATTCCTTTCTGAGTTCATAACTGCCATTGGTTACCCTTCGCCATAATCTATATTTCGCCACCTGATAAGGAGATTCTTTATTCACCACGACTTCTATCCGGCCGTAATCCCGCCTGATGATCCAGGCTGATTCAGTTCGCTTTTCGACCTGAAGGGCGATGGTTATAGCTGGAATAAAACCGGTGCCTGAGACATTAAAAGAGACCAGTGGATTATCGGGATCATTCGAACTAAGGCTGAAGATGGCACTCTCAGCTCCAGTATTAAGTGGTGAGAATCTAATAGTCAATTGTTTGGAGCTAAAAGGAGCAATAGTCAAAGGCAAGGACGGGCCAGCATAAGTAAAATCAGTTGAACCCGAGCTTCGAGTCACTGCACTGATTATCAGGTCAGCCCCACCATCGTTATAAATGGTCACCGTCATATCCTTATGCTCACAGACATTTACCTGTCCAAAAACTATTTCTCCGATGGGCAACCTTATTTTCGCTTTATTTTCCGGAGTAGTCGCCGAAGCTTCATTGGAATAACCTGAATCACCGGCTGTATTAAATGCCCTGACTCGATAGTAATAAGCGGTTAGAGGTGAAAGCCCGCTGTCAATATATGTCGTTTGCTCTTCTCCAACTGTGGCTATCTGCTGATAGCTGCCGCTATTGCCTTCTTTCCTCTCTATTTTAAATCCACTTTCATTATATGAATTATCTGTCCAGGTTAATCTAACCTGAGAATAAGATAGAGCAACTGCCTGCAGGTTGGAAGGCGCCGCTGGCACGGTCAAAGCTGGTGTGGTCACTGAGGCTTCATTAGAAGAAGACGAATCTCCGCTGGAATTAAAAGCAAAGACCCGGTAAGTATAGGTAGTAGTCTCTACCACAGTAGTATCGGAATAACGGGTCACGTTGGCCGCCAGAGTGGCCACTGTTCCCCAGCTGCCACTGCCGGTTTTTCTCTCCACCCTGAACCCATCCTCTCCGCTCGATCTATCCTGCCAGGCCAAATTCACCTTTCTTTCGTTAATCGCTTCAGCTGTCAGATTAGCCGGAGCAGCAGGTGTCGTCAGGACATTTAGTTCATTGGAATAACCGGAAGAGCCGGCATTGTTATAGGCTTTGACCCGGTAATAATAACCCGTTGCTTCACTCAGACCGCTATTGGTATAAGTCGTTACTCCGGGGCCCAAACTGGCCGCCTGAACCCAGCTGCCGCCACTGCCGGTTTTTCTCTCAACGATAAAGCCATCTTCAATTGCCGACAGATCATCCCAGGCCAGACTGACTTCTGATTGAGAAATGGAAGTTGTCCTCAAATTGGCCGGCCTGGTCGGCGGTAATTTCAAGCGGCTGATAAAGGCGTCTTCAGTCAGGTAGCCACTTCCACCACCAGGCATGGTAAATGGCCCACCCAGAACTGGAAAATTAGTCGAGGTGGTAAAACCAGCCAGGCAAGCTAACCCATTGGGATCCAGAGCCACCCCATTAGCTTCTTCATTTCCACTTCCACCCAGATAGGTGGAATAGATTAAACTTGAGCCGCTGGCGGCGACCATGGTCAGAAAAACTTCGCGCCCCCCTGCATAAGTCGCATAGCTTGTACCAAGCAGCGGGAAATCGCTCGAATCAGTAGCACCGGTCACCACTGCTTCACCGGCCGTGTTGACAGCGATGGATAAGCCATAATCTCCAGCCACACCTCCCAGAAATCCACTATATTCCAGAGACGATCCGTCCGCCTTAACCTTAGCTACATAGGCGTCTCCCCCTCCGTTATAACTGGTGTCAGGGCCGACTACCACCGGGAAGCCATTTGTCGATAAGGTCGTCCCGGTAAGATAAGCACAGCCGGCACTGTCCACAGCTATTCCAGTTCCATAATCATCTCCTGTCCCTCCAATATATCCACAATAAACAATGGACGAACCCAGTGAGTTGACCTTGGCTACAAAGGCATCCAGCCCACCGGAATGAGTCAATTTTGGCCCGATTTTTACCGGAAACTGATGGCCCGGAGTAGAGGCTGTATAACCGATAACATAAAGGTTATTATTATTGTCCAGTGCCAGCCAGCTACCATTATCATTTTGACTTCCGCCAATAAATCCGCAAAATTCTAGGGCCAGACCGGAGGCCGCCACCCTGGCCACAAAAGCATCCTGGCCACCGTTGAAGGTTTGATCCGGGCCAATGTATACCGGAAAATCAGTGGCATTATCGGTTGTACCGACAAGGTAGGCCCGACCATAAGCATCTACTGCTACCGAGCTGGCCACATCAGAACCCTGCCCGCCCAGGTAGCCGCTGTAAACCACGGCGTTGCCGCTGGCGTTTAATTTGGTAATGAAAGCATCGCTAAACTGAGCAATATTTCCACTCGGGCTTAAATCGGGGCCAATAAAAGCAGGAAAATCAGCGGAATAAGTAAAACCGGAAATATAGGCGCAGCCAGAACTATCCACCGCCACCCCGGTTCCACTGTCATTGTAGCTTCCACCCAGATAACCACAATAAACCAGATTCCCCGCAGCATTAACTTTGGCCACAAAAGCATCTGTCCCGAGAGCCGGGCCATTGAAGAATGTCTCCGGTCCAATCATTACCGGGAAATCAAAAGAAGCTGTCCAGCCGGTTAAATAGCAGTTACCCTGGCTGTCGGTGGTCACCGCCAGAGCCCGATCGTTAGATGAGCCACCTAGAAAGCCGCTGTGGATCAAAATTGCCGGGTCTATAATCAAGGGCAGTGAATGATCATAATTTCCAGTCTTAAAACCGTATAGAACTGTAACCAGACCAGAAGACTCAGCCTTTTTTTCTACAATTGTATATTCAATATCTACATCGATTTTTTGTCCATTCTTTATCTGATAAGCAATGGGCTGTCGGTCAATAAAACTCCCTGCCTCAGTGGTAATCTCAAGTTCACCATTTTTATTAAGGCTGATGTCCGTCGCCCCTGAATATTGTAATCTGACCGTAGAGACCGACTTTCCCGGGCTGATAACAAATTCTGATTTCAAATGACCTTCTTCAGTCTTGAAAGCCAGATCAACACCCGGCCAGACCTGGCAGTATTCAAGGCGCGAGCAGGCCGGAAGCCCTGTCTTCCAGTTTTCTGGTTTTCCCTTAAAGAAAGAATAAATGGGACCACTCTCGGCCTCGATACCAGCCGGCCCGGTAGAACCAGCACCGACAAATTCAAGTCTGATTGTTTGCCGCCTGGCCTGTAACCCGCCAGCCCGTGGGTCAGCCTGATCAAATCTGAAAAGCGAGATGGTCAGACCATTATCTGTGAAATAAACATTCTTTTCCTGTCCGGCGAGATAATATTTTACCCTGAGATCAATCTGACCACGGTTGGGAATAAAATAAGACGGGCGATATCCCTCAAATCCCAGAGGACTGGACGCAGCCTGCACCGCAGATTTTAGCTGCTCCTCAGCCAGCTGCCCGGCAACCAGGCCAGTCTGGCCGCCAGAGTTAATTAACAGAAAAAAACCTGCAGCTAAAAAGATAGTCAGGACGACCTTGCTCCAGCCTGAGGAATATCTTTTAAAGATCTTAAAGTTCTTGAATCTCGGGCTCATTTTTTCCCCCGCCAGAATCATTAAAAGTAGAAAACAACTGTTTTCATTGGTAGCATAACAATTCGGGTTGCTATCAGTCAACTTTTTAAATTAATTTTTTACTGATATTCTGGCCACTTTATCTTGACAGACTATCTTCACAAGTATAACTTTAAATTTAAATAAAGAAGATGTTCAAAAACGAAGGAAGAGGCAAAATGACATGACCGCCAGTGACGGAAGCCCAAGTAGTAGCCAGGCAACTAGTTATGACTCACTGACCTGGTCTAGCCGGAAGGCTGATTGTCCGCCGGTCTTGAGATTTCGACCGTAGACGATTCACCTCCGGCCTGAAGGTCAGAAGAGGCCAGGGCAAACGGAGGTGAGTTTTGGTTATTATTAAAATCCACCCATCTACCAGGTTAAACAGCCTGATCAATTTTAACTTTCCTCAGCTCTGTCCATCTGGTTATTCAAAATCGAGAATAAAAAAATACCGGCTAAGACCTTTTTCTTTCCGGTCGGAGGACATCTTTTTTTCCACTCCAAAACAGAGGTTGACCACATGCCGTTAATCAAAAAAGGTCTATGGTCAAAGCTCGCCAACAATAAAGATCAATCACAGCCCAGAACTGAGCTTATCCGGCAGATTGGTCACTATGAACAAAGGCTGATTAAGCTTTGTTGTCTGCCGCTCAGTGAGGCCCTGGTTCGCCTTGAAACCTCTCTCCACGGACTGAGCACTGAGCAGGCCGAAGAAAGGTTAAATGAATTCGGTCCTAACGAGCTCACCGGCAGGAAAAAACTGAGCTTCTGGGCTGACATCTGGCATCGCCTGAAAAGTCCGCTGGTCATTCAGCTTCTGGCTATTGCTATTATCTCCGCCATGATTGGCGAGGCAAAATCAACAGCAGTGGTCAGCCTGATGGTTCTGCTGAGCGTTGGGCTTTCCTACGTTCTTGACCGGCGATCATTCCAGGCAGTCGAAGCCCTGGGAAAGAGGGTCCAGTCAAGAACCCTGGTATTAAGAAACGGGGTAGAGACTGAGATCAAGATCTCAGAGGTTGTTCCGGGCGATCTGGTCATCCTTCAAGCTGGCTCGGTGATACCAGCTGACCTCAGAGTGGTCTCAGCCAAAGATTTCTTTGTCAGCGAATCAGCTCTGACCGGTGAATCAATGCCAGTAGAGAAAACTGCTGCTCCACCAGCTTCTCAGGCTAAATCTGCCTTAGAACTTAATAATGCCTGTTTTCTTGGAACATTTGTCACCAGCGGCACAGCGAGAGGGGTGGTAATTAATACCGGGCGACAGACACTCTATGGAGCTATCTCCGAAAAACTGGCTGAAGCGCCACCGACCACCAGTTTTGACCGTGGCCTGCGTGATTTTACCTTTTTGATGATCAGGTTCATGCTGATTATGGTTTTTGCCGTTTTCATGATTGTTGGCCTGACCAAGGGCAACTGGCTGGAGGCTTTACTCTTTGCTGTGTCAGTAGCTGTCGGCTTAACCCCGGAAATGCTCCCGATGATCTTGACCGTCAATCTGGCCAAGGGTGCTCTATCCATGGCTAAGAAAAAGGTCATAGTCAAGCGTCTGCCAGCCATCCAGAATTTTGGGGCGATGAATGTGCTCTGTACTGATAAAACTGGCACTCTTACCCAGGACCGCGTTGTCCTCGAGAAACATGTCGATATTCTGGGAAATACCAGCGAAGATGTTTTGAATTATGCCTATCTTAACAGCTATTTTCAGACAGGTCTCAGAAATCTGATTGACCGGGCGATTCTGGAATACAAAGAGCTGGAAGTTGAAGCCAATTGCCGCCTGGTGGATGAACTTCCTTTTGATTTCGAACGCCGCCGCATGTCGGTGGTTGTTGATTATGAGGATAACCATGTCCTTATCTGTAAGGGAGCAGTCGAAGAAATATATTCTTGCTGCAGTAGTTACCAGATTGGTGATGAAGTCTATCCTTTAATTGATATGATTAGAGCCGACCTGTTTGAAGAGGTCGAACGGCTGAACCGTGATGGCTTTCGTGTTCTGGGCATTGCCTATCGTGAATTTCCCAAGACAAAAACTGTCTTTACCACTCAGGACGAAACCCAGCTAATTCTTCTTGGTTATATCGCCTTTTTTGATCCGCCTAAAACTCAGGCAGTCGAAGCCATCAACTTGCTGAAAAAGGCTGGAGTTAGGATCAAAGTGCTGACCGGCGACAACGGATTGGTCACGGAAAAAATATGCCACGAGGTCGGCATTGAAATTGAAGGTCTGATTTCTGGCAATGATTTAGCCGATTTACAGGCAGAAGAATTTTCCAGGGCAGTTAAAGCCAACAATGTCTTTGTCAAGCTGACGCCTTCTCAGAAAGAGGAAATTGTCGAAACCCTTAGAAAACAGGGCTCAGTCGTGGGCTTCCTTGGCGATGGCATCAATGATGCCCCGGCTTTACGGGCAGCTGATGTGGGTATCTCAGTTGATTCAGCCGTGGATGTGGCCAAGGAATCAGCTGATATTATTCTTCTGGTCAAAAGCCTGCTGGTCCTTGAAGAAGGAATTATCGAAGGCCGCCGGGTCTTTGCTAATCTTATCAAGTATATCAGAATGGCCGCCAGTTCTAACTTCGGCAATATGCTGAGTGTAGTAGGAGCCAGCTATTTATTGCCCTTCCTGCCCATGCAGCCGATCCAGATCCTGACTAATAACCTGCTTTATGATTTTTCTCAGACCGGTATCCCCAGCGACCGGGTTGATGAAGAGCAAATTGCCGCCCCCCGTCAATGGGACATCGGACAGATCAAAAAATTCATGTTATCCCTTGGCCCCATCAGCTCAATTTTTGATTATGCCACTTTTGGCCTGATGTGGTTTGTCTTTAACTGTCGTGGTTTTCTGGACCCGACTTTACCCGCCAGCCAGAAGGAATTCCTGGTCAAGCTTTTTCAGACTGGCTGGTTTGTGGAATCACTTTTAACCCAGACATTGATTGTTCATATAATCCGGACAAAAAAGATCCCTTTTATTCAAAGCCGGCCATCTTCCCAGCTGTTGTTGACCACACTGGTTATCATGTTCATTGGGGCCTGGTTGCCTTATTCGGCTTTAGCTCCGACTCTCGGGCTGGTTCCGCTGCCAGCCAGTTACTGGCTGTGGCTGTCTGGATTCCTGCTGGCCTACTCTGTCCTGGCCCATCAGGTAAAAGGCTGGTTCTTTAATAAATTTGGAGGTGTATGATGGACACTATACTCGATGCGCTTCAGGAAGGGCGCTTGTTTGAACTACCGGAAAATGACAAAACCCATGCGCTGCAGTTTTTAGCTCACATCATTGAAGCTTTTCCGGAAACACCAGCCGGAACCGATGTGGTTGGGTTGGTGCTGAAGAGGGAAGAAATTGCCAATACCGGCCTGGGCCGGGGCTGGGCCTGTCCTCACGCTCGCGTCCGCTATGAGGGTGATTTAAAGTGCGTCATTGGCTGGAGTCCAGCCGGAATTAATTATGGCGCACCGGATAAAAATCCCGTTTCCATCATCGTCATGCATGTTGTCCCTGACAACCAGCGCAGCCATTATCTCAAAGAGATCTCCATTCTGGCTAAGGTTTTGACCACCTACCAGGAAGTGGAAAGAGTTTATCAGGCAAAAAACCTCGATGATGTCAGGCTTTACCTGCTCGACATGATTGAGTCAACAAAGAGCTCAGCCACACCTGATGCCAGAGCCAGAATGATCAGCCTTCAAACCAAACCAGCCGTAGCGGTTCAACCTCTGCCCGAACTGAACAATTTAATTATCGAACCGGTTACGATTATTGCTGGACCGGATCTGAAACCGGTTATTCTCTCGCAGAATCCGTTCCTGACTGAAATTCTGGAAGGAATCCCAAATCTGGTAGAGAAGCTGGAAACCGAAGGTGGCTATCAAAACGGGGGCTGGCGGTTACTGCGGCGTTCAACCACCGCCTATCAAAAAGGCCGGGTAGCTTATGATTGTCTGGCGATTAAAATAATCAACACCGGGCCGCCCAAACCAGCTTCGTGATTTTTATATGTGGCATCCGAGCAGACGAAATAACCGAGAAAGGTCATAAAATATAAATTAACCACGTTTATCTTTATCCTACCAGAGCGGAATGCTGATTAATTCCTCAGACAATGGAAAAACACGGTCAGCTCTTAAGGCGAGAAGCTCTAAGGAAAGAGCCTGGGGGCGAAAAAGCCCAGCCAAATTCGAGGCTATTTTTATCCAGCCTAAAATTTTTACTTCCTTTAAAATTGGTTTCGATTTGCTGATATAATAAACTCACAGGTAAAATAAAATGGACGGACAAAAAGGGAGGAGAATATGAATAAGGTAAAAGGAACCTTGAGGCTGACGTCAAGAAAAGTTTTTGATGCAATAAAAATGGGAAGAAAAGCCGGCTTCTGCTCTTTGATTAACTGGTCTGGCCTGGTTATTCTGATTGCAATCAGTCTGAGCTGCGCGGTTAACCCCGTCACCCAGAAAAGAGAATTTATGCTTCTCAGCCAGCAGGACGAGCTGGCTCTCGGTAAGCAAACCGATGTTGAAATTATTGGCACCTATGGAGTTTATCAGGATGAAGCCCTGAGCGAGTATATTTCTTCCGTCGGCAAAAAGCTGGTGGCAGTCAGCCATCAGCCAGATCTACCCTTTAATTTTAAAATCATGGATAGCTCGGTAGTCAACGCTTTTGCTGTTCCTGGAGGCTTTGTCTATGTGACAAGGGGAATTCTGGCCTACCTCAATGACGAGGCCGAGCTGGCCGGTACCATGGGTCATGAAATCGGCCACGTGACCGCCCGGCACAGTGCCCAGCTTTATACCCGCGCTCAGGCAGCTCAACTTGGTCTGGCTCTTGGTTCGGCTCTGTCCGAAACATTTCAAAAATTTGCCGGGCTGGCCGAAGCAGGATTGAATGTTCTTTTTCTGAGTTTTAGCCGGGAGCACGAAAGGCAGGCCGATGACCTCGGCGTACTTTATGCTTCACGAGCCGGATATGAAGCCAGCCATATGGCCAACCTGTTTGTAACTCTGGAAAGGCTTAATCCAACCTCTGGTCAGGATGGATTGCCCACCTGGCTATCAACTCACCCTGATCCGCCGAACAGAATTGAAGCGGTAAGAAAGGCAGCTGCCGATTGGAAGGCAGCCAATCCGGGAGCCAAACTGGCTGTCAACCGAGATGAGTATTTGAGAAAACTGGATGGACTGGTTTTCGGTGATGATCCAAGACAGGGCTATGTGGAAGGCCAGGTCTTTTATCATCCCGGGCTCAAATTTCAGTTCGTCGTGCCGGCCGACTGGAAACTTAATAACACCGCTTCTCAGGTTCAGATCATCGCCCCGAAGGAAGATGCAGCCATGATTCTGACCATGGTGAAACAACAAACACCGGAGGAAGCAGCTAAAGCTTTTGTTGATAGCAATAAGGCCACTGTGCTGAGTTCGGAAACCAAAACTTTAAATGGCCTGGAAACCAGAAGGTTGAAGTTTATACTGAAAACGGAAGAAGGTAATCTGGCTGGTCTGGCCAATTTTATTAAAAAGGATGGCCAGGTAATGATGTTCCTGGGTTATACCGGGGATAGCAAATTTGTAACTTATTCCGACCTTATTTCTGATAGCCTGAACAGTTTCAAGCCACTGACCGATCAGAGCAAAATCAATGTTAAACCGGAGAAAATAAAAATAATTAAGACCGACAGGACTGATACCCTGGCTAATATCCTCAAGCCTTACAACTATAATCAGGAAAGGCAAAAACAGATAGCCATTATGAACGCCCTGGAACTCAGTGATAAAGTTCAGACCGGCACGTTGCTCAAAATTATAACTAAATGAACCCGGGGTAAAAGACAAACCGGGCCTAACTCAAAGATTATAAAAAAGGCAAAGAGGGAGAGGCTGTTTGCCGCGGAACTTTTAGATTAACAGTTAAGAAGGAACAGGAGACCATTTTAATCAAGGCCTTACTTGATACGAAGTTTGGAACAACAACCTGGTCTGCAAGAAGATAAGCAGAAGTTCGGACGAAGTCAAAAAGATTGTCAGTTGGAAGCGGCGGAAAGAGTTTTTGTCTGTTTACTTATATGCTTACTTATATGTTTACTTATACTTTTACTTATCTGAGTCAATTATATGAGATGTTTATAAAACAATAAGAATTGAAGCAGAAAATGAAAGCAAGTATTTATTCCTGGATGCACCGGGTAAAAAGGATGATCGTAAAATTAACCCCCATTTAGCCCTGGCCAGCGGCTGGTTCTCTTCAGCCTGGTTTATCTGATTTTTGACAGGCTTGATGAGTTTCCCCTATTGAAATGAGGCCTGAAAGAAATGATAGAATAAAAAATGAACGGGGGACAGGAATTGGGAGGAGGAGAGAAAAATGAAAAGAAGGAACTTTCTAAGTTCAGCCATGGCAGTCATGCCGCTGTTGGCCACCCGGAAAATAGCCGGTCAGGCAGCCCGGGTTAGCCACCGAAACGACACAAAATTTAAAAAAGGGGGAAAACAGATGGAAAGCAATTTTGATCTTAAGGACCTAAAAACAATTGACCTGCCCCGTCCGGAAAAGACTGGAGGTAAAACGGTGCTTGAAGCCCTCTGGCTGAGGCGGACAGTCAGAGAAATCAAAACTGAAGAGCTACCTCTACAAACACTTTCCAATTTGATGTGGGCCGGCTTCGGCATTAACCGACCTCAAGGTAGTATGATGAGAGGCAAGGCCGGGAGAACAGCAGCTTCGGCCAGTAATTCTCAGGAAATAGATCTTTATGTGACCAGGCCAGAAGGCGTCTATTTATATGAACCGGTTAAGCACCAGCTTTTGCCGGTGGCGGCTGGAGATTTTAGACCGCTGGCCGGACGCCGCCAGGCAGGAGCAAATGCTCCAGTTAGAATTTTCTTCGTGGTTGATTTAAATCGCTATGTGCTGGAAGGACAGCCTGACCCCAGGATCAAAGACCCTGAAGTTCAGAAATCATACTACTATGTGGCCACCGGTCTCATCGCCCAGAACATTTATTTATATGCAGCGGCTAATGGCCTGGCTGCCTGGTTTCACAACTGTGACCGCAATAACACAGAGAAGGCCTTTAAACTTCGCCCAGAGCAACAAGTCCTGTTCGCCATGACTGTTGGTCTACCAGCGAACGATTGAGAGAATATACGGGGCGAGCTGGACCTGAACCAGGCGGCAGGTATATCTCTGAGGACAGGAGGTGGAGCCGATAAGCGGCGGGCCAGAACTGCTGGTTAAAAGCCTCCGATTAGTCAGTGGCTTTCGGTTAGTCAGGAAGCTTCGGGAACGGGTTTAAAAAAGCTTTCAGGCCGTTTTTGGTTTTGAAGAGTTGCGCCGCCCACACGACTCAACCAGGCTTTAGAATTAACAACCTGTGTCAGTAGAACCTCGCTTTGAAAAATTGTGCTTTAAAATGGAAACCGGCTGCCTTTCTAAAAATAAGAATGTCCCCGCCATCGGGCGTCTCACCAGTTATCTGGAGATCATAAACGAATTATTGGGATGAGTGAGAAGAACGGTGGAAGAGAGAAAGAAATAAAAGGCAAAGGAAAAAACAAAGAGGACAAAGAGATAAAAAGTAAAAAGAGAAAAGCAAACAAATAACAAGGATAGAAATAGAATGGAAAAGAAGACATTGGTCTAATTTTTAGAGGGAAGCAGGTTTTTTGATTAAAGACAGGACAAGACTGGCCTCAGAATATTGTTGAGGCGGAAAAACCGTTCAAATAGAATAATAAATTTGGAAGGAAAGGCAGGATTTAAACTAGGGGCCAAGCCTGCTTGCGAGCCGGACGGCGGGTCCCGGTGTCCAGAGCTACAGAATTATAAAGCTTTATAAAATATGTCAGGCAACTAGATCTGTTGGCGAAATTGGTGATGCTCCAGGAAATAAAATATCTCATCCAGGCTGAACTGGACTTTGCGCTGGAGGGCTTCGGCTGTATTGAAGGCATTGTGGGGAGTCAGAATGACATTGGGATAGGCCAGTAAATCGATAAGTATTCTAGCCTTTTCTGATTGGCGAGCCTGATCGGTACGGAGAGCGGTGGCGATTGTCGGTTCATCTTCGAAGACATCCAGGGCCAGACCGCCAAGATGTCCTTCCTGAACGAGGCGAAAGAGGTCATAAAGCGGGGCATGCTCGCCGCGGGCAATGTTAATAAAGATAATACCGGGACGAGCTTTTTTTAGCAGATCATAGGAAAAATAATGAAAATTCTCATCGGTCAGGTTCATGGCACAGATAATAATATCAGCCCAGGACAAACCGTCGTCACGCTCCACATAGGAAACAAAGTTATGGCGCCTGACAATGTCCACACCTTTGACGTTAAGGCCAAGGCCCTGCCCGATTTTAACAATCTCACCGCCGATGCGGCCGACACCGACGACCAGCAGATTTTTGCCGAGAGCTTCCAGACCGGTTAACCCGTCACGCTGAAAGTGTTTAAACTGCTGGATTTGCCGGGGCAAGCGCCTCAACAGGGCAAGCATAAGAAGAATGGCCTGCTCGGCCACAGCCCGGGTAGCATACTCTTCGAGATAACCAAGAGCTGGTGGCCTTTTGACAGCTTTTTTATAGGCTTTAAGATTATCGAAACCGGTCGTCCGGCTGAGGATGCCATCGAGCTTATCCTGCCAGTCAACTGGAATTATCGATTGAGTCCTGACGCTGATGAGTTTGGCCGGTGGAATAATATGGCCACTCTCCTGAATCGTTTTATCAGTCAGGTCAAACAGAAGCTTCCCACGGAGAAGGTCCTCAATTAGCCTCGCTTCTTCCTCAAAAGCCTCATAAAAATAGACATCCATGTCACACCCCTCCCTATCTTAATCCAGCATTTCTTGCTTTTCAAGATGGGGACGTGATACTCTGTCCCTCTTTTCCCCCTCGCTAACTTATTGGTAGATAATAAGTTATAAAAAAGGGGACGTGATACTCTGTCCCCATTGTTGCCAGTCAGGCTTTTCAGAAGAAGGCAGACTGGCTGATTATTTGATCAGTCTATAATTTTAATTTTAGCCTGAGAAGTAGTGACCGACCTGATCAATCTGAAAGATCCACAGAATTAACAATATGTTTACGTCTGCCCGGACAAGATGAATTCCCGCCGGCATTTATCGGCCAAGGACAAATCGCCCTGAAAATGAACGGTTAAAATTATTGAATTAATAAATCATTGCCATGCTAAAGACAATAAAAAATCATCTGGTAGCTTATCTTCCGCCAACGCTCCAATGAGTGGCCGGACGAAATAACATTGCTTCTCATAGATTTCATGACTTCACTTCAATTTCACATTGGTTTGTCTCCTGTTTGCAGAGATTCCTCACCCATCAGCTACTAAAAGGTTAAAGTTTAAAAATCACAACGACGATCAGCTTTACTAATCAATGGGCTTGATAATGGTGGCAAACTGCCTGTAAAATCATCTTAGTTACTGACATTATCCGCTTTTGCCCTTTAAAAGGGAAAGTTAACATCTTATCTGGAAGGAGGAAAAGGAAATGGAAATCCAACCCGGGGCTACTGCAACTCAGAGGACACCCGCCATTGATGAAACAATCAGCGTTGGCGAGTGGCTACTGGCTCTTCTGATTGCCTCCATACCAATTGTGAACATCGTTATGTGGTTTGTTTGGGGCTTCGGCTCAAACACCAAACCATGCAAAGCTAACTGGGCTAAAGCCAGCTTGCTCTGGTTGTTGATCGTCTGCGCCTTTTACTTTTTCGTTGTTGTTCTTATTCTCGGCGGCATCGGGATTTTATCACGACATTTTTATTGATTTTTATTGATCAAAGCAAGGAAGTGAAGAGTAAGGGAGTGAAGAGCAAAGCGGTGAAGTAAGAGGGTGACGCAATACTGTGATAAGGCGGTGACGTAATACTGCGTTGCTGGTAAAATGGGATCGAAGTCAGCTGAGTTCTTTTATAATCAAGTATTTATCACAGCTTTATACAGTCAACTAATTACTCCAACTTTGGCTTAGCTCGATTGACATATTGGCTAGTCTGCACAAAGGTCTAGCCCTGAACTCGGGATCTGCCAGGGGAAGCAACTTGAATCTTGAATGATGAAAGCAATTTGAGTAGGGTTGTGAAAATCAACCGGAAAGGGACAGAGTATCACGTCCCTCCCCATTACGTCCCTCCCCATTACCACCAACTCCCATCACACAATCTTAAAAACATAGATGGTGGCGCCATGCAGTTTGTCCAGCAGAAATAGCCTGTCCCCATAGATAAAAATATGGTCAACAAATATGTCCAGTGGTATTTCTCCGAGAAGAACCCCTTCCCTATCGAAGACTTCGAGCTTATAAGCATCAGTTTTTCTCAGGTCTGTATCACCGATAACTTTGTAACCGACCTGCTGCTTACCATCAACCATACCAATACTAACTCCAATCCCAGCCTGCTCCTCCTTTTTCAATTGCCTGGCCAGGGTTAAAACCCAGACCCGCCCCTGGCCATCAACCGCTACACTCAGCGACGATCTATTAATTTTTGGTTGGCGGATACTGATCCCATTACCCCTCCGCTCGAAACTGCCTTTGTCCTGAACTTCAAGACTATAAGGTAGTTCCCGGTCCGCTCGCCAGATCAGTTGGCCCTCAGCCGAGTATTTTTCAATCCGGTTCTGATAAGGAAAAACAAGATAGACATGGTTATCTTTATCCAGAGTCATGAAAACGCTATTGACCGTATTGGAGAGAAGCTCATTCTTCATATCAAGTTTCTGACCAATTGTCCCGATGAGCTTTCCATCCGGATCCATGACTTTGATCAGCCCGGACAGTTGGCCAGTTTTTTCTTTCTCCTCTGCAGCAAACCTGAAGCTTATCACGGGTGGCTCCATCAAGAGATTGCCATTACTGGCCACAAAAAAGTTACCTATTTCTAAATCAGCAAATTTTATTGTTCTGAGGCTTTTCCCATCAGATCCCAGAACCTCCAGTCGTTGATTATGTGGATCGGAGACATAAAGGTTCTCAGAGCTGTCAATAGCCAGCCAGCTCGGGTAAATGAATTCGCCCGGCCCCTGCCCAAAGCGCCCGAAAGAAGCTAAAAATTTGCCGTCTGCTGAGAACTTTTGTAGACGATTATTTCCCGAATCCAGAACATAAATGTTCCCGGCTTTATCGACTGCTACCGCGGCCGGCATATAAAAGGCAGTATGCTCATCCGGAGAATCTAAATCCCCGAGCTTAAGTACGGGTTCAAGTTTCAGCGCCGGCTTTTTGCCCCAGACTCCCTTTCCCTGGTTGTGTACGGCTCTCATTCCGTTTATATTCTCAGCCTTCTGTCCAGCCAGCTGCCTGGCGTTGCTAAACATAAAGCCCACCGCCAGAATAAGTCCGGCCGTGATGGCCAATAATGCCCGGAGTGCTTTCACTTTCAGTTCTTCCTTTGGTTCATAAGTATACTTATCATAGATTTACTTAATCTTCCCATTTCCGCACCCTTATGCTTTGCTCTTTTTTTATTTTGCATAACTTATTTTTCTTTTACCACAGTTCCAGCTTACCTTCAATGATTTTTTAAGGCTAAGAGTGGTCGCCTTTATTTCAGTCAACTGTTACAGCGATGCCTTTGGTCAGATACTCTGTCCCGGAGGCAGGAAGTCTCGGTACTAATTCACAGTACCTCTTAGCGATTTATTCACGGTGCCAATTAACCAATAAATAAGACATAAAAAGCAGAGAAGAGTTTTCCTCCCGAAAAACGTGACATCGGTTTCAAACATAGCCTCGGGGCATTGTTTTTTTAATAACTTATCATTCAGTCACAGTCAGAAGAAAAGTAGAAATACATAGAAAATGGTCATCTGAGCATTAGAACCTCTTAAATCAATCAAAGGGAAAACCATGGATTTGAGTAGACCGGCCAAAGCTTCTTCCCTAGTGAGGGCTAAAAACAACTTCAGTCGCTATATCTGATCTAATTTCATCGTCCTGGGCTGGGCTGAACTTATAAATAAGATTTAAATAAGAAAAGACTTGACAGGCTGTGCGTGCTATGATATTGTGTCCGATACGATATACTGAGGAACACAATATGGTAAAACAAACGCCCGATGTCGGCACTCTCGAGACCGAGATGAACCGGGGATTTCTCCATATTCTTGTCCTTTCTCTTCTTGAGAATGAGATGTATGGCTATTCAATGGTCAAGCACATCGAATCACTTGGTTACCAGGTTGAGGAAAACACACTTTATCCCCTTCTCCGGCGGCTCGAAAAAAATGGCTGGATAACTTCGAGATGGGATCTCTCCACCGACAGGCCTCGTAAATTTTACTCCATCACGCCTGCTGGACGGGCTATCCGGGCTTCGCTTCTCGATATCTGGAAAGCACAAAACGCCATTCTCGACAGGGTAACTAAGATGACGAAAATAACCGGGGAGAATTCAAATGGCCAATAATAAGCTCGAGGCTTATCTGGAAGAAATCAGCCACTATCTTTCTGGTCGGGCCGAGCGGGAGGAAATTCTCAATGAGATCCGCAGCCATATCCTGGAAAAGGCTGCCTCCGCGACTGGCGGAAGCCCCAGCGATGAAGCCATTGCTCAGGCTATTGCGGCCTTAGGTCCGGCTCGCCGCCTGGCTGAGCGGTACGCCGAAGACCGTCCTATTATCGCTCCGGCCTACAAACGTTATCTCTTTCGCTACACGACGCTCCTTTTCGCCATCCATACGGTACTGATCGTTCTGGCCGTTATCTTCAAGGAGAGTTTTATCATTTTCCCTATCCTGTTCGTTCCGCAACTCAGCCCGTTCGACGCCGTTCTGTATCTGCCTATGGCCTTCCTGGCTGACCTCGGCCTGGTGGCTCTTGTCCTCTACTTTATCACTCAGAGCGGGAAGGATATCGTCCTGCCCTGGCCGAAATTTGGCCTTGACCTTGATGAAGTCAAACCGCCCCGCCGGCGCTTCTGGAGTATTTTTGGAACAGCAGTTGGAACAACCATTATGCTGGCCATTACTTCCTTCTGCCTGCACCTTTTGGCCCGTTATGACACAATTTTCCTCTATTTGACCCGGACAAAAGAGCCCAGACCAATTTTCACCGCAGAAGCAGGCCATTACCTTTCTATTCTCATTATTATCCTGTTTGCAGTTTCGACCTTAGCCCTGGCCATCAAGCTTTTCACTGAATCCCGCTGGGTGGACATCGTTTCCAACGCCATCACCCTGGCCATAATCGGCCTGGTTTTACGCCAGCCTTTCGATAACCTTTTTGCCATCAATATCCCCGACGGTCTTTTAAGCTGGCTGAAGCCGACCATCCTGATCGTTCTCCTCATCATCGCTGTCGCCACCGCCTATAACCTTATCCGCGATATCGTCCGTGTCAGCCGCCACCATCTACAGAAATAGGGGACGCAGAAATAGGGGACGTGATACTCTGTCCCTCTTTTTTGAGCTGCTATCATATTGATAGACAATAAGTTAAAAATTAGGGACGTGATACTCTGTCCCCGGGACAGAGTATCACGTCCCCTATTCCGGCCAGTAAAGTTTTCGCATATGAGCTGATTTGTGCATTAATTTTCTGACCTCGATAATCTGTTCGCTAGTTATGCCTGCTGCGTCCAGAGCTTCAACTATTTCTGGCACTTCCCATCCCTCCTCCAGTGCTGCCAATATCAAATCCAGCTTCTCGTAGGAAATGGCCAGGGCTTTTTCGTCAGTAAGCCCCGGAATGATGTCAGGTGACGGAGCTTTACTTATGATCCGCCCAGGAACGTTTAGATATCGGGCCAGCTCCCTGACCTGGGTTTTATATATATTCAAAAGTGGCATGATATCAGCCGCTGCATCGCACCCATATTTAACAAAAAACCCAATCAGCCATTCGCTTTTATTAGCCGCTCCCACCACCAATCTGTTTTCCTTTTCGCCCTCCATATAGAGCAACAGCATCCGCAACCTATGTTTTGCCCGGTAATAGGCATTGCTCATCTTTAAGTAGGCGCTAAAGCCCTTATCTTTCAAGCCACCCAGGCTGGCGGCAAAAGGAGTTTCGCCGGTTTTCCTTTGATAATATTTATAAGCCCTCCTTACCATGATCTCTTTTAGTTTTTTCGGCAGGAGTGGCTTATTGAGTGGAAATAATTTATAGACGCCAAGCTTTTTAAGATAAGGCGTAATATCAATCAGCCGGGCCTTTATCCCCAATTCTTGAGCCAGCACTAAGGCATCTTCCGCCTGCTCTTTATTAGAATCCTTCTCCGGCATGATGAGAGCCAGGGTTTTCTCCGGCCCAACTGCTCCCTTACATAAAGCAGCGACCACCGCCGAATCAACTCCCCCGCTTAGACCCAGCACCACTCCTTCCCTTTCTAACTCTTCCACATATTGCCGGATAAAAGTTTCTAAAGATACTGCCACCTCCTCCGGCTTGATTTCCATCTTGGCCTGAAGGCTCTTTAATTTGCTTTCTTTATTTCGATTATTCAACTCCGCACCACCAGGCTGTCAGGCCAAATCCGCTGAATTGATTATGCCTTACACTATTAGTTCTACTGTTCGCTTCTCTTACTCGACATCAATCTCGGTTATTATTATGCTTTCCTATTCAGCGGACTCCCTTGCTCTTATCTTTAAAAGTTATACTCCCGGAGCTCTCCCTCGCACATAAATAACCTCATCCGGCAGCGCCTTAGACATATAAATTTATCTAGGATTATCTTATAAATTTCCTCCGTCAAATCCAAATACAACAAAAGGACATTCAAAACACAGGCCACAGCCCGGGCAAAATTTGTCAGATGTACTCTTTTTTGTCACGATTTTTGTTTTACAGGAGGGGGACGTGATACTCTGTCCCGGGGACAGAGTATCACGTCCCCAACTTTATAACATGTCGTTTATCAATAGGTTAGCCTTATCAAAAGGAGGGACAGAGTATCACGTCCCCTTTTATAATGCACTTCCCGGCTGCATTTTGTCTTTGATTGCGTTTTTCATACCACCCCCCTTCTTCCTGACCTCATTAACTATCCTTGACTTGAAATCCGTAAAAGGGCAATATTAGAGGCGAAGTGTTACGACAATATGAATAAAAATATAAAGACTCCCCTAAAGGAACTCATACTAAGTCGGTATTCATCTTTTTCTGGTAAAGAAAAAAAAGTTGCTGATTATATCCTGCAAAATTCTCATGTTGCCTTTGCTCTCCCCATCAATAGCCTGGCCGAACAGGCAGAAGTCAGTTCTGCTACTATCGTCCGTTTTTCACAGCACCTCGGTTTCTCCGGTTTTCAAGAGCTAAAAAGCCAGATTATCGAAGAGGTTAAAGAGGAAATAAATCCAGAAGAACGTTTCAAACTTTTATTGCCAGACAACAATGCTGTGGAGACAGTTATTAAAGTAGCTGAAAACGAAGTAAAAAATATAAACCTGACTATTGACAATATCGTCCCTCAGAACTTTAAAGAATTTATAGAAAAACTCAGACAAAGCAGCTGTGTCAACACCCTGGGGATTGGCATCAGCTCGATTCTGGCGCGCCTGGCAGCCTACCTCCTGAATCAAGCTGGATTGAAAACTCAATTTTTACAAAAAGAAGAACACTACTTTGAGGAAAAGCTGATCAACCTCAATAAAAAGGAGGCTATCCTGGCTTTTTCTTTTCCACCCTACTCAAAAGAAACCATTTCGGCTGTAAAATTTTGTTATGAACGCGGCCTGACCTGTCTTTCTATCTCTGATAAACCCACCGCCCCTATCATAAAATATTCCCATAGCTTCATGACGGTCAGTACTAAGAATATAATGTTCACCAATTCGATCGGCGCAGTAGTAGTATTGCTCAACGCTATTGCCACCGACATTGCTTTCTTGAACAAGAAAAAAGTTGTTCTTCATCTTGACCTGCTCAATCAGCTGGAAAAAAATGGTTTTCTTGCCTGAATCCTAGGTTTTACCCATAAAAAAATAGCTTGACAAATAGTTATCTAAAGTTTATTTTGCCTATGTAAATAATGTTTCATTGCGTTATAAAGATGAATAATTATTTTCACAATGACACCAAACCCATGAGGAGGGGAAAATGAAAAAAAGACTAGGGATTTTGTTTCTTGGTCTGGTTGTTTTAATTGTTCCCTTGATGGCCCAGGATACCTTACAGACAGGCAGCATTGAAGGGGTTGTGGTAGATACCAGCGGATCCGGCCTGCCTGGAGTAACGGTGACTATTTCTGGCGAGGCTCTCATTAAGAAGAATCTTTCCACCACTACCTCCACTAACGGTGAATTTAGATTCTCCTTTTTGCCGGTGGGTAAATATGACCTGACCTTTTCCTTGCCCGGCTTTAAGACAACCATTTCCAAAAATGTGGAGGTTACCTTAAGAAAGACTACATTGGTCAGAATTACTATGGAGGTCTCACCTGTTGAAGAAACAGTTACCGTTCTGGGTGAATCGCCAGTAGTTGATTTAAAGACTTACACCGTCTCGGCTAACTTTACCAAAGAAGTATTACAAAAGCTCCCCAGTAGCCGCGATCCCTGGGTCATTATGGAAATGACACCCGGCGTGGTCATGGATCGGCAGAATGTCGGCGGCAGTACCGCCGGCAATCAGAGCAGCGGTTATGCTTATGGCAGCTACAGGAGCCAGACTGTTTATAATATGGACGGTGTTAACATGACTGATGCCGCCGCTAATGGGGCTTCGGCCATGTATTATGACTTTGATGCTATCGAGGAAATTCAAGTCGAAACAGGTGCTCATAGCGCCGATATTCAGCCCGGCGGAATAGTCGTCAATATGATCACCAAGTCAGGCGGTAACAAATTCAGCGGCGGTTTAAGCTTCTATGGAGAAACTAAAGACCTGCAATCGAACAATATTCCCGACCCTGCGACTCATCCTCAATATGCGGACGTTGGCTCAGGTAATCCGTTGGACTATTACTATGAATATGGCGGCGATTTCGGTGGTCCAATTATTAAAGATAAGCTATGGTTCTACGGTTCATTTCGTAAGACAGCTATAAGTCGTTATATTATTGGCTATGAACTGGACGGCGTGCCTCAAACTGACTATTCATCTCTAACCCATACTACCTTCAAATTGACCTACCAGATGAACGATAAAAACAGACTGGCTGGCTGGTTCTATTATGATAACAAATACCAGCCGAATCGCGGAGCTGGTACAACCAGACCACCTGAAACCACTTTTTACCAGAAGTCTCCGTCCTATTTTTATCACCTGGAAGATACCTGGACGGTGAATAACAACCTCATTTTGAATTTCAAACTGGGAATAAATGATATGTGGTACCAGACTGGGCCCCAACCCGGCGTCGATATGAGTCAACCGGCTATCCGTATCCGGAATGATGAGTATCGCAACATGTATCATAATGCCTATTATAACTACACCTGGTATTATTCTAACCGTTATCAGTTCAATGCCTTCGCCGACTATTATCTGGATGATTTTTTAGGTGGGGATCATGATTTGAAAGTTGGATTTGAGTATCAGAATTCACCTTACCACACAACTCGAAGACACCCGGGCAATATTCTTCTTTACTGGTCATATCCTGACCTAACAGGTCCCAGAGAAGTCTGGACATTTCGTGAGAATATCTGGAAACAGACTAACCTCGTTTACTCAGCCTATTTTACTGATGCCTGGAAATTCAAAAAGTATTTTGTCATTACCTTAGGCTTACGCTTTGATAGTACCCACATGAACATCAATGAATCACGGGTTGAGCCAAATGAATGGACCAATTATTACTATGAAAGAACAGGTGAAACTCAGATTACCTACCAGCCAAAGGTGAAAAATGTCATCGGCTGGAATACTCTTGCTCCTCGGATTGGTTTAACGTTTGATCCCCTAAACAATGGGGTCAACATCTTCAAGGTTTATGCGGCCCGTTATTTCTGGCAGATGAGCTACGGTCCAGTAGATCAAGCTATCTCCACCGGCTATTGGGAAGTAGATTATAGATGGAATGATGCCAATGGCGATAAGCAGCCTCAGACAGATGAATTTGGAGATATTATCTATACCGATATCGGCCAGCCTTTGGTGATTGACCCGAATTTAAAGTCACCCTACACCAATGAGATTGTAGTCAGCTATGAGCGGAAAATCACCAGAGATTTTGGCGCACGGCTCAGTTTTATCGGCAGGAAAACAAAAAGATTCTGGTGGAACGATAATCTAGCTATCGATCCTCAGCTTGACTATACTCCAGTCCAGGTACAGGATCCCGGCCCTGATGGCAGCTGGGGAACAAGCGATGATGGAGAAATGATTA